>ERZ773155.3289-NODE-3289-length-11114-cov-3.085089_pt1 | contig 11114 bp, 12 predicted proteins | sample MGYA00511262_ERZ773155 | MGnify/ENA primary metagenome ERZ773155 (study PRJEB29015, sample SAMEA2737828) | human gut metagenome | biome: human gut; feature: human-associated habitat; material: faeces | place: China | collected 2012 ... | reverse complement strand
ATTAGAGGAATACCTCCGCTGCTGGAGAAAATACCTGATACTTTTTCCATACGGTATCCGCGGGCATAACCATCGTCGTCCTGAACGGGATCAGAGAAAAGCGCATTGTAGAACAAAAGTTCTTATTGGGATGTGAAGGTCATCGCGCCATCAAGGCGAATACGCCCCATCCAAGGTATTCACGCGTATACGTGGCATAACGTTTTGGTTCCAAGGTCAGCTGGGTTCGAACTTCTTTTGCAAAGTCGTCGTCAGGGTTCGCTTCGAGCCATCGTCGCATAGTGAGCCATTTGGCTGCCTCGTATCTATCCCAGCCTTCTTGGTCAGCCAGAACCATTTCCACAACGTCATAGTTGAGGTCGCCGAAAGATGCGAGAAGTTCTGGAAGGATGAGAAAGTCGATGACGGCATTGGCATGGCAAGCTTTGGCAACATCTTCCGTTGGAGGCAATTGCCGCCAGTAGGGCTCACCGATGAGGATGATACCTCCGGTGCAAAGGCTTTTGGCCAGAAGCTCGATGGTTCCGGCGACCCCCCCACCGATCCATGTGGCACCGATACAGGCCGCTACGCCGACCTTTTCCTCGGTGACGTAGCCGACAGCATCTCCGTGGATGAATTTGACTCTATCTGAGACTTCGAGTTCTTCAGCACGGAGTTTCGCTTGCTCGGAGAATAGCTGACTCATGTCGATGCCAACACCGGTGATTCCGTAATCACGTGCCCATGTGCACAACATTTCGCCCGAACCACTGCCGAGATCGAGTACGCGGGTTCCCCGTTCCAGACGTAACGCAGCACCGAGAGTGGCGAGTTTTTCTGATGTGAAGGGGTTATGGATACGGTGAGCACTTTCGGTAATGTTGAAGATGCGTGGGATGTCCAAAGTAGAAACTCCTTGTGATAAGTGATGATTAAAAACGCTATGTTGTTCAGGTATTGGATGCAACCTACTTCTTGTTTCAGAAAAGAAAAAGCGCCTCGAGCGAAGCCAAAGCGTTTTTATTGTAACTGTTTTTGATGGTGCTAATAATTTCGTATATAGTTTTTCTGACAAGCAATATCATTTCTCCAAGTCGCTAACAGCGCATCGCGCCAGACGTATGGCTAGAATTTGCCTGTTTCTTGCTTGGAGAGTTTTTTGTCTGCTACATTGAAAAGGACACGGATATCAACTTTGAGACCGGAGAGCGGGTCTATGCTGACGATCTGCTGTTTTCCATGCTGAACCTGCCGGAGAACCGGATGCTGAAATATGAAATCCCCGATTTTGCCGCATTCTCCGAGTATTTTTACCGGACGGACCACCACTGGACGTCCCTGGGGGCGTTCTACGGCGCCAACGCGGTACTCTCCGCCCTGGGCCGTCCCACCCTGGACCGGGCGGACTTTGCGCCGCAGGTGGTCAGCGACGACTTCAATGGCACCCTCTACTCCACCTCCGGCATCCACTGGCTGACGCCGGACGAGATGGAGTACTGGGTGGAGGAGGACGGCATCTCCGTCACCTCCTGGCGCACCGGCAGCCCGGAACCGGCGGCGCTGTATGACCGGAGCTATCTGGAAAAGAAGGACAAGTACTCCTCCTTCCTGGGAGGGAACCAGCCGCTGTGCGTGCTGAAAAATGAGCACAACCCCGACGGCGGGAAGATCCTGCTGGTGCGGGACTCCTATTCCGACTCCCTGGCGCCCTTCCTGGCCCAGTCCTTTTCCGAGGTGCACCTGCTGGACCTGCGGTATTACCGGGCCCCGGTATCCCAGTACGCGGCGGAAAACGACATCGATGAGATCGTGGTGCTCTACAGCGTCCCCAATTTCATCACAGACCGGAACTTGGTGCTGCTGACCCAGTGACCCGGAAGAAAAACAAACACAAAGCGCCCCGGCCATTAGGCGGGTGCTCGTAAGAAAGTAATTCACTCAAAATTACACTTACGGCATCTGTCAGACGGGATTGGGTAAATGAAATATGCTGGACATGGTTGATTTTAACCGTGTCCAGCATATTTTTTTGCCTATTTGCGTTTTCTTTTCCCTTTTCCGTGGGTCATATTGGTTTTCCCTCGTTGGTTAATAGAGGGTTTCAGGTGTTTGGACAGTTTCAAAACCTCTATTAGATTTACAAACTGCTCCATCGTGATCGCATCATAGTCAATACCAAAGGTTGCGAGGAAAATGCGAGCCTGCTTTTCCGCATCACTGCCCTTGTAGTTCGTAGCTTCCTGCAAACTCTGTTGCACATCCAGTGCCGGAGAATGGCGGTCCGCAGTAGTTGCATCATTTTGATGGGCTTCCCGAATATCCCGAAGGATCAGCTTTAAATCGTCAGAAATAACATGGCCGAAATACTCGTCCTCTTGTACTTGTGCAAGTTCCAGCGTCCGCAGGTACAGATCATTTTCCGTTTCTCCCTGCTGCATCAGTACCATTTGGCGGACGGCTTGCAGTACGGCGTTCATATCGCTAATCCGCATATCTGCGATCCGATCCACATAAATCTCCGCATCCAGCATCATTTTCTGGAAATCATGGTGACAGAGAATTTCCGACAGCAGCCGGGGGTTGAATTTCCCGGATTTCAGAACATCAATCGCATCATCACTCAGGTGCAGAGCACTCAGCTCTGTGTCTGAGTGATTTTTTTGCTCTGACACACCCAACAGATAATCCGTAGTCACATGATAAAACTTTGCCAGTGTGACGATGGCAAAATGGCTTATGTCCTTATAATCATCATTCTCGTATTTGCCGAGCGCAGATTTGGAAAGCCCGGTCTGGTCGGCCAGCTGTTCCAAGGTAAGTCCGTGCTCCACCCGCAAATCCTTCAATTTTTCTTGAATCGTTAAGGTCGTATTCATGCCAAGCCTCCCCACCGCTCTATTTCTTTTATTATAACACAGCTTGTCCATAAGCGTGGAAATTCCTGCTTTTTGAGGGCATTTTCCATCCTTTTGGATATACGGGAATGGTCATGTTTTTTCGCTAAAATGTACTTGTTACCAAACATTGCAGCTTGAAAAATACATGACCGTCCGAATGGGATATGCCGGTTGGCGAAGCAGCGCCAGAACCAACCTCGGGACAATTTGTCCCGAAGTTGTGAGCGTGCCAAGGCCGGGGATACGCTGGGGTGAGAGTCCCGGGCAGGAACGGCATTCGGGAAAAACGGCGCTTAAAAACACAGGCAAAAATCAATCCATGTGAAATCAGCGAACAAACTGCAATTTTAGTATTGCCGCCCACACCAAAGAGCGTTGCACTGCACAGCGCACACAGTACAGCGTTCCGTGTGGATATTCGCTGTTTTGCTTGATTTCACACAAACCAGCAAAACGGGAAAGCGGGTGCTGTGAACAGGGCATCACAAGCAAAAATTCCAGTTTGAAATTGAGTTTTACCAAAACAATGCTTTGCAGCAAATGGAGTTTATCACGGAATAGATTCTGTTCGCCGCAGAGCCAACAAAACAGGAGGTCTTTTCTATGAGCGATCACGAGAATTACAGAAACGAGATCAAAGCCTACATTGTCAGGGCTGGCATGACCATGAGCGAGGTAGTGGAGGTTTTGGCTGACGAATACGGATGGAGCAGCAGTGTTCCCAACCTGTCCGGGAAACTAAAGCGTGGCTCTTTACGCTATGGCGAGGCGGTGGAGCTGGCGGATGTTCTGGGGTACGACATTGTGTGGCAGAAACGGAGGAAATAAGATCGAGCAGAAAATTTATGGGTACATCCGTGTTTCCACCAGAGAGCAAAATGAAGATCGACAGGTCATTGCCCTCCGGGAAGTGGGCGTACCTGAGAGAAATGTTTATATCGACAAACAGTCCGGCAAGGATTTTGAGCGTCCGCAGTATAAGAAGCTGCTGCGAAAAATGAAAAAAGACGATCTGCTCTATATCAAGAGCATTGACCGTCTGGGACGCAATTACGCCGAAATATTGGAGCAATGGCGCTTTCTCATAAAGGAAAAAGGCATTGACATTGTGGTACTGGATATGCCGCTTCTGGATACACGGAGAGGCAAGGATTTACTGGGAACTTTCCTCAGCGACATTGTGCTGCAAGTGCTGTCTTTTGTGGCAGAGAACGAGCGCACCAACATCCGGCAGCGGCAGGCTGAGGGAATCGCAGCGGCAAAAGCCAAGGGCATTCGGTTCGGGCGGCCACCCAAACCGCTGCCCGAGAATTTCCATTCCGTTTACCAGCGTTGGAAAATGGGAGAAATCACCGGGACGGCAGCAGCAAAGGAATGTGGGATGCCTCTTGCTACCTTCCGTTATCGGGCAGAGATTTACGAAAAAGCCAAGTTGTTGTAAAAGGGGTATTTTTACAGGAATGTGTACCTTTCTGTAAAAGGTGCAAAAGCTTATACAAATTTATTATATCATGCAGCAACAAAATTTTCCACATCGATTTCACGAAAAGCCACACAAAACAGCGAAGTAAAAACTGGTTATGTTTTCTTTACAGAAAGGTACACGATTTTGCATTTGTAATCCCAGCGAGAGCTTTTATCAATTTTAAGACAGGGAGAGGAATCAATTATGGCAGCAAAATGTCCGGTGTGTGGAGCACCGATGGAAAACAACAGCTGCGGATATTGCGGATACAAAGAAGAAACCATCCCCAATTCTGCAACTGTACCGCCTCAGCCGGGGCAGCCCTTTGTTCAATCGCAGGTTATTATCAACAATCAAACCATCCCCAATCCGGGGGTAGTGCCGGGAGTCAGCAAGAAAAATAAGATGGTCGCACTGTTACTTTGCATCTTCTTGGGCGTGCTTGGCGTACACAGGTTTTATGTGGGTAAGATCGGTACTGGCCTCCTCTACCTGTTTACAGGCGGTTTGTTTGGAATTGGCTGGATCATTGACATCATCTTGATTGCGGTTGGCTCCTTCAAAGATCAATTTGATTTGCCGCTGCGTCAGTAAGAAGGCGGTGGTTGTATGGGACTGTTGGATGCAGTAAAGGACCAGTTTCTTGATGTAATCGAGTATGTAGATCAGAGTAACAAGCTGATTGTTTCCAAATACCAGCGTGAAAGTGGAAATAATGAATTGAAACAGGGTTCCAAGGTAATCGTGCGGGAAAGTCAGAACGCTGTTTTTTTGAAGGGCGGAAAGCTTGCCGATATTCTGCCGCCCGGAACCTATTCACTGACAACGGATAACTTTCCGGTGCTGTCCAGCCTCAAGGCATTCCCTTATTTATTCGTTTCTCCGGTAATTGCCGATGTGTACTTTGTGAGCACCAGACAATTCATCGACAATAAATGGGCGACCAAGAATCCGATTATGAAGCGTGATAAGGACTTTAATATGGTTCGTATCCGTTCCTTTGGAAAATTTGCTTTTCGCATCACCGATGTTCCAGCTTTTATGAGGGAGATCTTTGGGACAAAGGGAATTGTGATGACCTATGATATTGTCGAATACCTTTCTTCCATGGTCACAGAAGCTTTCTCAATCGTAGTAGCGGAAAGCGAGATGTCCGTGCTTGATCTGGCCACAGAATATCGAAAACTATCTGGTGAGCTTCAACAGAGACTAAATGCACAAGCTGCTGCAATTGGTGTGCAGTTCAGTGATATTCTCATTGAAAATATCTCCCTGCCCGACGAGGTTGAAAAACTGATTGACGAGCAATCCGGGATTGGCATGGCAAAACAGGATATGACAACCTTTATGCAGTATCAGACCGCCAGAGCTATGCGGGATGCCTCCAAGCAGAGAGGCGGATTGGCTGGACTGGGTGCTGGTATGGCTTTGGGCAATACAATGGCACAAGGGATTCAGGCAACTGTTAATCCTGCCGCTTCCAAGAGCATGGTCGAACAACTGCGGGAATTGAAGGAACTGCTGGACGAGGGCATACTGACACAGGACGAGTTTGATGCACAAAAGAAAGCAATTTTAGAAAAGCGGTCATAACCGTTGAGAAAGAGGAGAGAGAAATGGCGAAACAACCTAAAATTCGAGTGTGTAAAAATTGCAACAACCCACTTCCAGAGAAAGCGACTGTATGTCCGTCATGCGGGGCCAAAAACAAAAAGCCCATCTATAAGAAATGGTGGTTCTGGCTGATTATTGCCCTGATTGTGATTGGCGCAGCCTCAAGCGGCGGTACTGAGTCTGATCCTTCTGATAATCAGCCTTCTTCTTCGGTTTCTTCTGGAATCGACAATGATGCAACTTCTGGTGATGTTTCTTCTGGCGAGACGGAGGATGCTTCCTCGAACGAACCTTCTGAAACTGACTCCATCCCCAAAGAGTACAAATCCGCTCTGAAAAAAGCGGAATCTTATAGTGACATAATGCATATGTCAAAGGCCGCAATCTACGACCAACTCGTGTCTGAATATGGTGAACAGTTCTCAGAGGAAGCCGCACAGTATGCCATCGACAATCTGGTTGCTGACTGGAATGCAAATGCTTTGGCTAAGGCCGAGGATTACGCAAAGACCATGCAAATGTCGAAAGCTGGAATCTATGACCAGTTGATTTCTGAATATGGTGAGAAATTTACGCCAGAAGAAGCTCAATACGCCGTGGATAATGTAGAAGCCGATTGGAAAGCAAATGCACTTGCAAAAGCGGAAAGCTATCAGGAAATGATGAGTATGTCTCCCAGTGCAATCTATGATCAGCTGGTTTCTGAGTATGGCGAAAAATTCACTGCGGAAGAAGCGCAGTATGCTATTGATAACCTGAGTTGACAAATATCCCTTGGTAACAAGGGCGCACTTCTATACAGGGTAAACCCTGTATGCGTGCGCTCTGCGAGGCAAACAGCCCGGACGATGGAAGTCCGGGCTGTTTTGCGTCACTGCGTTCCGTACAAGGGGCTGCACCCCTTGCGCCGCTTCTGCGGCTATCCCTGCCCGCTTCGGAGAGGAAACAATCTGTTTGCACAGACAGTTTTCCATCCAAAGCCTAAAACTCAACACGCAAATTTTACCGCTTGTCCAAAAGACAGGCGGTATTTTTTATCTGCAAGTAAAGGAGGAATCTACGATGCCAACAACCGAAAAACTGAAACAGGAGATCGCAGACGCAGAAAAGAAGCTGGCGCAGGAGCGCAGCAGGCTCCAGCGGCTGGAAAACCGAAAATCCTATTATGAGAAAGGAGACCGGCAGAAACGGACGCACCGCCTCATTACCAGAGGGGCTGCCGTGGAGAGCATCGCACCGCTGGTAAAGGCTTTGAGCGAAACGGAGTTCTATGCTTTTACGGAAAAGGTTTTTGCTTTGCCGGAAGTCAGGGCTTTGTTGATGGAAGCGGTCAATGCACACAATCAGGCAAGCCAGAAAGGAAAGGGATAAGTATCGCACTATTTCACTTCCATGTTACACAGATCAAACGCAGCGCAGGGCAATCCGCTGTTGCGTCCGCTGCTTACCGATCCGGGGAAAAGCTGCACAGCGAGTATTACGGAGAGGACAGCGACTACACCCAGAAAGGCGGTGTCCTCTGTTCTGAAATCCTGCTGCCGCCCCACGCTCCACCTTCCTTCGCAGACCGGCAGACCCTGGGGAACGAGGTGGAAAAGGCAGAACGGGGCAAGAAAGCCCAGCTTGCATACAGTTTTGACATTGCCTTGCAGAACGAGTTTTCCATGCAGGAGAACATCAGTCTTGCAAGGCAATTTTTATTAGAGCAGTTTGTGAGCCGGGGTATGGTGGTGGATTTCTCCGTTCACGCCCCCGACAAGGGAGATGGCGGCATTACCAACCCGCATTTTCATGTCATGTGTCCTATCCGTCCCCTGCTGACGGATGGGAAATGGGGCAGCAAACAGCGGCGGGAATATCTCTTGGATGAAAACGGGGAGCGCATCCGGGATGAAGCAGGAAATTATGTGTTCAACGCTGTCCCCACCACGGACTGGGGTAAACCGGAAACGCTGGAACATTGGCGGGAACAGTGGGCGGCAATGTGCAATGCTCGATTTGCCGAAAAAGGGCTGAATTGCCGCATCGACCACCGCAGCTACGAGCGTCAGGGCGTGGAGCAGCTGCCTACTGTCCATGAGGGACCGGCGATCCGCCAGATGGAGGCCAGAGGTATTCGTACTGATAAGGGCGATTTCAACCGCTGGGTCAAGGCGACCAATGCGTTGATCGGCAAACTGAAAAAGAAAATTACGGCGCTGCTTGACTGGCTGAAAGAAGCGCATGAGGAATTGAACAAATCGCAAGCCCCCAATCTGGCGCAGCTGCTCAGCGAGTATTACACCAACCGCAGCACAGGGGCATGGAGCCGGAAAGCGAAAATCGGAAATCTCAAAGAATTCAATGAGATTTGTAATTATCTCATGCAGAACAATTTGACAACGCCGGAACAGTTGCAGGAGCGTGTATCTGCGTTGAGTGACCGCATTGACACTTTGAAAAGTATCTTGTCTGGCAAATCTGACCGCAGGAAGGAGTTAGATGAGCTTCTTCGCATGGTACAGTTTTACGCTGACGGAAAACCTGTTGCTGACAAACTGGCAGCCATCAAGTGGAAAGGTAGGCGTGAGCAATTCATGTCTGAAAATGAAAATGCACTCCGCCTGTATCACATGGCAGAGCGCAAATTAAAGCCGCATTTTAAGGATGGGAAATTGCCGGTCACTGCATGGCGCAAGGAGCATGACCGTCTGGAACAGGAATACAAGACGGGGCAAGCGGAACTTTCGCCCATTTATGCGGAGGTGAAAAAACTCTGGCAGATCAAATGCAAGGTAGAACAGGTTGTTCGTACGCAGGAAAATCCCGAACAGAGCCGCAGGAAACAGCACCAGATCGACCATTAAGGAGGATTTCAAAAATGGAACTCAACTGGAAAGAGGATAGCAACCTCATAAGGAAACTTGCAAAAATACTTCTTGGAGATACGCCGCCCAATGGTAAACCTGTAAGTTCAATCATATTGCTTGATGATACTTCACGGGCTGAATTGCAGCGGTGGGCAAATATGAATGATGCGGAATTTGCAGCCGCACAACGCAGCGGCGATTCCGTCCGCATTGATGTGGATGATGTCATCAGGCAGCTGGAAGAAAAATATGCTCTTGACCTACAGTTACTTGATGATTTGCTTTCGGTGTTTGATGCAGATGATTTGGAACTTTGGGAAGAAATCAGTCAATGGGAAAATTCTGACCACGACGAGCCAACGGAATATGTTTTTTCCAATCCCTATTTTAAACTCGAACCGCTGTCGCCTGACCGCCCCAAACACAATTTCTGGTTTGACGAGACTGGACATATCCGTGTGAAAAATCCATCTGCTTTCTGGCTGCCGGAGTTTACTTTACAGCGTGAGATCGGCGGAACCATTTACACCATCACGGGCAGCTATGACGGGACAGAAACGCTGGATAGAAAAATGGAGCGCATTCTGACAGAAAAGTTTACAGAAAATACGGAGGATGATGAATGACAAATACCGGGAATCTTGGTACAATAGAAGCAACCAATCCTGTACTGACAGTTGCCCCTTTGAAGGAGGATACAGAAATGTTACGGGCAACTGATAAAATCACCGCACTCTATTGCCGCCTCTCCCAAGAGGATGCCAACGAGGGCGACAGTAATTCCATCACCAACCAAAAGGACATCCTGCTCCGATACGCAAAAGAGCACCGCTTCCCGAATCCAACATTTTTTGTGGATGACGGATACAGCGGCACGAACTATGACCGCCCCGGATTTCAGCAGATGTTGTCAGAAATTGAGGCAGGAAAAGTGGCTGTTGTGCTGTCGAAAGACCTGTCCCGGCTGGGGCGAAATTCTTCCCTGACGGGCTTGTATATCAACTTCACTTTCCCGAAATATGGTGTGCGCTATATTGCCATCAACGACCACTTTGACACCATTGACCCCAATAGTACCGACAACGATGTTGCGGGAATCAAAAACTGGTTCAATGAGTTTTTTGCCAAGGATACCAGCCGCAAAATCCGTGCGGTACAGAAGGCCAAGGGCGAGCAGGGCATCCCGCTGACGACCAATGTCCCCTTTGGCTACCGCAAAGACCCGGAGGATCGGACAAAGTGGGTCGTGGACGAGGCAGCCGCTCTTGTGGTCAAGCGTATCTTCAAGCTGTGTATGGAAGGACGGGGGCCGATGCAGATCGCCAAACTCTTGCAGGTGGAACAGGTGCTCAACCCTACCGCCTATAAGCGGAGAGAGGGCATTAACACCCCAAGTCCTGAAACCGCTGATCCGTACCACTGGAACCCCAATACCGTTGTTCATATTCTGGAACGACGGGAATACACCGGCTGTACGGTTAATTTCAAGACCTACACCAACTCCATCTGGGACAAGAAGCAGCGGGAAACCCCCATTGAGAAGCAGGCGGTATTCTACAACACCCATCCGGCTATCATTGAGCAGGAAGTCTTTGACAAGGTGCAGGAGATCCGCAAGCAGCGCCACCGAAGGACAAAAACCGGAAAGAGTAGCCTGTTCTCTGGCATGGTTTACTGTGCTGACTGCGGGGCAAAGATGCGCTACTGCACCACCAACTACTTTGAGAAGCGGCAAGACCATTTTGTATGCGCCAGCTACCGCAGCAACACGGGAACCTGTTCCGTTCACTTCATCCGGGCGGTTGTGCTGGAAGAACTGGTCTGGATGCACATGAAAACGGTGATTTCCTATGTAACCCGGCATGAAGCCCATTTTCGGACAGTTATGGAGCATAGACTCCGGCTGTCCAGTGAAGAAGCTGTCCGGGGATACAAGAAGCGTCTGGCGCAGGCAGAACGCCGTCTTGGGGAACTTGACCGGCTGTTTATCCGTATCTATGAGGATAATGTGGCCGGGAAACTTTCTGATGAACGGTTTGCACTGATGAGCAAGACCTATGAGGACGAGCAGGCGCAGCTTAAAGTGGAAATCCAGACCTTGCAGCAGGAAATCGAAGTACAGGAACGACAGGTTGAAAATTTGGAGCAGTTCATCCAGCGGGTACACAAATACGAGGATTTGCAGGAAATGACCCCTTACGCCTTGCGGGAGCTTGTCAAAGGCATCTACATCGAAGCGCCTGACAAGAGCAGCGGGAAGCGCAGACAGGGCATCCGCATCTCCTATGACCTTGTGGGCTTTATCCC
>ERZ773155.3274-NODE-3274-length-11152-cov-4.644589_pt1 | contig 11152 bp, 7 predicted proteins | sample MGYA00511262_ERZ773155 | MGnify/ENA primary metagenome ERZ773155 (study PRJEB29015, sample SAMEA2737828) | human gut metagenome | biome: human gut; feature: human-associated habitat; material: faeces | place: China | collected 2012 ... | reverse complement strand
CCCCCAAACAACGGGCGCAGTACGAGGCGGAGTGGAAGATGTATAATGATTATTATAACACCTTGGATTTCGCCGTTGAGAAAGGCATGAAAAAAGGGATGGAAGAAGGCATGGAAAAAGGACTGCAAAAAGGAAAAGAATCTACGGCACGTAATATGAAAGCCGAGGGAATAACCCCTCTTATCATCCAAAAATGCACCGGCCTTTCCCTTGAGGAAATAGAGCGACTATAAAACAAAATCCCTTCAGCCTCCATCCGTTTTTAACGTATAGTTATCAAAGGGAGAGACTGAAGGGATTTTTTATATTTATAAACGATCTAAAAGCTACTCCTCACGCTGCTTCTTCCATTCCTCCGCACACTCTTCCAAGGCCTTATACCAAGCCTGGCCGAACTTACGGATCAAGGGCTCCTTGAGGAACTTATAAACCGGCAATTGCTCTTTCTTTCCTAAGATCTCCGCTGCCTTACAAACGCTCCAGCGATGATAGTTCACGGCCTTGAAATCCCGATACTGAGTGACACGTATCGGGTAAAGATGGCAAGAAACAGGCTTATAGAAATCTGTCTTACCTTCCCGGTATGCTTTCTCGATAGCGCATTTACAAGTACCATCGGCGTCGTAACAGGTAAAGACACAATCTTTGCCGTTCACGATAGAGGTAACCGTATCGCCTTCCTCATCGATATAAGCTACGCCTTGCTTATGAATGACCTCTTGAGCTTTCGGGGATAAATCATCCCAAATGATGGGTAATACTTTCTGGAGCTTCGCCAACTCCGAATCCTCTAATGGAGCGCCGGAATCTCCTTCCACGCAGCACTCCCCCTTACATTTGGAAAGATCACATAAAAAATAACGCTCAATAACGTCAAGACTTACTAAAGTGTCATCTATCTGGATCATAAGATGCGCCTAGCTCTTATTTAATCAATGACTTACCAGTCATCTCCTTCGGCTGTTTCAAGCCCAAGATATGAAGGATTGAAGGAGCCACATCGGCCAAGATACCATCCTCTACTTTAGCGTCCTTGTTGGCTGTCACATAAACGAATGGAACAGGGTTCAAGGAATGAGCCGTATTCGGAGTGCCATCCTCGTTCAAGGCGTGATCCGCATTACCATGGTCAGCAATGATGATTACCTCATAGTCGTTGGCTTTAGCGGCCTCAACCGTATCGTGCAAGCAAGCGTCGATCGTTACAACCGCTTTCTCGATCGCTTTGTAGATCCCCGTATGGCCTACCATATCACCGTTGGCGTAGTTCACTACGATGAAATCGAATTTCTTCGTATTGATAGCATCCACCAATTTATCTTTCACCTCGAAAGCGCTCATTTCCGGTTTTAAGTCGTAAGTAGCCACTTTAGGAGAAGGGACCAAGATACGCTCCTCGCTATCGAACGGAGTCTCACGGCCACCGTTGAAGAAGAAAGTCACGTGAGCGTATTTCTCTGTCTCGGCGATATGCAACTGAGTCTTACCTACGTTTGCCAAGAACTCACCCAGCGTATTATTTACGTTCTCTTTGTCGAACAAGATATGAACACCCTTGAAGCTAGCGTCATACGGAGTCATACAGAAATATTGCAAGCCAGGGATCGTATGCATACCGGCCTCCGGCATATCTTGCTGAGTCAATACAACCGTAAGCTCTTTCGCACGGTCGTTACGGTAGTTGAAGAAGATTACTACATCTCCTTCTTTGATTGTTCCGTCGAAATTAGCATTTACAATCGGTTTGATAAATTCGTCTGTCACGCCTTCATCATAAGATTCCTGCATTGCCTGAACCATATCGGCAGCTTTCTTACCTTCACCTTTTACTAACAAATCATAGGCTTCTTTCACACGTTCCCAACGTTTGTCACGGTCCATAGCATAATAACGGCCGATGATTGAAGCAATCTTTCCTGCTGACTTTTCACAGTGCGCAGATAGTTCTTCGATAAAACCTTTACCGCTCTTCGGATCAGTATCACGACCGTCCATAAAGCAGTGGATGAATGTATTGTCGATATTATATTCTTTAGCGATGTCGCAAAGTTTGAAGAGATGAACGAGTGAGCTATGTACGCCACCGTTAGAAGTCAGCCCCATAAAGTGAACATTCTTTCCATTTTCTTTTGCATAAGAAAAAGCAGCGACAATCTCAGGATTCTTCAGAATACTATTATCAGCGCAAGCACGGTTGATTTTTACTAAATCCTGATAAACCACACGTCCGGCACCGATATTCAAGTGACCGACTTCCGAGTTACCCATCTGTCCGTCGGGCAAACCTACGTTTTCACCGCTTGCCTGAAGTTGAGAGTGAGGATAAGTAGTCATCAGATAATCCCAGTAAGGAGTGGGAGTGTTGAAGATTACGTCGTCTTTCTTTTGGTCGCCTAGTCCCCAACCATCGAGGATCATTAAAAGGGCTTTCTTACTCATAATATTTCAATATTTAAATTATCACTCTGATTTTCCGGCTGCAAAGGTACAAAAAAGATGATTACCTGAACGTTTAATCTATGTTAAGTTGCAGAGTAAAAGAATACAAGGCTATGGATATTTTCCTTACTTTGTAAGGATAGTATTAAACACGTTCATCAAAAAACTATTATTATGAAAGCAACCTTATTCTGCATTTTACTTGTATTATCGGGCATACTAAGTGCACAAACAATCGACAATCCTCCTTTCAAAGCCCGTTCGGGAAGTATCTCCAACATTACCCGCATAGAACGTACTCCAGAAAGTACACGAGTATACATACATGCTATTTTTCGTCCGCACTGGTGGATTAAAGAAAAAGGAACAAGTTACCTGGAAGATGCAACCACCGGAAAGAAATATAAGTTTAAAGGTGCAGAAGGTATCGAAATCAATAAAGAAGTATATATGCCTGATTCCGGTGAAAAAGACTACGTGCTTATTTTCGAACCCCTGCCTGAAGAAACTCAAACGATCCACCTTCTCAGCCCGACTAATTATGAAGGGAATACATACGATATTTCCTTGATTCCGCAGAAAGGAAAGAATACTCCTCCACTAGCTGCCGTCAAGGGTAACTGGTTCAAGACAGACGGCTCCGGTCAGTGGGAATACGGAATTTACGATTCAATCACGATCATGAATAATCGGATATACACCAATGAAAGTATCCGCAAGAAAGGGAAACGAATTGAGATGACCGTTAAAGACAAACAAAATGGGACTATCCGTACATTGTTGATAACCCCGCAAAAGAGTGGCAACTGTATTATAAAAACAGACCAAACAAATGAATTATCGTATACCCGCCAAAAGGCTGCCATAAGCACAATAGAGCCGGACAATGGTTTTCAACAGTTCTTCCGTAAAGATACCGCCTGTCTGCAAGGATATATCGATGGCTACGACCCGCGTTTGGGATTCGAGACAGGACTTGTTTATCTATCAAATGAACTCACCCGTGAAGATTATCCTACTGTTGTGCAAATAGATAAAGACGGAAGTTTTACATGCAAGTTCGTTATTCATCATCCGGTAGAGCAATCATTAACCCTCAACAATGACTGGATTCCATTCTATATTGAGCCTGGACAAACTCTCACCATGTACATTGACTGGGAAGCAATCATGGCTCGAAGCCGTGCACGCGATCATTATTTTCCGATTAACAATATAGCATATATGGGACCGACAGCTCCCTTCTCCTATATACTATCCGATTTTAGCAAGTCTATTCCTTATCGGTACGAAGATTTATCCAAATCACAAAAGACACTTACTCCCAACCAATACAAGGAACACATGAGACCTATCATCGCACAATGGAGACATATTGCCGATTCCGTATGCCGGGTCTACCACCCCTCCCTGAAGGCAGTTTGCCTGATTAAAAACAAGGTAAAACTGCAAACAGGAAATGCATTCTTCGATTTTGCAATGAGCAGGGATTATTATGCCAAACAAGATACGGCCAATCAAGCCTTGAAAGTAAAGGAAGATGATTCGTATTACGATTTCCTAAAAGAGATGCCACTTGACGATAAAACAATTCTCGCAGATGAGAAAGCGGACATCTTCACCAATCGCTTTGAATTTATGGCTCCCCTCCAAAAAGCTTATTCGGATGAAGTCGAAGGATCGGTGGAGATTCCTTTTACTTACCCAGAAAAGCCTCTCTTGACATTCCTGAAAGAAAAAGGAGTGAAACTTAATGCTGAACAAGAAGCGATAAGGCAAAAACAGGAAAAACTTGCCGGACAAGAAATAAAAATAACGCTTGCAGAACTTCAAGAAGATGACAGGAAGACCAGTGCTCTATTTAAACAAGAAGAAAAACTGGTAAAAGAATACATGGACTATATCAATAAACAGAAACCTTCTCAAAAAGAAAAGTCACAGCAAGAAGAAGATAGGGCCAGCATAACAATGGAACAGAAATATGAAGAGAAGAAAAATGCCATTATCGCCCGGCTATGCAATACTCCCAATCCTCTGCTCTGGCAAATAGCCAAAGTACGCCGTCTCACTTATGACCTACAAAATATAAAAACAAAAACAATTGCCCGTGAATATATAGACAGCCTCAAGCAAGAATTTACCGCCCCCTTCTTAGTTGCCGAAACTGAACAATTGTTTGAAAATGCTTATCCTTCGGAAGATGCTAAATCATACCAACTCCCGGAAGGCAAAGCAACCGACATTTTCCGCAATATCATCAAGAATCATCCGGGCAAAGTACTATTTGTTGACTTTTGGGCCACTAGCTGCGGGCCTTGCCGTAGCGGAATAGAAGCAACAGCAGACTTGCGCAAGAAGTACAAAGATCATCCGGAGTTCCAGTTTATTTATATCACTGGAGAAAGAGAATCTCCGGCAGGAGCTTACAAACAATATGTCGAAAAGCATCTGAAAGGAGAAGCAAGTTATTATGTCACCGGAACGGAATATAATTACCTCCGCCAACTTTTCCATTTCAACGGCATTCCTCATTACGAACTCGTAGAGAAAGACGGCAGTATCTCCAATGAAAAATTAAGTAGTTACAGTATCGGACAATATTTGAAGAAACGTTTCGGTACTTCCGAACCTTCGGAAACAGAGCAGCACGCAGAGTAAGTACGGACTGCAAACAGTAGAAATTCGAAAAAAACGGTGCAAAAGAATGGAAGCCTGCTTGATTTTCCGTACCTTTGCACCGCTTTTACATTAAAATCATAGAAATATGGACGATTCAAACCCGCGAACGTGCACAACTAGTATTAATTAAAGCGAACAGAGTCATTGAAATCTGATGTCTCTGCTCGTGCTAAACAAACGAAAGGAGACAATAAGATGAGAACGTATCTTTATTGTGAGGCCGGCTTTGTGGAAAAAGCACAATGGCTTCCTAATAGCTGGGTAAACGTAGTATGCCCGAACAATGATGACTTTGAATTTCTGACTAAAACACTCAACGTACCCGAATCATTTCTTGATGACATAGCCGACACGGATGAACGTCCGCGTACGGATACGGAAGGTAACTGGCTGTTAACGATCCTGCGTATCCCTGTGCAAAACAAGCAGAACGGAAGCCTGCCTTTCGCCACTGTACCTATCGGCATAATCACAAACAACGAGATTATAGTATCCGTATGTTACCATAACACCGATTTACTACCGGATTTCATCGAACATACCCGTAGGAAAGGTATTGTAGTCCGTAATAAACTCGATCTGATTCTCCGGTTGATTTACTCTTCCGCCGTATGGTTCCTGAAATATCTGAAACAAATCAATATAGATATCAGTGCAGCAGAGAAGGAGTTGGAACGCAGCATCCGTAATGAAGACCTGCTCCGTCTGATGAGATTGCAGAAAACCTTGGTTTACTTCAACACCTCCATTCGTGGCAATGAAGTGATGATAGGTAAACTTAAGACTATTTTCCAGGATACGGATTTTCTGGATAAAGAGTTAGTGGAAGACGTTATCATCGAATTGAAACAAGCACTCAATACGGTGAACATTTACAGCGACATTCTCACTGGGACAATGGACGCCTTCGCCTCCATTATCTCAAACAATGTGAATACTATCATGAAACGTATGACCAGCTTGTCTATCGTCTTAATGCTCCCTACATTGATTGCCAGTTTTTATGGCATGAACGTAGATATTCATCTGGAAGAAGTGCCCTTTGCTTTTTCTTTGATTGTACTCTTCTCTATCGGATTGTCCACGCTGGCGTTTGTGATATTCAGAAAGATCAAATGGTTCTAACATACAAAAGCCTGTCATCTACTATTGAGTAAATGACAGGCTGTAATTTAATAATACGTTTTTTCTTCTATAGAGAATTAATTAAAAGAGAATGTTTAGAGAGAGAAATTATTTTTTATCCTTGTTTACTTTTTCTTCCACCCAACGGAATAGAAACTCCAACAAATCCATTAACAGTGTTAGAGTTCTTTCCTAAGAACATATAGTCGGTTCCGAGGAACAACGGCCCTAATTTCAGACCAAGACCGAAAGATTTTCCTGCTGACTGAATGGCAGAATAGCTAAGTGCAACGTTAAACCAGCTTTTCGGACGATAATTTGCAGAGAATGTCAACTCTGTAAGAGCGTCAGGTTGTACAAAACGAGTGGTAGACAATACACCAACAGCTAATTTGTTATTGAAGAAACCGTATTCTGCACCCAACACCAATGTAGAAGCCAGACGGGACTTACGAGATTCTTTTGCATCACCTACTTCGAGTTGCAACATATCATAGTCGAGTACATCACCGTTAGTTACACGATCCATATACCCTTGAGTATCATCTTGCAACTGCTTTACTGCATTCATCACAGATGTTTCAGGATTAGCGGGATCGACCATTGCTGCATAAGTACTTCCTTTAATATCAATAGGATCCGGATTGGCTGACGCAATCTTCGTACTTGATTTTGACCAAGAGATAAAACCTAAGTCAAGAATAGATGCAGATACAGTCAGATTATCCATAATCTTATAAGATGCTCCCAAGTCAATACCAAAACCGTAACCTGCGATTCCCATATCTTTACTCTCAAATTCGAAATCACTAATATAGTCTTGTCCATCTTCCTTTTTCAAATTCAACCCCTTGAAAGAACTTTCCAAATGAGCATCTACTGCCAGATTAGCATGGTAGCTCTCAATTTCACTTCTTAACTTCGTTATATCGTCAACACCCAAACCTGATAAATATGCAGGATCCTGTAATTGACTAATACGAGCATCACTAGGCAAACTAGCGTTCATTGCCACATTATTAAGTTTCAAATCCATATTACCAATACCCAGCAAAGCTTTCACTCTAGCACCCACCGTCAAACGACTATTGATTTGACGTGAAAGTCCTAAGCCAACTTCAGCGTAAGCATTTATATTCAGTTGTTGATTGCTAATATCATAGTTACTATTTCTCCAGTTTTCTTCAACTGTTTCCATCTCATTCAAGAAGGTAAACATATTCTTTGTCAAGTTAGCACCGATATCTGTACGCAGACCGATATTGAATGACCAGAAGTTTTTACCTTTATACCATCCTGCAGAAAGAATTTCCGTACTGAAATTCACATTCAGCTTATTATTATCTTTCAGACGATTCATAAAATCTGGTTTAGTATAGAAATCGTCACCATCATCAATGATATCAATGATATCTTGATAACCTAATGAAGTAGAACCAACAGTTGCATTAACTGCACCAATTACCGGAAGGTTGAAATAACCTTTCGTCGGTGTTAAAGCCGGATTTAGTTGTTGACGATAATGAGTACCTTCCATGAAATAAGAAGTACGTAAAAACTGTGCATTTGCAGAAAGAGTGCAAACCAACATCATAAAAAATACCCCAATAATTTTAGAAGACCACAATAGTTTGTTCGTTGCCATGATTTTAAACTTTTTAATTCTTATTATTGTTTGCAAATATATAGCATTTCAATAACAATTAAAAGCACGGAGCAACACTTTTTTAGCCTAAACAGAACAATTCAAGCACTAAACAGGCTAAAATCGTGCTTATACTGCAAAAAAATGTAGAAAATATAATTTAAGAAAGGAACAACGGGAATTAAAAGTCCAAAGAAAGTTGTTCACCTCCCAACAAATTGAACGTCATCCGATGATAAGGAGTTGTTCCATGTTCGGCAATGGCGGCGCGGTGTTTTTTGGTAGGATACCCTTTATTACGGTTCCAGTCATAATAGGGATACTCTTCGTGGAGACGGTTCATATAATCATCACGATACGTTTTGGCCAGAATAGATGCAGCAGCTATCGAAAGGTATTTTCCGTCGCCTTTGATTACCGTGGTATACGGGATACCGGGATATTTATTGAACCGGTTTCCGTCAATGAGCAGGTGTTCGGGACGGGTGGACAGTTGATCGACAGCACGATGCATGGCCAGGAAAGAAGCACGCAGGATATTTATCTCATCTATCTCTTCAGGTGAAACAATACCCACCGCCCATGCTATCGCTTCACGTTCTATTACCTCACGCAGGGCATAACGTTGTTTCTCCGTCAGTTGCTTGGAGTCATTCAGTAACTCATTCTTAAAATCTTTCGGAAGAATGACGGCAGCAGCATAGACAGAACCCGCCAAACAGCCGCGGCCTGCCTCATCGCACCCTGCTTCTATCAGATTCTCATTTAAATAAGGTAATAGCATCTTTATCGTTTTTATCTCTGCAAAGGTAAATGAAATAAAAAAGGAGACCTAGATTCCGGTCTCCTTTTTCTTATCTTTTTAACACAAAATCCTTAGAACAGACTCCAGGCAACCGTAAGTCCTGCCATTACAATGGCTACCATGCTCATAAGCTTTATCAATATATTCAAGCTCGGACCGGAGGTATCTTTAAACGGGTCGCCCACCGTATCGCCCACCACCGTTGCCTTATGAACCTCACTTCCTTTTCCTCCGAAATTGCCTTCTTCCACATATTTCTTTGCATTATCCCATGCACCACCGGCATTTGCCATAAAGATAGCGAGCACGAAACCGCTGCTCAAACCACCGATCAACAAACCAAGCACACCGGAAACACCGAAGACAAGTCCCGTAAAGATCGGGGCAATGATAGCAATCAATGAAGGAAGCACCATTTCGCGCTGTGCCCCCTTCGTAGAGATTTCCACACAACGTTCGTAGTCCGGTTCGGCTTCTCCCGTCAGGATACCTTTTATTTCACGGAACTGGCGGCGCACTTCGTCCACCATATGTCCTGCCGCACGTCCCACGGCATTCATGGTCAGCCCGCAGAACAGGAAAGCCATCATAGAGCCGAGGAACATCCCCGAAAGTACCTTCGGATTCATCAGGTTCACTTCATAATAGTTCATGAAGTCAATGAAAGTAGCATTTGCCACACTGATTGTATTTCCGTCCGAGAAAGTCAGATCCATATTGCCGAGATGAGTCAGTCCGATACGTATTTCTTCAATATAAGAAGCGAGCAAAGCCAATCCCGTCAAGGCAGCAGAACCAATCGCAAAACCTTTTCCGGTTGCGGCAGTCGTGTTTCCGAGAGAATCGAGCGCATCGGTACGTTTGCGAACTTCTTCACCCAAGCCGGACATTTCTGCGTTACCTCCTGCATTATCCGCAATCGGGCCGTAAGCATCCGTTGCCAGAGTGATACCTAAAGTAGAAAGCATGCCGACAGCCGCAATACCGATTCCATACAGTCCCATACCGACATTGGCAAAATCGCCGGCGGAAGCCAACAGATAGGAAGCAATGATACCAATCACGACTGCAATTACCGGAATAGCCGTAGAAAGCATTCCCAGACCGATGCCGGAAATGATGACCGTAGCAGGTCCCGTCTTCCCGCTTTCACTCAACTTCTGAGTAGGACGATAGGATTGGGAAGTATAATATTCAGTAGAACGGCCTATCACAATGCCGACAAGCAGGCCGACGACCACCGCACAGGAGATCCAAACCCAGTTCTGCAACTGCAAAAGCCACAGGATAAAGAAAGTAGCAACGACGATAAGTACAGAACTGAGGTTTGTACCGAACGCCAGCGAACCAAGCAGATCTTTCATCTTCGCATTCTCTTTGGTACGGACGGCGAAGATACCTATAATAGAAAGGATAATCCCGACAGCCGCGATCAACATCGGAGCAATAACCGCTTTGAACTGCATAGCCGTGTCCGAAGAATGAATAAAGGCGGCAGCACCAAGCGCGGCAGTTGCCAGGATCGAACCGCAATAAGATTCGTACAAGTCGGCTCCCATGCCGGCCACGTCACCCACGTTGTCACCTACGTTATCGGCAATAGTGGCAGGGTTGCGCGGGTCGTCTTCGGGGATTCCGGCCTCTACCTTACCTACAAGGTCGGCCCCCACATCGGCAGCTTTCGTATAGATACCACCGCCGACACGGGCGAAGAGTGCCTGAGTGGAGGCCCCCATACCGAAAGTAAGCATGGTGGTAGTGATTACACAGAGTTTATGAGTCGGTGTCAGTGCGTCAGCAGGAATCACTTCGTTCAGCAACAAATACCAGAAAGAAATGTCGAGCAGGCCGAGACCGACTACGACAAGTCCCATTACCGCACCGCTCCGAAAGGCAATCCTCAATCCGGCATTCAGCGAACCGCGTGCCGCATTGGCTGTACGGGCTGATGCATAAGTTGCCGTTTTCATCCCCAGAAAACCGGAAAGGCCGGAAAAGAAACCACCCGTCAGGAAAGCGATAGGCACCCAAGCATTCTGAACGTGGAAACCGTAGGCCATGATTGAAAACAAAATGACCAGCCCCAGAAACACCCAGCCTACAATCTTGTATTGCTGTTTCAGGTAAGACATAGCGCCTTTGCGCACAGCAGCGGCAATTTTTATCATTTGGGGAGTACCTTCACTCTCCTTCATCATTTGCTTATGGAAGTAATAAGCAAAGCAGAGGGCTAACACGGAAGCGACTGGAACGAGCCAGAAAAGAATGTTGTCCATAGGGTCAATTTTTAAAGGATTACGGAGGCTAAAAGTATGGAAATCAATCGAAATAAGCAAGTAAAAAAGAAAGAATTTACAGAGTTGAATCATTCTATTTTTTATACGTCTCTTTGGACAAATGAGCAGATGGTAGTTATTTTGAGACATTTGCCAAAGATAAAGTTTTGAGATCGGAAGAGC
>ERZ773155.3248-NODE-3248-length-11213-cov-10.694927_pt1 | contig 11213 bp, 10 predicted proteins | sample MGYA00511262_ERZ773155 | MGnify/ENA primary metagenome ERZ773155 (study PRJEB29015, sample SAMEA2737828) | human gut metagenome | biome: human gut; feature: human-associated habitat; material: faeces | place: China | collected 2012 ... | reverse complement strand
GAGGCTTCGCTCCCCCTGCAGCACATTGTGCTGCTACCCCCTCAAAAGGGTTTCTGCCACTGACCCAGATCGATTTGCCACTTTAAGTGAGCGGGCAAACTGGTCTTGTTTTCTTCCCACGCCTTACAAAGGGCACACTTGCAGTTGTCAATCCGTAGCGCGGCAGGTGCGTTGCTTCCGAGGATGCTTGGGGGCGGAGGGGCGGAGCGCCCTCCTCGGCGTTGCAGAGGCTGCCAGTCTGGGAAGATCAAAAAGCTACTTTCTGCGGCGCAGCGCCGCCGCTACGGGATTGGGCATCGAGAAAACAAAGACAATCGCCAGCGCGATGGCCACTGCGATCTTGATGGTCTCAATTCCCTTGGACAGCGCCATCGCGTTGTCCCCCATAATGAAATAGTAAGCGGTGTAGTAGATGCCTGCGCCCGGCACCAGCGGGAAGATGCCGCAGATCAAAAAGACAGTCACCGGCGTCTTGCGCCACACCGCAAAGATGCGGGACATCATGGTCAGCACCACCGCCGCCGCAAAGGAGGCGATGGTGGTGGAGGGGTAGTTCTGCATCACCAGCAGGTAGCACAGCCATCCCGCCGCCCCGCAGATGCCCGAAAAGGCGTACTGCTCCTTTGGCACCTGAAAGAGCACCCCGAAGGCCACCGTGGCCACAAAGGCCACCAGCGTCTGTGTCAGCAGTTGGAACATTGTCCTTTCCTCCTTCCCTTTAAGCCGTCACCAGCTGGAACACCCGCAGCACAATGCCGACGCCCAGCGCGATGCAGCAGGCCACCAGCACCGCGTCGATCATGCGGATGGTGCCGGAGAGGTAGTCCCCATTCAGATAATCGCGGATCGAATTGGTCAGCGGCACACCCGGCAGCAGCGGCACAATCGAGCCGATGACAATCATGTCCATGCTGTCCCCAAAGGAAAAAAGGTGGAAGAACAGCACACCCATGGCGGTGACCAGGGCGCTGGCCAGAATGTTGACCATGATCTTGTTGGCGCCGCGCGCGGTCAAAAACAGCACGAAGATCCACAGCACCAGCCCCGAGAGAAAGGCTGCCGCGCTGTCCAGCAGGCTGCCGCCAAACAGGATGCAGAAAGCCCCCGCGCCAAGGCCCGACATCAGCGTCTGCACGGCGTTGCTGGTGAAGGGGAGCTTGTCGATCTGCTCGATCTTCCGGGAGGCCTCCTCCACCGTGTACTTTTGCGCCACAATCTCGCGGGAGAGGTTGTTGACTGCCGCCACCCGTCCCAGATGCACCGAGGACAGCGGCACATAGCGCACCTGGCTGGCCAGATGCGCCCGGCTGGCCAGGTGCTCCTGGCCGGCTGCATCGCCGCTTTCCACCGGCCGGGTGATGGTCCTGCCCTCCTCCTGCATCGAGACAAACAGCCCGTTTGCCAGCACATACACCTGAAATCCCGGGATGCCATACGCCTTTGCCACCAGCTGCATCGTCTGCTGGACACGGAAAATCTCGCCGCCGTTTTTGAGCAGCACCTCCCCGATGCGGGTGACCAGTTCCAGCGCCCTTCTGCTCTGTTCCAACACCGTTTCCCCCTTTTGTCTGCAAGAGATTTTTATTTCTATGCTCCAGTGTAACATAACTTTTGCGCTTTCTCAATTCCCGTCCGAAAAAAACCTTCTGGTCGATTGCAATCGCACCGGTTTTGCGATACAATAAGGGAGCTGTGTTTGACAATTTCCAAATAAAGAGAGGCATCACTGTATGATTGAATTTCTGATCCGACGCTTTGTCCCCGACTGGCAGCAGGTACAGCGCACCGACGTGCGGGAGCGCTACGGCACCCTGGCCGCCGCAGTGGGCATTTTGTCCAATATCTTTTTGTGCATCATCAAGGGTCTGATCGGCCTTTTTTCCGGCAGCATCGCCGTCACCGCCGACGCGGTCAACAACCTGTCCGACGCCGGCTCCTCGGTCATCACCCTGCTGGCCTTTAAAATTGCTGGCAAGCCCGCCGACGAGGAGCACCCCTACGGCCACGCCCGCATGGAGTACATCTCGGGCATGGCGGTCTCGTTCATCATCATCCTGCTGGGACTGGAGCTGATGGGGTCCTCGTTTGAGAAAATCCTGCACCCGGAGGAGGTAGGTGTCTCGGCGCTGACCTATCTGGTGCTCATCGTCTCGATTGCCGTCAAGCTCTGGCAGGGGATGTTTAACCGCAGCCTGGGAAAACGCATCTCCTCCGAGGCGCTGCAGGCCACCGCTGCCGACAGCTTAAACGACGTCTTTTCCACCGGCGCGGTGCTGCTGAGCACGTTGGTCTACCAGTTCACCGCCATCCCCATTGACGGCTGGGTCGGCATGCTGGTCGCCATCTTCATCACCGTCTCGGGCGTCAAACTCATCATGGAAACCGGCAGCCCGCTGCTGGGCCAGGCGCCTGACCCGCAGATGGTCCGGGAGCTGGAGGAAAAGATCACCGCCTACGACGGGGTCATCGGCATCCACGACCTGCAGGTACACAACTACGGCCCCGGCCGCGTCTTTGCCACCGTCCACGCCGAGGTGCCCGCCAACCGCGACATTCTGGTCAGCCACGACATCATCGACAACATCGAGCGGGAGGTCGGCCACGAGATGAACCTCAACCTGGTCATCCACATGGACCCGGTGGTCACCGACGACGAGCGGTTAAACCAGCTGCACGCTCAGGTGCAGCAGATCGTGGCGGGCATCGATTCCAACCTGAGCATGCATGACTTCCGCGCGGTATTCGGCCCCACCCACACTAACCTTGTCTTTGACGTGGTGGTTCCGCCCGGCTTTTCTCTAAGCGACAGCGAGCTGAGCCGCCGCATCGAGCAGCAGGTGCAGACTTTGGGCAGCTATTTCTGCGTCATCACCGTCGATCACAACTACGCTTATTTTCCCAAAAACGCCAAATAAAGATTTTTTCAAAATTGCTCCCCTTTTTTTGCAAATCTATGATATAATAAAAGAATACAGATACGGGAGGTATCCACTATGATCCGCATTGCCATTGACGGACCGTCCGGCGCGGGCAAAAGCACCGTCGCCAAACGGATCGCCCACGATCTTTCCATCATCTATGTCGACACCGGCGCCATGTACCGCTGCATCGGGCTGTATGTCCTGCGGCAGGGACTGGACACCAAAAATGAAAAGCAGGTGCTTCCCTGCCTTGCGCAGATCGAGCTGCACACCACCTACGATCCGCAGGCGGGCCAGCGCATCTTTTTAAACGGGGAGGATGTGTCGGAAGCCATCCGCAGCCCGGAAGCTTCGATGGCCGCCTCGGACGTCTCCGCCATCCCCGGCGTGCGCGCCTTTTTGCTGGGGCTGCAGCAGGAGATGGCCAAAAAGCAGAGCCTGATTATGGACGGGCGGGACATCGGCACGGTGGTCATCCCCGACGCTGAGCTGAAAATTTTCCTGACCGCCTCCAACGAGTCCCGCGCCAAACGCCGCCATCTGGAGTACATCCAGAAAGGGCAGGAGGTGACATACGAGGAAATTTTGCAGGACATTCTCCGCCGCGACCAGCAAGACTCCAGCCGGGCAGCGGCCCCCCTGCGAAAGGCCGACGACGCTGTGCTGATCGACTCGACCAACCTTACCTTCGAGCAGACGGTCGACGCCATCAAAAAGCTGATCGTTCAGCGGGCCGCCGCGCTTTCCCTGTCGATCTAATCCACGCTGAAAGGAAGAAATACATTGTTTTATCAGATCGCAATCCGCGCCGTCAATCTGCTGTGGCACTTCTGGTTCAAGCTGCAGATCTTCGGCCGGGAAAATGAGCCGAAGGAAGGCGGCTACATTCTGGCCAGCAACCACTGCTCGGCCATCGACCCGATGATTGTCTGCCAGGGCATCCGCCGGGTCCCCATCCACTACATGGCCAAGGCCGAGCTGTTCGACGTGCCGGTCTTAAAGCACGTCATCCGCTGGCTGAACGCCTTCCCGGTCTCCCGCGGCGCGGGCGACATGAGCGCCATCCAAAACGCCATCCAGGTATTGACGGTGGACAAGGAGGTGCTGGGACTGTTCCCGGAAGGCACCCGCTCCAAGGATGGGAAGCTGCTGCGCTTTAAGTCCGGCCTTGCGTTGATTGCCCAGCAGAGCGGCGCGCCGGTGCTGCCGGTCACCATCACCTACTGTGACCCGAAAAAGAGCTTCCGCTCCCGAGTGGTGGTCACCTATGGCAAGCTCATCACCTGCGAGGAGCTGGGCATCACCAGCACCGGAGGCCAGGCGGACCTTTCCCACGCGAGGGAATTAAAGGAAGCGACCCGCCGCATCCACGCCATCATGGAGGAACTCAAAACCCAGAACCTTTAAAAAATCCATCCCGAAAGGATGAACTGCCATGCCAGTCACCGTCGCCAAAACCGCCGGCTTCTGCTTTGGGGTGCAGCGGGCGGTCGATACCGTCTACCAGCAGCTGCAGGACAGCCAGCTCACCGGCTTTCCAAAGCTGTATACCCTCGGCGAAATTATCCACAATCCCCAGGTAGTCGAGGAGCTGCGCTCGCTGGGGGCCGTCGCGGTCGAACAGCTCGAGCAGCTGCTCACGCTGGAGGCACAAGCCAACCCGCCGGTTCCGGTCATCATCCGGTCTCACGGTGTGCCTCGGTCGGTCTACACCGCCCTCGAGCAAAACAACATCCCCTACATCGACGCCACCTGCCCCTATGTCAAACTGATTCAGGAGCGGGTGCAAAATCAGCCCGCCGACTCGCTGGTGCTGATTGCCGGAGATGCAGCGCACCCGGAGGTGCAGGGAATTATCGGCCATTGCAACGCAACATATGTTACATTTAAATCTGCCCAGGAACTGCAAAATCTGACCGAAAGCCGCCCTTTCTTAGCAAAAATGAACAGCATCATGGTCGCTCAAACCACTTTTAACACGTCGGAGTGGCAAAAATGCGTAAAAACCGCAAAAAAACTGTATACAAATCTGAAAATATTTGATACAATATGTAAGGCTACACTGATGCGACAAACAGAAGCCGCACAACTGGCAGAAGTTTCAGATATCATGATTGTGATAGGCGGCAGGCACAGCTCCAATACCGGGAAATTAGCGGATATCTGCAGCCGGTGCTGCAAAACCATTTGGGTCGAAACGGCAAGGGAACTTTTGAGCGGTCAGGCGGACGAGGTCTGCCAGATTGGCGCGGGCAGTCGAATTGGTGTTACTGCCGGTGCTTCGACACCGGTTCGTATAATTAAGGAGGTACAAAAAACCATGAGTGAGATTTTGAAAGAAGAAGAAATGTCCTTTGAAGAGATGCTTGACCAGTCCTTCAAGAGTACATATACAGGGGAGAAGGTGAAGGGTATCGTTACCGGCATTGCTCCGAACGAGATCACTGTCGATATCGGTACAAAACACACCGGCTATGTGCCGCTGTCCGAGCTGACCAGCGACCCAAGCCTGAAGCCGGAAGACATCGTCAAGAAGGGCGATGAAATCGAGCTGATCGTTATGCGCGTCAACGACGTAGAGGGCACTGTCATGCTCTCCAAAAAACGTCTGGATGCACAGGCCGGCTTTGAGAAGGTAATGGCTGCTGCCGGCACCGGCGAAGTGCTCTCCGGCACCGTCACCGATGTTGTTAAGGGCGGCGTTCTGGCTGTCACCGAAGGCGTCAAAGTCTTCATTCCTGCTTCCCTGTCCGGCGTTTCCAAGAACGACTCGCTGGATCAGCTTCTCAAACAGAAGGTTGATTTTGTCATCCGCGAAGTCAACGAGAAACGTCACAGAGCGGTTGGCTCGATCAAGGACGTGCTCAAAGAGCAGAAGAAAGCGCTGGAAGAGAAATTCTGGAGCGAGGTTGAGGTCGGCAAACGCTATCAGGGCGTTGTTAAATCCCTCACCAGCTACGGCGCATTCGTTGACCTGGGCGGTGTAGACGGCATGGTTCACATTTCCGAGCTGAGCTGGCTGCGCATCAAACATCCTTCCGACGTTGTTAAAGTTGGCGACGTGCTGGATGTTTATGTCAAGGACATCGACACCGAGAACAAGAAGATCTCCCTGGGCTACAAGAAGACCGAGGACAACCCTTGGGAAGTGCTCAAGAGAGATTACCAGATCGGCGACGTTGTCACCGCTAAGGTTGTTTCGATGACCGCTTTCGGCGCCTTCGCTCAGATCATCCCGGGCGTTGACGGCCTGATCCACATTTCCCAGATTTCCACCGAGCGCATCAACAAGCCTCAGGACGTTCTGACCATCGGTCAGGAAGTTCAGGTGAAGATCACCGACATCGACTTCGAGAAGAAGAGAGTCAGCCTGTCGATGAAAGCTCTGCTGGAAGAAGCTCCTGCCGCTGAGGAAGAGGCTCCTGCTGAGGAAACCGAAGAAACCGCTGAATAATTTCCCGCACATACAAAAAGGCCCCCGCAACCATGCGGGGGCCTTTTCTAACTGGAAAGGAGAAAAATGTTTTTACAGCAATCTCAACTCATCATTCGGGATGCACTTCCCTCAGACGCACCACTTTTATGCAGCTGGTGGAACGATGGAAACGTGATGGCACACGCCGGATTCCCGCATGGCATAGGCACAACAGCGAAAGAGGTGGAGCAACAGATTTGCAATCAGGACGGAAGCAAAATGCGGCTCATGATCGAATATGCATCTGCTCCTATCGGTGAAATGTGCTTTCACTGGCTGGAACCGGCAATCGCAGAAATCGGTATCAAAATCTGCGTGCCAGAAAAACAGAATTGCGGGTTGGGTTCCATTCTACTCTCCATGCTATGCCAAGAACTTTTTGAAAATGCTGGTTGCAAAAAAATAGTGGTGAGCACCATGCTGGAAAACAAACGTGCCCAGCATGTTTATGAAAAACTCGGTTTTATGAAAACCGCCGTTCGCCCTGACTGCTGGCGAGATCAAACTGGCCAACTGCGCACCGCTATAGAATATTCTCTGCTACCCAATACACGAAACTGCTAATACTCATGAACTTTTTGAGCAGAATCAGCCTCTCTGCGCAGCTCGATCAGCACAATCTCCGGCCGGTTGTTCAGGCGCACCGGGATGACGCTCTGGCCGATGCCGCGGCTGACCACCATCGCGCTCTGCCCCTGTAAGTACAGCCCGGCGTCATACCTTGGAAAGAAGCCCTGCGCCGGTGCGAACACTCCGCCTACAAACGGGATGCGAAACTGCCCGCCGTGGGCGTGGCCGGTGAGGCTCAGGTCCACCCCGGCCGCGGCGTAAACATCAAACAGCTCCGGGCGGTGGGAAAGCAGAATCTGGTAGCAGTCCTCGTCCTGCAGGGAATGCAGGTGATCTTCCAGCTGGCTTTCCTGTACCAAAAAGCTCGGGTCATCCAGCCCAATCAGCCGGACCCTCTGCCCTTCCCGCTCCCAGTAAAGCGACTGGTTGCGTAGGATCTGTGCGCCCGCCGCTGCCATGCGCTCCTCCAACTGTGCAAATGCCTGCGGGATGCGCGACTCATGGTTGCCGGTGACGTAGTAGACCGGCGCAATCTGCACCGCCTGCTCGACAAAGCGGGCGGCTGTCTCCACATCGGTGCGGCGGGAGTCGAGAAGGTCGCCGGTGATAGCGATAATGTCCGGCTGCGATTGGCGCAGCAGCTGAAGCAGCGTCTGATTGTCCTCCCCGAAGGAGGCGTTGTGCAGGTCGGAGACATGGGCGATCCTGGCCCCGTCAAAGGCGGTGGGCAGTCCGGCGCTCTGCACTGTGATGCGGTGCAGCGCCACCGTCACGTTGCTCCAAATCACCCAGACGGCGGCCGCCACAACCAATAAACCCAATGCGGCAAACAAAACTTTTTTACCCAATCCTGTTATCCCCTCTTTTATTTTTTGTGTATGCTTCTTTGAGGATAGCAGGATTTTATGAAGATTTCTACCACGAATACTCTTTCCTTGACCGAAAGACTCTACAGTTCGAGCTGAAGAAAAAAACAAGCGGCTCAAAGCCGCTTGTTTTTTCTATAAAGGGATTGTTGGGCGCTCCCCCTGTCGGTCTATTTTCGCCCTACTGTTTATTCCCCGCCATGAACGCCTCGATGTCCTCGACGGTTTTGAGGATGTTGGAGGAGAGGTCGATCGGCTTTTCCTCGGTGATGACGATGTCGTTCTCGATGCGGATGCCGATGCCCTCCTCCTCAATGTACAGGCCCGGCTCTACGGTGATGACCATGCCGGGGCGCAGCGTCTTGCAGGATGGGGTGGTGACGTCGTGGCAGTCCAGCCCCAGGCTGTGGCTAACACTGTGATAGTAGTAGTCGCGGACCGTCTTGCCGTCCTTGAGCAGGCCAACCTTCGGCAGCTCCTGGGCGTAGAAGTCGATGACCATGTTGTTTAAATCAGCAAGCGTCATGCCCGGGCGCGCCTTCTCGATGATGAGATCCTGCACGGCCAGCACGATGTTGTAGATTTCCTTCTGGCGCTCGGTGAATTTGCCGTTGACCGGGAAGGTGCGGGAGATGTCCGCGCAGTAATGCTCGTGGGCGCTGCCCAGGTCGATGAGCACCATCTCGCCATCGTTGACCACCTGGTTGTTCTCGCCGTAGTGCAGGGTGGTCGCTCTGGAGCCGCCCGCTACAATCGAGTGGAAGGCGTGCTCGCGGACGTTCTGTTTGGCAAGCTCAAAATCGAAGGCGCCCTCCAGCGCGCACTCGTTGACCCCCGGGTGGGCGTAGCGCATCATTGCCTCGATGGCGTGCTGGGTGGTGACCTGCGCGACGCGCATCTTTTCCAGTTCGGCTTCGGACTTGATGACGCGCATCCGGGCGATGTCGCCGAAGATGTCCTCGATCTTGACCGCCGGCTGCTCCTGCTGGAGCTTGTGAGCAAATTTATGCGCTAAGGTTGGGTCCTGATCGGGGGTGTGTTTCCACAGGTCGAGCCAGCAGGTCATGCTGCCCTCGCCGCGGTTTGTGCGGATGAAGGTGTTGACCGCCGCCTCGAAGGTGTCGAGGTAACGGATATTTTCAATGCCGCTGAGCGCGGTGGCCTCGGCAGGTCTCATTCTGCCGCCAACCCACTTGGCCTGCACCTCGTCGTAGGGCTCGATGTAGAGGGCCTCAACACAGTTGCCGGCGTAGTCCTTGGTCAACACCAGAATCATGTTGGCGTGGTCGATGCCGGTCATGTAGTAGAAGTCGCGGTCGACCGAGAATTCATAAGCTCCATCCGCCGAGCGCATCGGCGCACGACCGGAAAACAGGATGGCCGCACACGGACCCTGCTTGTCGCTGAGAAGCTGCTGGCGTCTTTGATTGTAATTGATATTCATTGCAGATTCCTCCCTATTTGATTGCCGCCAGGCGGCAGTTTTTCCACAGTTTCAGTATAGCACGGCGGTGGGGGAAATTCAATGAGAAAAAGGTTAGCGGGGTGCGCCGTGGAGCGTGGGTGTGAGCAATGTGTCTAATTTAGAACTGTATTTTATGTGCAGGATTTTGTTCAAAAAGAATTTACTTTTTCTTTTATTTGTGGTACTATAAGAATGATTTCATCGGGTCAAACCCGAAATTTTTACAAATGAATAAAGGAGAAATTGTTATGAGCAAAAACTTTAGGCGATCCGCAGTCGCTCTGGTTCTTGCCGCAACGATGGTCTTCGGTTCACAAGGCTTTACCGCTTTTGCTGATAACGGTGATAATTCAGGCATGCCTGAATTGTTGTCTGTACAGACAAGCGGCGAGGGAAACGACGATGAACTGACCATTGGGCAGAGCGGTGAGAATGAAAACCAAAACGAAAGCTCGTCCCCTTCCACCTCAACAGCAGACAATTCTGCCGCAGTCATTGAGCAGATTAGTGCCCTGCCAGACCCTGCGACACTCGACCCCGGCACCACCGACATCGAACAACTCACGGAACAGGTCACCGCTGCCCGCAAAGCCTACGATGCACTGACCGAGGAAGAGAAAGCAACCTTTATACAGCGGCACTTGAAAAACTGGTTGCTTTGGAAGGCGCGCTGGCGGGGTTGGCACAGGTAAATGTAATTCCGGAAGCAACTATCCAGCCGAACATTTCTTATCCATCGGAAACCAGTCCTGTAGATTACACAAAACGTCAATCTGACTCGGTCACTTATGACGGATACGAATCCGATGGTGACGGCAACTTTATCTTCCATTACACAATCCATGAGGGTGCAGGGCCTGACCTTGTGATTGACCTCGCCTATGGTGCGCTCGATTTGTGGCAACACGAAAGCCAAGTACCCGGGGATCATTACAAATTTCAAATTTTTATAACTAACGAATCAGAGAACACCTATCACTACAAAGACAACAGCTTTGTCCTCGCCCCTGAAGATACCAGCAACTTTGGCAGTATCGAAGAAGGTTCTCTCTTGCCTATCCTGACCTATGACGGACAGCTAATGCCTATTCGATTTTCCGGTTCTATCATCCCCGAATATTTCTATGAAGATATTTTCCATGTTGGCGGAAGCGGCGATGTAACCTTTGATATGCTCTGTCGGATTTACGACTATCTCGCCGAGGCCGGATATACCGGAGATGAAGCCATTACCGACTATCTGCTCAAATATTTTAACGAGCAGCGTGGCGTCAATTACAGCAATTTGACTGATCTCTTTGCTGACCACCCGGATTGGCTGGATGGTTCTAAGCTTACCTCCAACGGCATCTACCCTATGACGGAAGAAGAACTGCTCGGCTACATCGAGCAATATCCTTGGATCGATAAGTTTGTCTATGCCACAAAGGCTGAAACTGGTGACCAATTAAAAGTTCGAATCAAATGGCCCGAACCGGAAATTTCCGCCGTCAGCTACAACAGTTTCTACATGGGCCTTTTCAGTGTAATCTATGGCCAGGAAAACGCTGAAAATCTCAACCCTAATCCATCTGGAGATTTGGAATTTTCCCGCTCTCATGCCGTCGGTGATTATCTGCCCGGAACAGAACTGTACGCTGAAACCAACCAGTACTTTAACGATTTAACAACCGATGGATTTAAGCCCGGAGATACTCTGGAAATCTGGTCCGGATACGGAATTGACGGCCCAGGCATGGGTAACTCTTATCAAAATTACAGCTTCACCTATTACAACATCATCGAGCTGGAACAGCCAACCGTTCCAACGCCAGACCCCGACCCAGATCCAACCCCTGATCCTGACCCTGACCCGACTCCTGACCGTCCGTCCCGCCCGAACCGCGACGATGACGACGACTGGGAGCCGCTGCCGG
>ERZ773155.3246-NODE-3246-length-11228-cov-10.080730_pt1 | contig 11228 bp, 11 predicted proteins | sample MGYA00511262_ERZ773155 | MGnify/ENA primary metagenome ERZ773155 (study PRJEB29015, sample SAMEA2737828) | human gut metagenome | biome: human gut; feature: human-associated habitat; material: faeces | place: China | collected 2012 ... | reverse complement strand
TCAGGAAGTCAATCAGCAGGCCTTTTGTTACCGACTGTCCGAAAATTTTCTTAAACCCTATGTCTGTAAAAGGATTAATGAATTTGCTCATTGCTTTGTTCGCTTTTGTTTTGGTTATTACAAAGGTAAGGTTTTATTTGAGAAGACAGAGCGTTATTGCAGAAAATAACGGCTTTTGCCATTTTATTCTTTTCTGACCGCCTTATCACTCTTTTTCCTCTTTTCGGCTATGAATAAGAATTTCTTTTGATGTGCTTGACCTGAAAAAAACATAGAGATGTTTCTTGCAAAACTATGTTTTACACAACGTAAAGCATAGTTCACCACAGAGGGTCCTCTGTGTCCTCTGTGGTGAATCCCTCCGTGACGTGTGACGATTGTGACAGATGACAAATCAAGGAGTGTGCGAACAGAAATATCTTATATTATATATTTATATATAATATAAAGTTTAGTAAGACGTTTACTCAGCTTTTTCCGGATTGTCATTTGTCACAATCGTCACACGTCACGGGGAGCAAAGCTTGTATCTTTGCCGTTTTCTCTCTCTTGTTTTTTTTTGACTTTCCATGAGTTTTTTTCCCTGAAAAGCATTATCTTTGCAAAAAATATATACGCCCTCCCGCAAAAAGGATAGCTATACATAAGAAAAATAGAATACGGGTTTTTATCCTGATCCCGATAATCAGAAAATAGACGATACATCAATGGTGACATTTTCAATATACACCTACCCTTTTTCCTCCGTAGCGGAGGCGGAGGGTGTGACATTCTTTCCGGACGAGACCGACCTCCGGAGCCGCTATGAAATGAGGCACAGGGCTTTTAGACGAATTTCTCCTATCCCAACATGCCGGAGATTAGCGACCGTATCCGTCACTTCGAAGAGATAGCCCGCGAAACGAACAGCGAACCGGAACTGATTCTGAAAGAGCAGCACCGGGAGAATCTGTTGCTTTCGCCCGACAACCTGTTCATTATCCGTGCCATCGAGGCCTGTGCGGCAAGTGGAAAAACCATCCTCATCACTCCCCGCGCGGGAAGACAGGCGCAGGTGAATGTACTGAAACAAGTGAGTGAGGAAGCGCTGGACGCTCTTTTCGAGGATTTTGAACCGTCCTGATTTATTCGACTCGAAATATACGTTGGTGCTTGAATTCCTGAAGAACATAAAATTGGTGTACGATGCTTGAAGATGCTTTCCATTTATTTCCCACGGGCGTGCGCGACGGACTTTTGAACGTATGCCTCTCACACTCCCTGTTTTGCAATCTTTACGAAGCGTTGGCCGCTTGCGAGGATCGCACGGGGTTGGCGCCCGAAGAAGTGTGGAGCGAGGCTTTGCGCATGGCTCAGAGGCTGGGGCAATCGCCTCGTCCCGACTTTTCCATCAAGCACGATTATGCCCATCTGGTATTCCGATACCGGACCTTCGTTGCGGGTGGGGGAGTGGAGATGCACCGGAGTGATGCACAGGCCGGTGCCACGAGGTGTGCGGTGTTCACTACACTGCTCTATATGCTTGCCGCCACTTCGTCCGTCGATGATAACCCGTATGCCCGTTTGTGTGTATTTATCGTAAGGAGGCTGAGGGAAGAACCGCTCTATCAGGACTTGTGCCGCGACATACGCCGGGGTGAGAGCGAGGAGGAGGCCGACGGGCATTTTGTTCCGCCAACGGACTACACCAAGTGCACGGCGGCGGTGGCAGATACCCTCGTCGCCGTGCAGGAAGGGGAGTGGATGCAGGTGGGCGAACTGGTGCAGGAGGCCGTCGGGAGTCATTCGCCACAGGTCTGCACGTCGGTGATGCATGTGCTTACGGGATACAACAGGAAGCACGGGCATCGATATCAGGCGCACATCGACCGCCTGCACGAGGCCATCGACCGCATGGTGGAAGAGCAAAACTCAGCGCGGATTGTGGAGAACAACGGAACCATCAACCATATAGAAAACAATCAGGGGCCGGTGAACGGTGATGTGAAGGAGCAACGCTTCTTGATGGGGAACGGAATGAGTGGAAAGCAGATTGAAGCGAAATGTGGATGAGATGATGGAAATGATTAATAACTATAAATATAAAAAAATGATTATGACAGACCTTTACGATTTTTACAAGAAACTTGATTATGATTTTTCCGTTTACGAGGGTGACGAAGAATTGTTCGGATTGCATGGTGGTGGTTTTGGTGGCGAGCATCCGCTGAGCATCAAAGATTTTAATGTTTTGGAATTGAATGCCGCGCGCGATGTAATTGTGTGCCATCTCGGCCAGCCCATAAAATCATTCAACGAGAAAGTATTTTCTTATGGTTTGAAGCATGTGGTAGAAAGGGTGCTTGCCCGAAATACGAATAACCGGATTAATTATGTGAGCAATGGTACATTGATTCTTGCCATGGTTAGTGCAGGCTTCCGAATTAAACGGTTTGGGAATTCACCCAATTGCTGTTTTAATGTTTCACAGAGGAGCGTAACCCGGCTTTGCAAAACTTTCGGCAATATAGATTGAGACTATGAACGAGGAACAAGCCTCTGCGCAGATAGCTTTCAACTTCGGTCCGGTGAACGGGAACGTGGAGAAACAGGAAATACACCTCGACAAGCCGGTGGATAAGGGTGATAAGAGTGATAAGGGTGATAATGTGGTGGGTGATAAGGGCGATGATGTGGCAGGTGGGAGGGGTGTGCTCTCCGTGAAGCAACTCATCATCCTTTTTATGGAGATGCTGGACGTCACGCTGGATGCTTCCGGCATCAACCAAAGTGCATTGGCCAAGCTCATAGCGCAAGTGTCCGGCTACGCCGAGAACACGGTAAGGCCCAAAATAGCGAAAGGGGTGGATTATGACGCGAAGCAGACCCGGCAGGATGCTGAACGGATTGCCGCACTCCTGGACGGAATAAAACCCGAACTGGCGGAAAAGATACGGAATAATGTGAGAGAATAGTTTTTCGGAAACAGAAATTATGCTTACCTTTGTGGGAGGCAGAGGATTCAAAATAGAGAAGTTATGGTACAGAAAGACAGATATATACGATTTGATTGGGCGGTGAAGCGCTTGCTACGCAACAAAGCCAACTTCGGCGTGCTCGAAGGCTTCCTCACCGTGTTGCTGGGCGAGCCTATCCGCATCGTCGAGATACTGGAAAGCGAGGGCAACCAGCAACGTGAAAACGACAAATTCAACCGCGTGGACATCAAGGCGCGCAACAGTAAGGACGAAATCATCATCGTCGAGGTGCAGAACACGCGCGAGATATACTATCTGGAGCGCATCCTCTTCGGCGTTGCCAAGGCCATCACGGAGCATATCGAGCTGGGAGAACTTTACTCCCAAGTGAAGAAGGTGTACTCCATCAGCATTCTCTATTTCGACATCGGCAAGGGGAACGATTACCTGTACCACGGTCAGAACTCCTTTGTGGGAGTGCATACGGGCGATTTTCTGGAGGTCACCACCAAGGAGAAGGACGCCATCGTGCGCAAGCTGCCTGCCGAAATCTTTCCCGAATATTTCCTGATTCGTGTGAATGAGTTCAATAAGGTGGCCGTCACCCCGCTTGAGGAGTGGATAGAGTATCTGAAAACCGGTATCATCCGCCCCGATACGAAAGCTCCCGGACTGGAAGAGGCACGCCGCAAACTGATTTATTACAATATGGACAGGGCGGAACAACTGGCGTATGACGAACATATCAATGCCGTGATGATTCAGAATGATGTGCTGAGTACGGCGGCGGATGAAGGAAGAGAGGAAGGAAGAGAGGAAGGAAGACAAGAAGGATGGCAGAAAGGTATGCAGGAAGGCAGGCAGAAAGGTATGCAGGAAGGCAGACAGGAAGGGCTGGCAGAAGGCAGAGCGGAAGAGAAAATAGAGAATGCCCGTACGATGAAATCCCTGAATATCCCCTCCGAGGTCATCCACCAGGTGACGGGGCTGTCTATCAAAGACATAGAAGAATTATAAAAAGCAAGATACTATTTATTTTTCGTCCCGCCTGATTTTCGTGTTGAAAAGCAGGCGGGACGTTTTTTTTGTGTCGGCACAGTGCCGACACACCCCCTTTATCTTTGCCCCTGTAATCGCGAAACAAGCGCGGTTGCGGGGGCATTCTATTGTATGCCTTCAATCTCAAAAAAAGAAATATGTTATGGAAACATTTGTAACCATCATCGAGCAACGCGGCCTCCAAAGCCGCCAGTATCAGGACAATCAAGGACAGCCGCGCACCTTCCACTCGCGCGGATTCGTGCTCAGCACAGGCATCGATGAGTTTTATGCCGAAATGACGGGCGACCAGGCTCTGCAATGCCCCGAGTACGACAAGAGTTCTTTGCATTGCTTTCAGGGCAATATCCGCCAACGCCGCTTCACCGACAAGAACGGGACGGAGAGGTTCGAGAACCAAATCTACATCACGAAGCTGGTGTAAAATCAGCTATAGGCTACGAGTGCCTGTCTGATAAGAAAGGAATGAAATTAAAACCGAATAAAAACTTACAAAAACAGAACGAAATGGAAATTAGATTGCAGATTTCAGACGGCGCATATCAGCGCATGATGGCTCATGGTGGCCGCGTACAGGGCACCATCGGGCTGGTGAACCCACAAGAGGGAAACTTCAACGAGCACATGCGCCGCGCCGCGACGGCCTCGACCGAATACATCCGTCTGGCTCACGGCCGGGCCAGCGTCGACGAGAAAAAAGCGCGACTCACGCTCACCATCGACCTTGACGAGGCAAACATCCTGCCCGCCAAAGTGATGAAGGAAGAGGCCGGAAGGGCGGCGAACTTCGTGGAGGATTTTCGGGAATGCTTCGGATGGTAAGGGGGGTGACTCGTCTCCTGAATTAATATTTAATAATTAAAGAAAAGAACCGATGTTTGGAATATCAAATAGCGTAAAAAGTAGGGAGGTACGTGAGTGTACCCCCGATTTGTTCCGCCGGGTGGTGCGGAGCGAACGGGTGGCGCGTATCTGTGCCGAAATAGAAGATGCACTGGAAAAAGTGCGTCGGGGTGAAATGTCGAAAGAAGATTTCGAGGTTTCCAAAGCGGAGTTGAAGAAACAACTCCCCATCTTTACGCCCCACGCCACCTTCAGGAACGGACGACGCCTGAACGCCGAAGCCATACCCAGCGGACTGAGCATGTACGACATAGACCACATTGACAATCCGCGCGGATTGTTTGAAGAACGCATAGCGGCACACGTCACGGAGTGGGGCGTGGTGCTGGCACACGTCACGCCCAGCACCGAAGGGTTGCGCCTGTTTTTCGTGATGCCCGAAGGGGCTTCGTTGGCGGAAGCGCAGAAGTGGATGTCCGGGCAATTGGGCGACAAGGAGTATGACCAGAGCGTGAAGGATTATGCCCGTAGCTCGTTTGCCGTGCCGGAAAATTATATTCTGTATATGGACGAGGAGGGGTTGTTCAAGAAAAGGGAAATCGCTACCACCTCCCCCTCCGGCTACTCCTCCCCGGAGGAGGAGAATCAAGTTACTACTACAAAATGTACTCCGAAAGCCGCGGAGGCTCTGAAAAAGATAGGGGAAGCTACGAAGACGGCAGATGAAGACTTGAAGGTGACAGATATTTTAAACGCCGACTCCGGGCAGACAAATTCCGGACTGAACTTCAAAGGCATCCCTTATGCGGACATCATCTCCGAGTGGTTCCGCCTCTCGGGTGGCGAACCGGTGCAGGGCGAGCGCAACGACAAACTCCACCGTCTGGCGTCTCATCTGCGCTACATTGCCGACAATGACGAAGTGCTGATGCTCAGCACGATGCCCCGCTACGGATTGTCGGAAGAAGAGATGCGGGGACTGATTCATTCCGCCTGCACCGCCAAGTTCTACTCCATGCCGAAGGTGATGCAAGAGGCGGTGAGGAGGGCGTTACAAGCTATGAGCTACAAGCTACAAGCCATGAGTGGGGCAGCTACGGGCTACAAGCTACCAGCTACGAGTACTATGCAGGGTGATAGCGCGGCCCTTGTAGCTGGTAGCTCGTCGCTCGTAGCCGCTTCCCTCCCTCCGGTTCTCCCCAAGCGCCTGCCCGCCCTCGTCAAACTCCTCCTGAGCCGCACCCCCGACCTCTATCGCCCTGCCGTGGCGCACGCCGTCTTTCCCGCGCTTGCCGCCCATCTGTGGAGGGTACGCTTCCGCTACATCGACAATGTGGAGCACGAAGCCACCCTGATGAACGTGCTCATGGCAGGCACCGGCGCGGGCAAGGATTGCATCTCCGAACCCATCAACCGCATCATGGCCGACGTGCGCCGCCGCGACGAAGACAACCTGCAACGCGAGCGCGAGTGGAAGAACGAGGTGAACTCGAAAGGTGCCAACAAGGATAAGCGTGCGCGTCCCGAAGGGCTGGTCATCCAAGAGATTGACGCCGACATGACCAACCCCGCTTTCGTGATGCGCACCGCCGAGGCGGACGGCCACTTCCTCTACACGAAGCTGAACGAAATAGACCAGTTCGATGCTTTGCGCGGTTCGGGCCACGGCGGACAACAATTTCAAATCATGTGCCTTGCCTTCGACCCCGGAAACCGCTATGGACAAACCCGCGTAGGGGCGATGAGCGTGACCGAGAAAGTAACCATCCGCTTCAACTGGAACGCCGCCACTACCATCCAGAAGGGGAAGCGCTACTTCTCGCACGTGCTGACCGACGGCCCTATCTCGCGCATCAACTTCTGCACCATCCCCGAACGTGAGATTGGAGCCGAGATGCCCGTCTATGGTTCGTACGATGCCAATTTCAACGAGGAACTTCGTCCCTACATCGAGAACCTGACGCGTGCCACGGGGCTGGTGGATTGTCCGCAAGCCTATAAATTGGCGGTGAAGTTGAAGGAAGAGAATGCGGAGTTTGCCCGTCTCTCGCAAAGCCGGGTGTACGAAAATCTGAGTTTCCGTGCCAACGTCATCGCTTACCTCAAGGCGTGCGTGCTCTACGTGGCGAATGGTTACCGGTGGGACAAGACGATGGAGGAATTCGTTCGCTGGAGCCTCCAGTACGACCTATGGTGTAAGATGGAATTCTTCGGCTCGGCCATCGAGGAGGCGCAGACGATGGGGGCGGAGACGGGGCGTCGCACACCGGGACGCCGGAGCTTGTTGGAATTGCTTCCTGAGGAGTTCACCCTGGCCGATGCCGTGCGCGTGCGCCAAGCCGAGGGTATGAATGCGGAAGGCACGGGGGCGATGCTACGCCAATGGGTGCACCGCCGTTACGTGACAATTGTGACAAATGACAAATACAAGAGAATTAAAAAATGAAAGAATAGAAACAAATTAATTCAATTTAAATCAAGCTTATGGAACTGACATTGACACGCATCGCCAAGCGTAAGACTTATACAATAGGTCATTTGGCCATAGATGATAAACCTTTTTGTGACACTTTGGAACCTACGTGGCGCGACATCGGGTGGGGGCGGAAGGGCCGGAAGGTGGCCGGTCGCACCGCCATCCCCGAGGGGCGTTATCCGGTAGTCGTCACGTTTTCGCCGAAATTCCAGAAGTGGCTTCCGCTACTCATTCACGTGCCCCTGTTCACGGGCATTCGCATCCATGCGGGCAATACGGCGAACGATACCGAAGGGTGTATCCTCGTGGGGCAGAATCTCAAACCGGGCATGGTGCTCAACTCAAATATCTGGACGCACCGGCTCGTGAAGGCCATCACGGAGGCACGAGGAAGGGATGAGGCGATATGGATAAACGTGAGGTGATAAAACTTCTTTCAACCTATCATATAATAAACAAAAGTGTATTCTTTTGCATATTATATGATAGGTTGACGCGTGTGGCGAAGAGTGCAATGGTTTCTTTTGTTTCGCATTTGCACATCTAAAATATTATTTCCCGATGCAAAAATGTTCAAATATATTTCTCAACACCATGTCATTCGTCACCTCTCCCGCAATGTCATTTAAATGGAAAATGCATTCCCTGATGTCCTGAGACACGAAATCCCCGGATAGATTGCTTCTTAATCCCTCTTGTACACGCTTTATCGCTTCCAAAGCATGCGTAAGAGCCTCGTAATGACGAACGTTTGTAACGATTACATCGTTCTGTGTCACCGATGGAAGATTAGCGGCACTTACCAATATTTGTTGTAATTCATCGATGTTTGTCCTCCGTTTGGCAGATAGAGCAATAGATTGCACATTGTCCGGAAAACCGGCAGGGACGACGCTTGAAGCATCGGTCATTAAATCTGCCTTATTGAATACAAGAATCAAGTGTTTCCCTTCGCAACGCGGAAGTATTTGTTTGGACAATTGGTTGATTTGCGAAGCGGCATCCGTTGCATCTACCATCCAGAGCACAATTTCGGCCTGTTCCAACTTCTGGAACGTGCGTTCTATGCCCAGACTTTCAATGGTGTCATTCGTCTCCCGGATGCCCGCCGTGTCAATAAAACGAAACGTGACTCCACCCATGTTTACGGTGTCCTCAATGACATCTCGCGTGGTGCCGTGAATGTCGCTCACAATGGCCTTGTCTTCGTTCAACAAGGCATTGAGCAGGGTAGATTTCCCGGCATTTGTCTCACCGATAATGGCTACGGGAACTCCATTCTTTATTACATTTCCTACGCTGAACGAGTGTACAAGGCGGGAGATGACCGCCTCAATGTTATCCGCCAATTGGCAAAGCTCGGTCCTGTCGGCAAACTCCAACTCTTCATGGTCGCTGAAGTCCAGCTCCAACTCAATAAGCGATGTGAAGTGGAGTAACTGGTTGCGCAAGTCTGCCAACTCTTTGCTGAACCCTCCACGCATCTGGCTCATGGCAAGGCGGTGGGTGGCGACGGACGACGAGGCTATCAGGTCCGCCACGGCCTCCGCCTGACTCAGGTCCATCTTCCCGTTCAGGAAGGCGCGCTGGGTGTATTCGCCCGGCTGGGCCATGCGGCAACCCTGATGGATGAGTAGTTGCATCACCCGTTGCAAGATATAGCTGGAACCGTGGCAGGTGATTTCCGTGCAATCTTCTCCCGTATAAGAGTGCGGGGAGCGAAAGAGGCTGACAAGTACTTCGTCGATAATTTCCCCGCCATCATATATCCGTCCGAAAGTCAGTGTGTAAGGTTTGCTTTCGGTTAGGGTCTTACCCGATTTTGCCGGAGTAAAGATGCGGCTGGTTATGCTGATGGCATCCGGTCCTGAGACACGTATGCTCCCGATTGCTCCCCCTTGAGCCGTGGCTATAGCACAGATAGTATCCTGGTTCATCATATATTTTCGTTATTTGGATTGCAAAGATAGACTTTTCGGGGTAAACTTAAATTCTGTCCAGTACGATTTTTATCAATGTGTCAATCGTATTCTTGTAGCCCGTATTAGCCTCTTTTATCAAACGGTTGGCAATCACCATGCATACCGTGGTCGCTTTGTGTCCCATCAGGCGGCTCAAACCCGCCAGTGCGGAGCTTTCCATCTCGAAATTGGTGATGCGATAGCCGTTATACTCGAAGTTCTCGATTTTCTCATTCTGTTTCGGGTCGGCCAGCGGAATGCGCAACTCGCGCCCTTGCGGACCAAAGAAACCACCGGCGGCAATGGTTACGCCACGCACCATGTCATCGGCGGCAATGCGTTCAATCAATTCGGCATTGGCGTCAATCACGTAAGGAGCGGGGGCACACATGTTTCCCGACCATCCCATGTGGTTGAGGAAGGCGCGTTCAAATTGCAGGTCGCACACTTCATTGCGTCCCGAATAGAAGTTCAGCAAGCCATCAAAACCGATGGATTTTTGCGAGCAGATAAATGTACCTACAGGGGTATTGGGTTGAAGACCGCCACAAGTGCCGATACGCACCAGTTCCAGTTGGCGGAGTTGGGGCTTCTCTTCCCGCGTGTTGAAATCAATGTTTGCCAGAGCGTCCAACTCATTCATCACGATGTCAATGTTATCGCAACCGATACCCGTGGAAACCACCGTGATTCGCTTGCCTTTATAGGTACCGGTAATGGTTTTGAACTCGCGGCTTTCCACTTCACACTCTTTGTTCTCAAGGTGCGAACCTACTAATGCCACCCGTCCAGGGTCGCCCACCAAGATTACTTTGTCTGCCAGCCATTCCGGCTTTACGTGTAGGTGGAATACGGAACCGTCATCATTGATGATGAGTTCGGAAGATGCAAAATACTTTTTCATATGCTGGATTTTATGGGTTAATATGTTCGTAAAAAAGAAACGCCGGAACGGGATTACTGTTCACCGGCTCCGACGTTTTTTCGGGGATAATATTTTTACCGGGTTATTTACTCAATGGCTGGTTTGAGTTATTACCTGTAGGTTTGGCTATGTTTTCGCGCATGGAAGTATCGGCTTCGATGTTCTTCATCCGATAATAATCCATGATACCCAAATTACCGCTACGGAATGCTTCTGCCATAGCCTTAGGCACTTCGGCTTCTGCCTCAATCACCTTTGCACGGGCTTCCTGAGCTTTCGCCTTCATTTCCTGCTCGCTGGCCACGGCCATTGCGCGACGTTCCTCAGCCTTGGCTTGGGCAATGTTCTTATCCGCATTTGCCTGGTCAATCTGTAATGCCGCACCGATGTTCTTACCTATGTCGATATCAGCAATATCAATGGACAAGATTTCGAATGCCGTACCGGCATCCAACCCCTTGCGGAGCACCAATTTAGAGATTGAATCCGGGTTTTCCAATACCGACTTATGATTCTCGGACGAACCGATGGAAGATACGATACCTTCGCCCACACGTGCCAGGATAGTGTCTTCACCGGCACCACCCACCAACTGGCGGATATTGGCGCGCACCGTCACACGAGCCTTTGCTATCAACTGGATACCATCCTTAGCCACGGCCGTCACGGGAGGAGTGTCAATCACCTTCGGGTTTACCGACATCTGAACCGCTTCGAACACGTCACGTCCGGCAAGGTCGATGGCGGTGGCCATCTGGAAGGACAATTCGATGTTCGCTTTGGAGGCGGAAACCAATGCATGAACCACTCTTTCCACGTGTCCGCCGGCAAGGTAGTGAGCCTCCAGCTCGTCGCGGGTGATGTTGCTCAGTCCGGCTTTGTGCGCTTCAATCATGCCCGGCACGATGATGTAGGGGGGCACGTTACGAATACGCATTAGAAACAATTGCACCAATGAAATCCTGACTCCTGAAACTTTGGCGGACAACCATAGGAAGAAAGGAACA
>ERZ773155.3238-NODE-3238-length-11254-cov-3.758818_pt1 | contig 11254 bp, 6 predicted proteins | sample MGYA00511262_ERZ773155 | MGnify/ENA primary metagenome ERZ773155 (study PRJEB29015, sample SAMEA2737828) | human gut metagenome | biome: human gut; feature: human-associated habitat; material: faeces | place: China | collected 2012 ... | reverse complement strand
CAAGGTGAAGGCGCTGACCGTGAAGATGGGAATCGCCCGAGAACTGGGTCTCGAGCCGCAGTATTACCGGCCGTTTCTGGAAACGGCTCGTTCCATTTTTGACGACGGGGTGTACGCCTTGGTCCACGAAGCGTTGCGTCTGGCGGTCGACCGTCTGAAGGGCATGACCCGCCACGACGGCACGCCGCTGGTCACGCATTCGATCAATACGGCGATGATCGTGATCCGGGAGGTCGGGCTGGGACGCAACTCGACGATCTCGACGCTGCTGCACGATGTCGTGCGGCTGCAGCTGGTGGACGTCTACAAGATCGGCAATCGCTTCGGCGAGCAGTGCGTCGGCATTCTGCAGGGGCTGTGCAACATATCGGACGTTGACCCGAAGGTGGCCAACGACCAGGTCGACAATTTCCGCGAGCTGATCGTCTCGTATTCGACCGATCCCCGGGTCATTCTGATCAAGCTGGCCGACCGGCTCGAGGTGATGCGCATCCTCGACATATTTCCCGAGCAGAAGCGGAAGAAGAAGTCGTGGGAGAGCCTGAACCTCTATGCGCAGATCGCGCATAAGCTGGGATTGTACAGCATCAAGTCGGAACTGGAGGACATCGCGCTGAAGTACCTCGAGCCGGCCGATTACGCCTATATCGAGAAACGGATCGCCGAGACGGCCGCCGAGCGCGAGCAATTCATCCGAGGCTTCGTCCGGCCGATCGAGGAGAAGATGCGGGCGCAGGGCATCCGGTATCACCTGAAGAGCCGCACCAAGTCGATCTACTCGATCTGGCGCAAGATGAAGCGGATGCGCATCGGCTTCGACGAGGTGTACGACCTGTTCGCGATCCGGATCATCATCGATTGCCCCCGGGAACAAGAGAAGGCGCAGTGCTGGAGTATCTACTCGATCGTGACTGATTTCTATACGCCCAATCCGGACCGTATGCGCGATTGGATATCGATTCCGAAGTCGAACGGATACGAATCGCTGCATACGACGGTCGTCACCGATACGGGCCGTTGGGTCGAAATACAGATCCGCAGCGAACGGATGGACGAGATAGCCGAGCGCGGCGTGGCCGCCCATTGGCGTTACAAGGGTGTCAAGGGGGGCGGTCTGGGGACCGAGCAGTGGTTCTCGAAGCTGCGCGAGATCATGGAGACGACGCAGACGCAGTCGCTTGCCGAAAAGTTCGATGCGAAGCTCTCTTCGGGCGAGGTGTTCGTTTTCACTCCCAACGGCGACTTGCGCAAGCTCAGCGAGGGCGCGACGGTGCTCGATTTCGCTTTCGATATCCATTCCGGTTTGGGAATGACTTGCGTCGGGGGTAAGGTCAATCACCGCAATGTCTCGCTGCGCGAGGTGCTGCACAACGGCGATATCGTCGAGATTCTGACGTCCAAGCAGCAGAAACCCAAAGCCGATTGGCTGAATATCGTCACGACGGCCAAGGCCCGAAGTCGGATCAAGGCCTATATGCGCGAGCAGCAGGCTCAGGCGGCCAGTCTCGGCCGCGAGGAGCTCGAGCGCAAGATCAAGAACTGGAAGCTCCCGGTCACGATGGACGACGCCGTCATGGTGCTTTGCAAATACTACAAGCTGAAGACGGGAACCGAACTGTACGGCCAGATCGCGCAACAGAAGATCGTGCTGGCCGACATCAAGGAAGTGCTGACGCGCTATCTGTCCGACAGTCTCGACGAAAGACCGGTCCGCGAGGTGCCGGTTACGAAGGTGAGCGTCGAGAGCGACGACGCGCTGATTATCGACGAGTCGCTGAGCAATATCGAGTACAAACTGGCCAAATGCTGCAATCCGATCTTCGGCGACGAGATTTTCGGCTTTACGACGGTCAGCGGCGGCATTACGATTCACCGGCAGGATTGCCCGAACGCCCAGAGGCTCAAGGAGCGCTATCCGTATCGCGTGCTTCCGGCCCGCTGGCAGGCCGAGGGAGCCAAGGGCGCGTTCCGCGCCGCGATCCGCATTCAGGCCGACGACCTGACGGGACTCGTGAACAAGATCGCCGAGGTCATCAATCGCGACCTGAAGATCAATATCCGCTCGATGAGCCTGAATTCCTCGGGCGGCACGCTCTCGGGCCTGATCAACATCGAAGTGACCAGCACGCAGGTCGTCGATGCGGTGATCTATTCGCTGATGCGGATCAAGGGGGTCCAGAAGGTTTTCCGGGTCAATAACTGAGAAACGAACGATAGCCAGCCATGCCGCAGCATATAACCCTCAGCGAGCTTCAGTCGCTTATCAAGCGAGGCATCGACGACGCCCATCCGCTGCCGTATTGGGTGACGGCCGAGATCAGCGAGCTGAAAGTCAACTATTCGGGGTACTGCTATCTGGAACTGGTCGAGAAAGGGGGGGCCAATCATGTCCCGAAGGCGAAGATCAGCGCGGTGATCTGGCGCAGCACGTACGGGATGATCGCTTCCTATTTCGGCGCTGCCACCGGGGGACAGACGCTTTGCGCGGGACTGAAGGTGCTCGTCAAGGCTCTCGTCTCCTACCATGAGCTTTACGGACTGTCGCTTCAGATCACGGACATCGATCCTTCCTACACGCTCGGCGATATGGAGCGCCAGCGCCGGCAGACGATCGAGCAGTTGCAGCGGGACGGAGTGTTCGACATGAACCGCGAGTTGCCGATGCCTGCCGTCGTGCAGCGTCTGGCCGTCGTCTCGTCGCGCAACGCGGCCGGGTACCAGGACTTCATGAAGGAACTGTCGTCCGGCCCTTATCGTTTCGAAGTGACGCTGTTCGACGCCTTCATGCAGGGAGCCGAGTCCGAGGAGTCGATCGTCCGGGCTTTGGAGACCGTGGCCGACGCGCTGGACGACTTCGATGCGGTCGTGCTGATTCGCGGAGGCGGATCGCAAAGCGATCTGGGCAGTTTCGACAGCTATCGGCTGTGCTGCCATCTGGCACAGTTCCCGCTGCCGGTGATCGCCGGGATCGGCCATGACAAGGACCGGAGCGTGGCCGATCTGGTGGCCGCCGTGTCGCTCAAGACTCCGACGGCCGTCGCCGTCTATCTGAAAAACAAGATGGCCGAGTTCGAGGCCTTGCTCGACTCGCTTCGCGGCCGGCTGGCCGAGTGGGCGGAAGAAATGCTCGGCGGCTGTACGACCTTTCTGCGCGAGCGGGCGATGCGCCTGGAGCAGCAGACCATGCGACTGGTACATGAGTGTTCGCTGGGTCTGCAGCGGACAGGCGCGGAGCTAGGACACCGTGCGACCGAAGCGGTCCGCCGGAGCGGCGATCGGCTCGGAACGCTGCGTTCCGGAGTCGCTCAGGCTGCCCGTTTCGCTTTGGCGAATCACGGGCTCCGGGCGGACAATCTCGCGTCGATGCTGCGCCATCGCAGCTTCGATTTCCTATCCGTGCGTCGCCGCGAACTCGCGCTGACGGGCGATCTGGTCGCTTCGCGCGATCCCCGGCGGATATTGGAGATGGGCTTTTCGGTGGTTCGCCAGAAAGGCGGGGCGCTGGCCGATCCGCTCGCGCTGCATCCGGGCGACCGGGTCGAGATCGAGACGCATTCCCGCACGTTCGAAGCGCAAATCGATAAAATCAAACCAATATGACACCTCCGAAATTAACTTACACGCAGGCCGTCGAGGAAGTGGAGCGAATCCTCGAAAAGTTCAACGACGGGCAGATGAGCGTAGACGAGTTGGGGGCGCAGGTCAAGCGCGCCGCCGAGCTGATCAGGCTGTGCCGCGAGAAGCTGCGCAAGGCCGAGCAGGAAGTATCCGAAGCCTTGAAGGAAGAATAACGCCGGCGACCATGAAAAGACTGATCCGATTCGTACTGAGGCATGTCCCTCGACGGTATATCCAGAGGGTGGTGCATCTGTGCACGCCGGTGCTGGGTCTCGCCTATGCGGGGCGCGGCGTGGAGTGTCCGGTCTGCGGTGCGCATTATAGACGCTTTATGCCGTACGGCTATGTGAATCCGCGCGGGAATGCGCTGTGTCCCCGTTGTCTGGCACTCGAGCGTCACCGGCTGATGTGGCTCTATCTGAAGAACGAGACCGATTTCTTCGAGACGCCGGCCCGTCTGCTGCATGTCGCGCCCGAGCGCTGCTTCCTGAAGCGTTTCGAGAAGCTGCCGGCGCTCGATTACGTGACGGCCGATCTGGAGTCCCCGCTGGCGAAGGTCAAGATGGACATTCAGCGGATTCCTTTTCCCGACGGCGAGTTCGACGTGATATTCTGCAATCATATTCTCGAGCATGTCGACGACGACCGCCGCGCGATGCGCGAAATGTACCGCGTGATGCGGCCGGGCGGATGGGGCATCATGCTCTCGCCGGTCAACATGGAGCGCGAGACGACTTACGAGGACCCGTCGATCACCGACCCCGCGGAGCGGGAGCGGCATTTCGGACAGAAAGACCATCTGCGCGATTACGGCCGCGACTACGGCCGGCGTCTCTCCGAGGCCGGCTTCGACGTCGAGGAGATCGACTACGTGCGCAGTCTGTCGCCCGAGGCGGTCAAGTTGTACGGGTTGCGCAGCGAGATCGTCTATGTCGTCCGCAAACCTTCCGGACGGGCAGGGCGGGAATAGAATTCTCGCCCCTCGCTGTTACCGGAGTGTGCGACGAAACGTTGTTCCGTGTTTTATCTTGAGAAGGACGTTCGGGTGTCGTTTCGGGCGCGCCGTATGCGGATCATCCAACATGAATCCGGGGAACAGAACGTACCGGGAATGAGGGCACCGGTCGCATCCTGATCGAAAAACGATCGCAGGGACGGCTGCGGCTTGCGATTCTGCGCATGCGGCTTGGTGTCGTGCAGACCGATCGTGACGAGGGGATCGACCTACGTCCGCTCGCCGAGCGGAACGGAACAAAGGCCGGATGTTGCTTCGAAGCAACATCCGGCCTTTGTTATGAAACTGTCCGGAACGGCTGTTCCGGGAGGGGGCGAGCTATTGGAACGGGTAGGCTATTTCGAGCGCTTGCCCGTTCCCCGTGTAGCAGTTTTTCATTTTGATCGTGCACCGGGCCGGGAGTCTCGTCCGGATCGTTTTCCCTGCGGGCAGGCTGATCGATCTTCCCTCGACCGTGCCCCGGAACGGGATGTCCGAGCGGTTGGTCAGCTCGACCAGTTCTCCCTGCTCGTCGCTGCTGATGACACGCCTGTCGATGGAAGCCTTCACCAAGCCGGTCAGCAGCGCCTCGGGGCCGGCCAGCAGGTCGTCGAACAGGGCGATCGTCCGTCCGGCGAACATCGCTTCGCGGATACCGGCCTCCGAGCGTTCCTTGGCCAGAACGAGCGTCACCGGGCGTCCCAGCGGTTTGGGATGGTAACTGTCGCCCGTCGTGCTGTGGATATCGCTGTTTGCGAGGAAAGCCAGTTTCAGGTCGCGGCACCAGTCGATCGCTTTCGGATAGTATTCGGCCGAGTTGAATACCTCGACGCCGTGGATCTTACCCTCCTTGATCAGCTGCTCGTGCACGTCGTACATCGTGCATCGGTCGTCGGGCCAGCCCGGATGGTTCCACATGATGAAGGCGCCCTGACGGTAAGCCTCGTTCACGGCGTCCAGCGGTTCGGGCGTCTCGATCGGATTGGCATCGGTAATGAACAGCGCGTTGATATGTCCCAGCGGTTTCGCGCGCGTGATCTCGATGCCTTTGATCACGATGAATCCGATCTGGTCGGCCCGCTGCTTGGCGATGTCGAACGACGAGTTCAGATCGCCTCCCGATACGAACGGTTTCCACGGGCGGACTTCGATATGGTCCGTGATGGCGATGGCGTCGAGGCCGTCTTTCCATGCCTCGTCGACGCGCATGGTCGGCCATACGCGGCCGTCCGAGAAGATCGTGTGCGTGTGAAAGTCGCATTTGAGCACATGGAAACCGTCGACATCCGGAATCCGGATGTCGTTGCGCAGGTCGCTTATTTCCATCTCGGGCAGTTCGAAGACTTCGTCGTTGCGGATTTGACCGCTCAGAGACAGCGAGCCCAAAAGCAAGACCGGAATCAGATTTTTTTTCATCTCTTGTTTATTTAGGTTTGGTGTACAGTATAAAATTAGAAAAATTATCGGAAGAAGCGAGCCTTGAAACCGCCTTTTGCCGATAAATTAACGATATTTTCAAGCGGGGCCGTGTATCGAAGCGCTCTCTTGGGCGTTCACGATATGGAAACGTTTCCCTGCCTATCGGTGAAATCCTGTCGGGTTTCGGTTGCGCATGTCCGTGCCGATCGTATAATCGAGGTATCGGGGTAGGACGGGCTGCCGACTTGCGAAAATTTTCATGGCGTCATTCGCTCGTAGTCTACAGTCATGGCCGTTGCGATCCGGCGGATTTCTAATTCCCTTGTCCGGGAAGCCTTCCTTTCGTTGATTATTTGACATGCCTGAGGCCATATTTCCTCTAAGCTCTGGTGTTCTTTGCATCGGGGGAGGGACTGAAAATGGGTTTCAAATGCGAGACGAAACTTCGGAAGAAATGTTCCGGCCATGAAACCCATGGCATTTTACCAAATAAATGCGTAAATTTGATCGGTGCCGTGATAGATGGTCTTGCTTATGAAAACATCGATGCTCAGATTCTTCTGCCTGCCGGTTCTCGGCTCCCTTCTGCTGACCCATATGCAGGGACAGACGCCGGCAAAAACGTTCCGAAAGGTCGTCAGCCAATATGAAATCGGGGCCGGGGACGACTTCCTGCGCCGGATCGAAGAGGTGAACCGGGATATAGCGGCTTGCGGCGTCGTGCTGTACGAGCCCGACGGGCGGAAGCTGCTGACCGGGTATGCCTACCATGAAATGTACGACTGGGACCTGTATTTCGAGAATCTCTATATGAGCTATTTCGGAATATCGGATTACTGTTTTACCAATCTGAAAAGCTTTTTGAACCAGCAGTGCGTCAACGGCTTCATATCCCGTACGCTGATAGAGAAACGGGAAAGGCAGCATTTCAAGCCTTTTCTGGCCCAAATCGCCGAGCTGGGCTCCCGGCAGACGGGCGACTATGCCTGGCTGGAGGAGCGCGGCGACCGGGGCCGGATGCAGATAGGTCCGGCGTTCAAATCGGTCTCGTATTACGAACAATTGATGCTGAGCATCGATTACTGGATGCGCTACTGCGATTTCGACCGCAACGGGCTGCCCGTCTGGAACAGTTCCGACCACAGCGGGATGGACAACCAGATCAGCCGGGCCGGCCGGCTGGACGAATTCCGATACGAAGGGGTCGATTTGGCCTGCTATATTTACCGGGAGCTCCGGGCGATGGAGCTGATGGCCGAGAAGCTCGGCAAGGCGGAGGACGCGAAAAGGTTCCGCGTGCGTGCCGCCCTGCTGGCCGACAAGATCAATACGGTCTTCTGGGACGAGGAGGACGGCTTTTACTATGACCGGGACGAGCATACCGGCGAGCTGGTCCGGGTGAAGTCCGCCGCGGGATTCATCCCCCTGTGGGCCGGAATCGTTCCGCCTCGCCGGGCCGAGCGGCTGGTGAGAGAGCATCTGACCGACCCCGATGAGTTTTGGACGGAATTTCCGGTAGCCTGCTATGCCAAGACCGAGCCCGATTATGTTCAGGGAGATATCCGCGACTGGGGGTGCAACTGGCGGGGTACGACGTGGATTCCGATCAATTACATGATTATGCACGGGCTGCTCGACTACGGATATGCGGACGTCGCCCGCAAACTGGCCCGCAAGACGGTCGATCTGGTTTATAAGCGCAATGAGGTAACCCGCGAGTTCTACGACGGAGAGAGCGGGGAGGGACTCGGCTTGAAGCGGTTCTGGGGCTGGTCTGTGCTGGCTTACGTGATGCCTTTCGAGTGCGAGACGGGCTACGATCCGAGCAAACTGGACGGTTCCGCCGTCCGCCCGTTGGGCCGAGAGCTCTTCGGGCTGGATTTTCCGGCTTCGGACGATCCTCGGCCGATCAGCACGCATCTGTCGCAGGACGGGCTTCAATAAAATGTTTGTGAAATAATCGATCGTTCCGACCATGAGATTTCTTTTTTTGCTTTCCGTTTCGTTCTTTTTTCCGTGCATGCTTTCTGCCGGACCGGCTTCCCGGACGCTGAAGCTTTGGTACGACGAGCCTGCTTCCCGCTGGGAGGAGGCGCTTCCGTTGGGCAACGGCCGTTTGGGCGTCATGGTGTACGGCGGTAGCGGCCGCGAGGAGCTTCAGCTTAACGAGGAGACCATTTGGGCCGGCGGTCCCCATAACAATGTCAGTCCGGAGGCTTTGGCCGCGCTGCCCGAGGTCCGGCGGCTGATTTTCGGGGGAAAGTACGACGAGGCTTTCGAGCTGTGCGACGAAAAGTTTTCGCTGCACGCGTCTCACGGGATGCCGTACCAGACGGCCGGGTCGCTGCTGCTCGATTTTCCGGGACATCAGGCTTGCTCGAAGTTCTATAGGGATTTGAATCTGGAGACGGCCGTAGCGACCGTGCGCTATGTCGTGGACGGCGTGCGTTACGAGCGGGAGATGTTCACCTCCTTCCCCGATCAGGTGGCCGTAGTCCGCCTGACCGCTTCCGAGCGGCGGCGGATTTCGTTTCGGACTTCGTTCGCTACGCCTATGGATAATTATCGGGTAACCGCCTCGGGCGACAATCGTCTGCTGATCGACGGCCGGACCGACGGACACGAGACGATTCCCGGGATGGTACGGTACCGCACGGTGGCGGAGATCCTGCCTGAGGGAGGGAAAGCGGTGGCCGACAGCGTCGGAATTACGGTAACGGATGCCGATGCCGTCACGATTCTGGTCTCGGTCGCAACCAATTTCAACGACTACCGGGACATTTCCGGCGATCCGGCCGAACGGGCCGAGTCCTATCTGTCGGGTGCGAGGAAAAAGCGCTATTCCCGGCTGAAAGCCGACCACATCGCGGCTTACCGTCCGTGGATCGAACGGGTATCGCTCGATTTGGGAACGAACGCTCAGGCCGATAAGACGACCGACGTGCGGGTGCGCGAGTTCGCCTCCCGTTTTGATCCGCAGCTCGCGTCGCTCTATTTTCAGTTCGGTCGCTATCTGCTGATCTGTTCTTCTCAGCCCGGCGGTCAGCCAGCCAATTTGCAGGGCATTTGGAATCATCAGAGATTTCCGGCATGGGACGGCAAGTACACGATCAACATCAATACGGAAATGAACTACTGGCCGGCCGAGCCTACGAACCTGACCGAACTGCACGCTCCGCTGATCGACATGATCCGCGACCTGAGCGTTACGGGCCGGCAGGCGGCCTCGCAGATGTACGGGGCGCGTGGATGGACGGCCCACCACAATACGGACATCTGGCGTATCAGCGGCATGGTCGATACGCCGCTCAGCGGCATGTGGCCCACGTCGAACGCTTGGTTCTGCCAGCATTTGTGGGACCGTTACCTTTTCAGCGGCGATACGGCCTATCTGGCGGAGGTCTATCCGATGATGAAGGAAGCCTGCGAGTTTTTTCTCGATTTTCTGACCGAGGAGCCCCGGCACGGCTGGCTGGTCTGCGTACCTTCGATTTCGCCGGAGAACACTCCCGCGAAGGCGGGAATCCGTCATGCCGTCGTAGCCGGCGCGACGATGGATAACCAGATGGTTTTCGATTTGTTTTCCAATACGATCGAAGCGGCCCGGACCCTTGGACGGGATGCGGCTCTGGCCGACGAGCTCCGGACGGCCCGCTCTCGGCTCGCGCCGATGCAGGTAGGAAGCTGGGGACAGTTGCAGGAGTGGATGGAGGATTGGGACGATCCCGAAGATCGCCACCGTCATGTGTCCCATTTGTGGGGACTCTATCCCGGACGCCAGATTTCGCCTTATCGGACCCCGGAGCTTTTCGATGCGGCGCGCATCTCGCTGATACATAGGGGCGATGCCTCGACCGGGTGGTCGATGGGATGGAAGGTATGCCTGTGGGCCCGCTTCATGGATGGAAATCATGCCTATAAGCTGATTACCGACCAGATATCGCCCGAGGGCGGGGGCCCCGAGTCGGGGGGAACCTATCCGACGACGGAAACCGCACCTACAAGCTGCTCCGCGGACTTCTGGAAAGCTGCACATTCCAGAACCTGTGGGATTTTCACCCGCCGTTCCAGATCGACGGGAATTTCGGGTGCACGGCCGGTATAGCCGAGATGCTGGTCCAAAGCCACGACGGAGCCGTCGAACTTCTGCCCGCTTTGCCCGATGTGTGGCGCACGGGACGCGTGTGCGGACTGCGGGCGCGAGGCGGTTTCGAGATTGTGGAGATGGAGTGGGAGAGCGGTCGTCTGAGGCGGGCGGTGATCCGTTCGTCGGTAGGCGGAAATTTTCGCCTGCGGACCGCGACGGCTCTGAAGTCGTGCAAAGGAACCGGTTTCCGGGTTGCCCGAGCGGAGAATCCGAATCCGCTGTTCGCCCTTCAGCCGACCGTGCCGCCTGTGGTGTCGCCCGTTGCCGAGCCGGTTCCGACCGTTCGGCCTGCCAAGTATACGTACGATATGAGTACCGACGCGGGAAAGGAGTATACGCTGCTGTTTTAGCGGAAAGCACGCTTCGGTATCGACAGCTGCTTCCTTGCTTGCAGATTGAGATGTTCTTGCCGGAATTCCGCCTGTTTCGTATAAATGATTCGGCGGGGACCGAGATATGGCTTGAAATTTCTTTCTTCGGTTTTATGTCGGGGAATGTTGCTTCGCCTCTTGTCCCATTTTGCGGCGCGGCTTTGCTGCCGTGAAACTTTGTGGATAGCGGGTCCGGAGGGGGAACATCGTGAAGAAGAAGGCCGGCGGGCAGATAGGTTGCGATCACCTGTTTCCCGAAATGAATTTCAAGGCCGTGCTACGCATGTCGGCAAGGATATACCTCACATGTGCCAGATGCGTTCGCGCTCGGAATTTCTATATCCGTCGTTCGCGATTTGTGGTCCACAGTCGTGCATTCGGTTAGCCCCTGCCTTGAATTCCTTACGCCGGAGGGAGACTTCATGCCGGAAACATCGAAAACTCGAGGACAGGTATAGTAAAGCGTCACGGTATGCATAAGGCTTGAAACGAGTTCGGCAACGCTGTTTCGGGGCATCGGCCGATTTCTTTTGGGACCACTTGACGGCGTTTCTTTCCGTCGTGTCGTCTGTCAGGATCCGTTTGTTTGGACGTTCGGAATTCGGAGCTGGCAGGGGCCTTGCAGCTTCCGGCCGATACCGGCTTGGCAGGTCGCAGAAATGTGTAGGGGCGGACAAGGGTTGCTTGCCCGGAAAACGAAAGCCG
>ERZ773155.3237-NODE-3237-length-11261-cov-3.458504_pt1 | contig 11261 bp, 10 predicted proteins | sample MGYA00511262_ERZ773155 | MGnify/ENA primary metagenome ERZ773155 (study PRJEB29015, sample SAMEA2737828) | human gut metagenome | biome: human gut; feature: human-associated habitat; material: faeces | place: China | collected 2012 ... | reverse complement strand
CCAGGACTCCTCCGGGCCGGAGCCCGTGAGGTTGTAGGTGCCGTGCGGCGCGGGGGCGCTGGGCCCCACGTCGCCGTCGCGGTAGCCGAGCAGGTGCAGGATGCCCTCCGCCATCTGGTCGGTGAAGGTGAGCCGGCCGAGCTGGTCGTCGACCACGGTCACGCGGTCGAGGGCATCCGAGGGGTCGGCGACGCGGTCGGAGAGGGATTTCATCGTCTTGACGAAGTTCTTGCCGTCGCCGATGACCCAGCTGGAGCGCACGATGTAGTGGCGCGGGCAGCCGGCCACGGCCAGGTCGCCCGCGGCCTTGGACTGGCCGTAGACGGACAGCGGGCTGAGGGGCTCGCCCTCGGGGTGGTTGCCGACGGTCCCGTCGAAGACGTAGTCGGAGGACACGTGCACCAGGGCGATGCCGTGCTCGGCGCAGGTGCGGGCCATGAGGGCGGGGCCGGCCGCGTTGGCCGCCCAGCAGGCCCTGCGCCCCTCGGGCGCCTCGGCGGCGTCGACGGCGGTGTAGGCGCCGCAGTTGATGACGGCGCCGTAGAGGGACCAGTCGTACTTGGCGTAGTCCTCGGGGCGGGAAAGGTCGAACTCGTCGATGTCGCAGTAGTCGAAGCCGGGCAGGCCGCGGGCCTCGGCGGCGGCGCGCACGGCGCGGCCGAGCTGGCCGTTGCAGCCGGTGACGAGCGTGCGCCTCGGCGCCATGGGCAGGGCGTCGGCGAGCACGGGGTGGGCCTTGTCGGCCTCGGAGAGCTCGCACTCGGACAGCGGGATGGGCCACTCGATGCCGAGCGCCGGGTCGGCGAGGTTCACGAAGGTGTAGGTGGACTTCAGCTCCGCCGACCAGTGGGCGTTCACCAGGTAGGTGTAGGCGGTGCCGTCCTCGAGGGCCTGGTAGGAGTTGCCCACGCCGCGCGGCACGTAGATGGCGCGGCTCGGGTCGAGCTCGCAGGTGTAAACCTGGCCGAAGGACGAACCGGGGCGTAGGTCGACCCACGCGCCGAACACGCGGCCGCAGGCCACGGAGATGAACTTGTCCCAGGGCTCCGCGTGGATGCCGCGGGTCACGCCCTTCCGGTCGTTGAAGGAGATGTTGTTCTGGACCGGGCCCATGTCGGGCAGGCCCAGCGCGCGCATCTTCTCGCGCTGCCAGTTCTCCTTGAACCAGCCGCGGGAGTCACCGTGCACGGGCAGGTCGAACACGAGCATCCCGGGGATGCTCGTCTCGGTCGCGGTCAGTTCCTTCTCGAATTCGAGCGCCATGCGGACGCCTTTCTCGTCGTCGGGGCGCGCGTCCGCCTCGGGGCGCGCGCGTGTCGGGGCGGGGCGGGGCTACTGGCCCTGCGCCCTGTACTTGGCCTCGGTGGCCTCCTTGGCCGGGCGCCACCAGGCCTCGTTGTCGCGGTACCAGGCTATGGTCTCGGCCAGGCCGGCGGCGAAGTCGGTGTGCCTGGGCTCCCAGCCGAGCTCGGTCCTGAGCTTGGTCGCGTCGATGGCGTAGCGGCGGTCGTGGCCGGGGCGGTCGCGCACCCAGTCGAAGTCGTCCTCCGGGCGGCCGAAGGCCCTGAGGATCTCGCGGAGCACCGTGATGTTGTCCAGCTCGCCGTCGGCCCCGATCAGGTAGGTCTCGCCGACGCGGCCGCGGGTCAGGATGGTCCAGACGGCGGAGCTGTGGTCCTCGGTGTGGATCCAGTCGCGGACGTTGCGCCCGTCGCCGTAGAGCTTGGGGCGGACGCCGTCGATGAGGTTCGTGACCTGGCGCGGGATGAACTTCTCAACGTGCTGGTAGGGGCCGTAGTTGTTGGAGCAGTTGGAGATGGTGGCCGCGAGGCCGAAGGTGCGGGCCCAGGCGCGCACCAGCAGGTCGGAGGACGCCTTGGTGGAGCTGTACGGGGAGCTCGGGCGGTAGGGCGTCTCCTCGGTGAAGCGGGCCGGGTCGTCGAGCGCCAGGTCGCCGTAGACCTCGTCGGTGGAGACGTGGTGGTAGCGCGCGCCGTGCCTGCGGCAGGCCTCGATGAGGGTGTAGGTGCCCTCGACGTTGGTCTTGAGGAACGGGCTCGGGTCGGCGATGGAGTTGTCGTTGTGGGACTCGGCGGCGTAGTGGACCACGGCGTCGGTCCCGGACACGAGGCGGTCGACCAGGTCGGAGTCGCAGATGTCGCCCACGACGAGCTCGACGCGGTCGGAGGGCAGGCCCGCGATGTTCTCGGGGTTGCCGGCGTAGGTCAGCTTGTCGAGCACGGTGACGCGGACGCCGGGGTGCTCGCGCACGACGTGGTGGACGAAGTTGGAGCCGATGAAGCCGCAGCCGCCGGTGACGACGATGCGCTTAGGCTCAAAAGCGATCTCAGCCATAGCGCCCCCAATCAAGCGTGACGTGCAATCCGACACCTCATATAGCAACGAACGATTCCAACGACACCAAACATAAGGACAATCCCAACGCCATAACCCAATACATCAAACACTAAATCAGAGGCATCGAACTCGCGCCCGGGAACGAACAGCTTGTGAGTCTGATCGAAAAGCGAGGCACAGGCACTAATGGCAAAAGACACCAACATGCGTGCGCCAGTCAACTCAGGACGACCCCACCAAAGCAGCAAAGCAGCCGCAACAGGGACACCAAAAGCGAAAAACTCAACGGTGTGTGCCCATTTTCGGATACCCGCAATGCCCAGCAACCATTCAGCAACTGATGGAGACGAAATTGTCACCCCAGTCGATAGACTTTCATCATCGGACGCACCCTCAGCTGCCTCGGAACACGCCTCCTCATTTGCAACACGCTCGCAAACACTTGTCGAAAGGTCGGTCGTCTGAGCAGGATCCAGCTCGGTCAAAGCGTAGATGCAAAAGAACACTAACGCAGCAACGCAAGCGGCGACAGCAAACAGTCTACGCCTCATTTTTGATACAGCGGTCATAGGTCTCCATATCCTGATAACAGCCGGGAGCACAGCTGCGCCACGACCGGGCGATTCCATACAACTAGGGCGCGCCACCGTATTGCGATAGCGCGCCCTGCAAGGTGCCTATGTCGGAGGGGGCGGGGCCGAACCCTCCCCTATCGGGGCCTATCGCTCCAAGCCGCCGCGCTCGTCGACGGCCGCCCAGAACTCGCCGGCGAAGCGGGGGTCGGACGCGGCCATGAGGGCGTTGGTGGCGATCCAGCCGGAGGGGGTGCCGGTGTCGTAGCCGGACAGCGGGTCGATCACGACGGCGTACATGGCCTCGCGGTCCAGGCTGCGCGCCATGGCGTCGGTCAGCTGGATCTCGCCGCCCTTGCCGGGCTGCTGGTTGGCGAGCAGCTCCATCACGAGCGGGGAGAGCAGGTAGCGGCCCACGATGTAGAGGTTGGAGGGGGCCGCCTCGGGACTCGGCTTCTCGACCAGGCCGCCGATGCGCCACACGGCGCCGGGCTCGGTCTCCCCCGCGCCCTCGAAGCCCTCGAGCGTGCCGACGAAGTCGCCGGCGATGACGCCGTAGCGGTCGACCTGGTCGGGCGCGCAGGGCGCCACGGCGATCACGGACGCGCCGCCGTGGGCGCGGGAGACCTCGAGCATCTTGTCGCAGATGTCCTTGGCCGGGACCACGTAGTCGCCCAGCAGGACCAGGAAGGGCTCGCCGGCGCAGGCGTCGGCGGCGGAGCGGATGGCGTGGCCCAGGCCCTTGGGCTCGTACTGGTAGCGGAAGTCCACGGGCATGCTGCCGGCGTGGGCGACGGCGTCGGCGTAGCCGGCCTTGCCGCGCTCGCGCAGCAGGGCCTCCAGCGAGCGGTCGGGCTGGAAGTAGCTCAGCAGCTCGGGCTTGCCGGGGCTCGTCACGATGATCGCGCCGTCGACCTCCTCCGGGTCGAGGGCCTCCTCCACCACGTACTGGATGACCGGCTTGTCGAGGACCGGCAGCATCTCCTTGGGGGTGCACTTGGTGGCGGGCAGGAAGCGGGTGCCGAGGCCGGCGGCGGGGATGATAGCCTTCATTGACTGTCCTTTCAGCACGACGCGCGCTCGTCGCACGCGAATCAAAATGCGCAATGTGCATACATTTGGCTATGTTACTCGTCTGAGAACGATTTATCGAATTCCACACGGATATCCCGCAAGTATTTTGCAATACCCTGTCACGGGCCGCCGTTTTACGAAAAAAGCGGGACCCACCAACGTGGATCCCGCCTATATGAGCGCGATATGGCTCAAGCAGTCCGCAGGTGATGCACCTGCGTGGAAACTACTTCAGGGTAACGGCAGCGCCGGCAGCCTCGAGCTTCTCCTTGGCGGCCTCGGCGTCCTCCTTCTTGGCACCCTCGATGACGGCCTTAGGAGCGTTCTCGACGACCTCCTTGGCCTCCTTCAGGCCGAGGGAGGTGAGCTCACGGACGACCTTGATGACCTGGATCTTGTTGTCGCCGAAGCCCTCGAGCACGACGTCAAACTCGGTCTTCTCCTCGGCCTCCTCAGCGGCGGCGACAGGGCCGGCCACGACGGCGGCAGGAGCAGCGGCGGAAACGCCGAAGGTGTCCTCGATAGCCTTGACGAGCTCGGAAGCCTCGAGCAGGGTCATTTCCTTCAGAGCCTCGATGATCTCATCGGTGGTAAGCTTAGCCATTTCTAAGTCCTTTCGGTTTCCCTGCGTCTGGCAGGGAGATCAAAACTAAAGTACGGCGCGTTGTGCGCCAGGTGTGCGACCGTCAAGCGGCCGCGGGAAGGCCGCCGACTAGGCTGCCTTCTGCTCGGAGATCTGCTGAACGGTGCGGGCGAGACCAGAGGAAACGCCGTTGACGCAGACAGCGATGTCGCGAGCGAAGCCGTTGATGAGACCGGCGATCTGACCCAGGAGCTGATCCTTGCTGGGGAGCTCGGCGATGGCGTCGACCTCGGCAGCGGTAACAGCCTGACCGTCAGAGATACCGCCCTTGATCTCCAGGACGCCCTTGGACTTCTTGGCGAACTCCTTGAGCACCTTGGCGGCGCTGACGGGCTCCTCCTCGAAGAACACGTAGGCGAGCGGGCCGACCAGCATCTCGTCCAGGTTCGGCTGCTCCTTGTTCTCCAGGGCGATGCGGACGAGGTTGTTCTTGTAAACCTTCATCTGAGCGCCAGCCTCACGGAGCTGCTTGCGAAGCTCCTGGGCCTGAAGAACGGTGAGGCCGTTGTAGCTCACGACGTAAACGCCGGCGTTGGACTCGATCTTGGACTCGATCTCGGCAACTGCATCGATCTTGTACTGCTTTGGCATGTGGTACACCTCCTTCTTTTTCTTTTCCGGGCACGACCGCCAGGATGTGGGCGGGGGCATGCCTCGAAAAAGAAAGCCCCCGCGCTGCTTGAGCGACGGGGGCGAGAAGACAAGTGCTACTCAACCACCTCGGCTGGCGGGTTTCCCCTTTACTCCGGTGTGCTCGCTTGCGCGGGCACGCTGGAACCGGCTGTCTCTGGCAGCAATCGTGCGTGTGCGATTTGGTAGTATCGCAGCCACTGCCGTTCGCGTCAAGACGGCCGACGCGATCGAGAACGTATGCACAGCTTGCACACATGCGACGCGCCCACGGCGCGCCATGTGCAATTTGCACCCGTCCCCAATTACACAAAGCCGAGGGCGAGGCCGGCGAGGCGCACGATGAAGGCGACCACCCATGCCACGACGCACTGCAAGGCGAAGACGGCAACCGCCCAACGGGGGCCGAGCTCGTTCTTCACGGCGCCGATGGCGGCGACGCACGGCGGGTAGAGCAGGGTGAATACGAGGAACACGTACGCGGTGATCGGGGTGAACAGCCCCGTGAGCGCGGCGGCGGACTCGGTACCCAGCAGCACCGCCAAGGTGGATATCACGCTCTCCTTGGCGAGCAACCCCGTCACGAGGGCGGTGCTCGCACGCCAATCGCCGAATCCCAGCGGCTCGAGGACCGGCGCGATGATGCCGCCCAAACCGGCGAGCAGGCTGTGCGACTGGTCGGCTACCACGTTGAGCTGGCCGTCGAAGGTCTGCAGGAACCACACGACGATGCTCGCCGCGAAAATGATCGTGAACGCCCGCTGGAGGAAATCCTTGGCCTTATCCCAGGCGAGCATGACCGTCGTCTTCGCACTCGGCAGGCGGTAATTCGGCAACTCCATAATGAAAGGCACCGGCTCACCGCGGAAAGCCGTCCGCTTGAATATCAGCGCCATGACCGCCGCCACGACCACGCCCAGCACATACAGCGAGACCATGGCCAAGACGCTCCCCCGCGCGAAGAACGCGGAGGTGAGCAGACCGTAAACCGGGAGCTTGGCCGAGCAGCTCATGAACGGGGTGAGCATGACGGTCATCTTGCGGTCGTGCTCGGATGGAAGGGTCCGCGTGGCCATGATGGCCGGCACGCTGCAGCCAAATCCCACGAGCATGGGCACGAAGCTGCGGCCCGACAGGCCGAAGTGACGCAGCACCTTGTCCATCACAAACGCGACGCGCGCCATATAGCCCGAATCTTCGAGCATGGACAGCAACAGGAACAGCACCACAATCAGGGGCAGGAAGGACAGCATGCTGCCCACGCCGGCGAAGATGCCATCGATCACGAGCGAGCGCACCACGGGGTTGACCCCCATCGAAACGAGGCCATTGGCGGCCATCGCCGTGACCTGTGCCACGCCACCCTCCATAAGGCCCTTGAGCCACGCGCCCACCGAGCCGAACGACAGCCAAAAGACAAGGGCCATGATGAGGAGGAACGCCGGGAACGCCGTGTACCGGCCGGTGAGGATGCGGTCGATTGCCACCGAGCGCTTGTGCTCGCGGCTTTCGCGCGGTTTGACCACGCACGCACGGCAGACGCCGCCGATGAAACTGAAGCGCATGTCGGCCAGCGCGGAGAGGCGCTCCTTGCCCGACTCCCCTTCCATCTGGCTGATGACGTGCTCGAGGGCCTCGAGCTCGTTTTCGTCCAGGCCCAGCGCCTCGCACACCAGCGCATCCCCCTCGACGAGCTTGGTTGCGGCGAAGCGGGGCGGGAAGCCCGCGCGTACCGCATGATCCTCGACGAGATGGATGACGGCGTGGATGCAACGGTGCAGGGCTCCGTGGTCCGGACCGCTGGCGGGGCAGAAATCCTGACGCCCGGGCAGCTCGCGGTGACGCGCCACGTGCAGGGCGTGCTCGACGAGCTCGGATATCCCCTCGCCCTTTGCAGCGGAAATGGGCACCACCGGGATGCCGAGCATGCCCTCGAGGCGGTTCACGTCGATGGTGCCGCCGTTCGCGGCCACCTCGTCCATCATGTTGAGGGCGAGCACCATGGGACGGTCGAGCTCCATGAGCTGCAAAGTGAGATAGAGATTGCGCTCGATGTTGGTCGCGTCGACGATATTGATGATGGCGTCGGGCTCCTCCTCGAGAATGAACCGACGGCTCACGACCTCCTCGCTGGTATAAGGGGAGAGCGAGTAAATCCCGGGCAGATCGGTGATGGTCACATTGTCGTGCCCCAGTATGCAGCCGTCCTTGCGGTCGACGGTCACCCCGGGAAAGTTGCCGACATGCTGGTTCGAACCGGTGAGCTGGTTGAACAGGGTCGTCTTACCGCAATTCTGGTTGCCGGCAAGCGCGAACCGCAAGGGCTCGTCGGCGGAGGCGCATTGCCGGCCTATGCGCGGCCGACAGACGCACTCTCCGATGGCGGGATGTTCGGATGCCGCAGGGGCGGGATTCTCACGCGGGGCGTTATGGGCATCGTGCACGTCGACGAGCTCGATGCGCGCGGCATCGGCGAGGCGCAGCGTCAACTCGTAATCACGAAGCCGAATCTCCACCGGATCGCCCATGGGGGCGTGCTTCATCATGGTGACCTCCGTGCCCGGGGTCAGACCCATGTCCAAGATATGCTGATACAGCGCCGCGTCATCGGAGTCGACCGATGCCACGATGGCGTCCTTGCCGATCTCAAGCTTGTCGAGCCTCATATCGCACAATCCCCTCACGTGCGCATCGCCCCGATGCGCCCCATGGTCGATCAGCCGCAACGGGCGGCCAAATTCCAGCAGCCTTCATACTACCCACGCATGCAGATGATGTCACGCATGGCAAACTTTCCATATTGGCCGCATCCGACGGGCGGACGAACGGTCCGGCATGACAAGGCCCCATCGAAAGGCGACCATCCGACACGTCGCGCATCAGCTAGATGGGCAGTCCCTCCCCGCCCAGATGCGCCGCCGGGTCGGCGACCTCGACCAGCGTGAACGACGCACCGTCGAAGCGATACACCAGCACGCAGCAATTGGGGAAGGGACTGGGGAGCTCCACCTCGGCGGTTTGCTCCCAGGCGCGGGCGAATGCCTTGCAAGCCGCACCATGACTCACCGCGAGCACGTTACCCGAACACGGGGCGCCCTCATCGAGCGGACGTACCGCGCAGGGCTCGACCGGCGCGTCCGTGCGACCGGGCACGGGGTTGCGCGGACCGATCGACTGGCCTGACAAAACGCCTTTCGGCGCGGAGACCGGCCTCGCCTCGTAGTCCCCGCGCATCGCCGCCGCGAGCGTCGAGGTCAGGCGCGCCTCGAGCTTCGACTCCGGCTCGCCTCCAAACGACACGGGATAATCCCCCATGGGTTTGGGCAGGGCCAGCACGTCGGTGCCCTCAAGATCGCCGAACGAACGCTCACGCAATCCCTCGAGACGCGTGTAAGCACCGCCCCACAGCAGCTCCATCGTGCCGCACGCGCGCTCGGCAGGCGAGCTGAACGCCGCATCAAAGCGCACGCCGCGCTCGCCCAGCCACAATGCCGCGGCGCGGGCCTGCTCACGGCCCAGGTCCGTGAGCGGGGAATCACAGCGACCCTGGATGAGCAGCCGGGTGTTGAACACCGTCTGGCCATGACGCACGAGATACAACGTTGTAAACATGGATGCTCCTCCAGAGTTCGACTACGAGGTGCCGCAGCGAGCGAGCGACACGGCGGATGGGCGGGCGACATGTCCAACGGCGCGCATCGGTCGCGCTTGCAAGGCCCCGCCGCGAGGGCGAGAACTCGTGATTCCACGGCAACGGTCTCCCAACCGCGTGCAACCGTATATTTTGGTCGCAAAGTGCAAAGCTGTCACAGAATGGCATTTTACGACCGTTTTCCAGCCCAATTGCCCTCAGAAATGGCCGTAAAATGCCAGGCTGCATCAGATTGGCACTTTACGACCATTCCCTTGCGCGCTCATGATGCTACGTGCGCGTACCCGCCCCGCTGCACCTCTGCACTCCGCCGTACCTGCTCCGTCGCACCTTTGCACTCCGCCGCACTTTCACATTGACTCGAGCATGCGCGTGGCACGGGGAGTCGACACGGGGTACAGTACTCCGTACGGCTCTCGGGATAGAAAGGGCGAGACCATGGCACACACCCCCATCGAACGCGATGAGCCGCCGCGCGAGCGCACCGCGCTTCCCGTCCGACTGGCCCTCGTCGATGCGGGACTGTCCGACCCCCACGCATGTCTCGATCATCTCTCCCATGACCTGCTTGAAGCGCTCGATGTCTACGAGCACCACATCCCCCTGCCCGCTTACGGTGCGGCACGCGCCATCGACTCGCGTGTCTACACCCTCTCCCCCGCCGATGCGGACACCGCCCGCACCTGGGCATCCCTTTGCGAGCGGCTGCACAGCGACGAGCATGCCGGTCACGCACGTACGCCGTTGCTGTACGCGATTGCATGCGCGGATGAGCACGGCTTCACCCAGGCCCGCATGGCACTCGAGCGCCTCGGTTCCGCCTGCCGTGCGGCGGATGTTCCCTGGGGCGGAGGCATCGCCGTGGGCGGCGGCCTGCTCGTGAGCGCCTCCGTGCGCAGCCCGCGCATGGGCCGCATGCGCCGCCGCCGCTCCGAGGCTATCGACATGCTCATTGCCGCCATACGCTCGAGCTGCGGTGTGAGCGCCCTGCCCAATCAAAACTCATCGGACCTTATCATCGCGTCATGCCCGGTCCCGCGCTTCCTCTACGCCCCCATCTGCAAGGCCTGCCGGCACTATCGCTGGGAATAATCCGGTCACTTCTTTCCATCCAGCCCATATAGACGATTAGAAGTTTGTCTAAATACTTCTTGACTTCATTATTAGATGGATGTCTAATTGTCTAACGTTCAGCCGCGATCCGATTCGTCCGTACAACCGCTTGGCACATGTGCACAGTGCCAGCGCATCGCCGACGTGAGACCGCGCACACCTACGAACCTTTAAGGAGGAAATATGGGAGGAGAGGCCTTCAAGGCGCTTGCCGATCCAACACGCAGGCACATCCTTGAATTGTTACGCACCAAGGACCTTACCGCCGGCGAAATCGCCGAGCACTTCGACATGACCAAGCCTTCGCTCAGCCACCATCTGAACACCCTCAAAACGGCCGGCCTGGTCGAAGCCGAGCGAGACGGCCAAAACATCATCTACAGCCTGAACACCTCGGTCCTGCAGGGCCTTATGAGTTGGTTTTACACATTCACCGATAGGAGCGAAGATCATGAGCGATAAACACCTCAACCCCTCGACGACATCCAGCGAACAGGCGGCAAAGACCCAGCGGACGGCCCCGACCAAGATAAACCCCGTCGGTCGTCGGACGTTCCTCGTGCTCGTTGCGATATGCGTCGCAAGCTTCATCGGTCATCTCGTGCTCCTGCCCCATATGCCCGAGATGATCCCCACGCACTGGGACAGCGCCGGCAACGTCAACGGATACACCGGGCGCGTCGCAATCATCGGTCTCGATGCGCTGCCGCTCCTGTTGCTCGCCATGCTCCGCTATCTCCCCGGCATGGATCCACGGGGCCAGGCCTATATGCGCATGGGGTCGTTCTACAACGGCTTTGTCGTCCTGTTCACGCTCTTCATGGTTGGGATGACCTGGACCTCCGAGCTCACCGTATTCGGCATCCTGCCCGAAAACGGCAGCCCCATAGGCACGATCACGACTTTGGTGGTCGGCATGGGCTTCATTCTCTTAGGCAACTACATGCCCAAGATCAAGCGCAACTACACGTTCGGCTGCAAGACCCCCTGGGCACTTCACGACGAATGGAACTGGCGTCTTACCCACCGCTTCTGCGGCACGGCGTTCGTCATCTCGGGCTTCGCCACCATCGCAGGGGGCCTGATCTCGATCTGGCATGGCCAGGCCTCGCTGTGGATTCTCCTGGGGTCGGTGCTTGCCTCGAGCATCGGGACCTACGCCTACAGCTATCTCGTATTCCGCAACGGCAACAAGCCGCTCCGCAGCCGCTGAGCATCC
>ERZ773155.3231-NODE-3231-length-11278-cov-29.708990_pt1 | contig 11278 bp, 12 predicted proteins | sample MGYA00511262_ERZ773155 | MGnify/ENA primary metagenome ERZ773155 (study PRJEB29015, sample SAMEA2737828) | human gut metagenome | biome: human gut; feature: human-associated habitat; material: faeces | place: China | collected 2012 ... | reverse complement strand
ACTACATCTACAGTATAGAGGTTTGGATACTCTTTATTAAGAAAGCCTTTTAAACCTGCAATCTGACAGGGCGTGCCGCTGAACAAAACCTTGCGTCCCTGCTGCAGCAAAAACCGTGCCTGTTTATAGCATTCTCCCATTTCGCTCTGTACATATTTGGAGCCGCGCAGTTTAGCAAGCTCAGCCTCTTCACTCACAGCACAATGCTGTACCTGTAATTCTGATGTCATTTCCGCACCATACACTATACCCTGCTGAGCAAGAATCTCGCGGGCAAATGCAGTGAACAACCCGCCGCTTGAGCTATGAAGTCTAATGCTGTCGTCAACATTTTTAGCACCATAAACAGCAAGCGGCTCCTGCTGCTCAGGTTTATGCAATAACGGGCACACTTTTTCACATAACCGGCAATCAACACATTTTGTCATATCTACCTGCGGATATTTGAAGCCTTCATTATCAGCCTGCATCTTGATACAATGCTTGGGGCAAACAGAAGCACAGGCACCGCAGCCGCAGCATTCTACCTTATTTTTAATCTCAATCATTTTCCAGTCTCCTTTTATGGATTACAGATAGAGCAAGGAGAGTAACCAGATTTCAGTAGTTCGTCCTTACTGCCATTGTATTCTTTCTTGTTTTTGGCACTAATCTGTTTGGCACCGTTGCACTCAGGCTTATGAAATTTATGACTGCCGGTGTTGAGAATATAACTCTGAGCTTTTGCTTTATTATCTGCATTTACAGCATTTTCAGCCAGCCTGCTTTTGCCTGTAGCATAATCAATTTCTACACCAGGCTGCACATTATAGCAATAAACATTAAAGCAGATACCTTCACCCTTATCTTCTACAGACTTAGCTTCCATCTGTACTCCGTCAGCCACAAGATTGTTGCCTTTAAATATCGGAGTTACCCGATACAATACATGGTTGCCTGTTTCCTTAACATAGTCTGCCACCATATTTTCAAAAGGCAGCATTCCCTGTACGTTCAGATAACGTGTACCGGTAATTAAATTGCGCTCGTTAGCATTTTCTGCCGTCAGCTGATAACCAATCAGATGACATCTATTATATAGATATTTTCCATCGACAAAATCATACTTGGCAGTTTGCCAGCCGCTGGGCTTTACCTGCCCAATAGGACCTCGCTTTTCCTTGGGCATGGTATCCTTACCCACATTGGCAAAAGCGACGCCGCATCGCCCTAAGCTGTCTAACTTGCTGTATTTTTCAAAAGATTTCGTTGTAAAATCATCTGCTGCAAAAAAAGGCTGATTATTATTAACTACAACATAGGGCTTATTTGTATAAGCAGGTATACTGCCGATATCTGTTGCTACTGCACTTCCCTTATTTTCCGGTGCAGCAGGTTTATCCGCCGCATTGCCGCAGCCTGCCAGCAACACGCACAGCCATAGGATAAACGCAGCCACAAATTGTAAATATTTTTTCATCTGCTATAAACCTCCTCCGTTATCTTTTCATGAGATGAGCCGCAAAAATCCTCCTGGATAACTAATCGCCAAGGCTTACTATGAACAGGCACCGTGAAATAGAAATCAGCCGGATAATCTCTGTTCCAGCAAAAAAGAATTATCTGCTCAATTTTATCACTACAATTTGCGGCATCTGCATTTTCTACAAAGCAGTAATCTCCTGCTTCAGTCCTGGTTAAAAAGTCTTCGGCAACACATATGGTAATATCTTTATTTGCAGCCTGTCCCTCAAACTGCTTATAACTATATGCATTCATCCAAAGCTTTTTACCTTTACAACACTGCAAGATTTTCTCACGCAGCACTTTATCCTGGCTCTGCCTTCTTTGATTAAAGAGCATACCCATATTATTGTCCACACAAGCAATAACTATCATTTTTACCTCTTATTATATCTTTCTGACTGAAACAAAATTAGAACAATTTTTTCTTCCATTCTTTTTTAAGATACGGCTTTATTTCCTGCAAACTTAAATTAACTGCTTCATAACCATACATATTACTGTCACATGCTGGCTTAATAAAAATTATTCCATCATCAGTAAAGCAGAACAGCATATCATCTGTATTATCCCAACCTGTTAACGCCGTTAATTTTGCAGGATTCTTAAATATATCAGACAGTGTCAGTTCCTTAGCTCTGCCCATTTCCATGTTAAGCGCAGCTAATTTTACTGTACCGTCAGCTTTTTTTGCTGCATACAGCGTACTCAGCAATTTTTTATTATCGCAGGTTACTGCATAATCCACAGTTGCTCCGGCATTCTCTCGATACAGATACAGCGCAGTATTTTTCAAAGATTGATTAGCATATTCACGCGTTAATTCTCCCGGATGGTCTGTCAAAACGGGAAAAACTACATCTGTACCAAATGCTTTTCTTTCGATACCATAAAAGTTATTGTCAGTTAATACCTTCCAGCCGCTAAAACTATTTTCATCAGTTTTATCTGCCAAAATCATGTTACCAATAAACTGTTTATTTTTATCAACTATAATACCGTCATTTACATTAGGATAATTCTTTCCATTATATTCTATTAATGACAAGCTGTAAGGCTGCCCGCCGCCATAATATGGAAACACCAGACTTTTATAGTCATGCTTTTTATCTTCTGTAATAATAACAGGAGTATTTACCAAAGTAAAAGCACTGCGTACCTGCAATTTATGCTGTTTTTCTTCCAGCAGCAAAGCGCTGCTGCCGCCACTGCCGCTGGTATACGGCCCGCTGACAACAACAAATATTTCCTGCTGTCCATCATCATTTAAATCTACATAATTATAGTTATAATGCGTGACCCTACTTTCTTCATCCGTAAATTGGTAATGACTGCTGATTACCTCACCAATTCTGCTGTCAGGAAATTTTTCCGATAAAAACATTTTCATCTGTTCCTGCTGAGGTTCTGATACATTCTCTGCATAAGTATTGCCTACAAAAACACAGCTGCATACCAACGTTAAAAACATAGCAAATATTTTCTGCATAACACTGCCTCCATTTCAACAACAAGACCTGCCAATATCAAATATCAGCAGGTCTTTATCTTTCAAATAACTTTTAACAGCTCAGAATTCATCCGCAAATGGCTCTGACTATTTTTCCATCATAATAGGATACTCATAATAACGGTCGATTTCCAGTCTGCGGCAGGCTTCACCATCGACCAGCTTATATTGAATCTGACGCATCATACCGTTCATATACAGAGCTCCGTCTTTATTTTCAATAACAGGAAATCTTCTGCAGAAATTATTTTCTACAATACTCATTTCGTCAAAACCTCTAAAGCCCTGATATGCAGCTGCATCAGCAACTTCGTCTGGCTGCAGCAAATATACCTGGCTCATAGATTTGCCGTTATTACTTGAATAACCTATAAGCTTCATCTGATTGCCCATTTCATCTGCTTTAAGATAGACAAAAATCTCAGGATAATTGTCACCATTTAAGTCGCCGATTTCCGCACCAGTCACATGATAGCCTTTAATATCGTGCTTTTCTCTAAACTTGTTATCATTAAATTCAAAAATCAGCTGATTATTTTTCTCCTTAACAGAATAATCAACATCATTCCACTCAAAATCTTTCTCAAAGCTGCTTTGTACATTAGGCTTTAATAATCTTACCGGTTTTGAAAAAGTTACATTATCATTAGCAGCAGCTGCAGAAAATATACCCAATGCCATAACAGCAGTTAAAGCCAATACTTTCTTTTTCATGAAATCGCCTCCAGCTAAGTAATTTTTTACCGTCACACCTAATCTTTGTATATCATTCCATAAGTTTAGAAAATATCCTTCTGCCTAAGAACAGTTCGAAAAAAATTCACATATAAAGTTCTATTTACGCCATCATTACCAATGCAATATTTCATGCAGGCCCCACATTACCAATCCGGCAGCAACTGCATCACTGTTCATCCGATCATATTTATTATTTAAATGTCTGCGCACACTGCCCCAATTAATTCCGTGAGCTTTGCAAATTTCTTTATAGGGCTTACCATTTTTCTGCATGCGGAAAATATCTGTAAAATCACTGCCAATGCTTTCGGCAATATATTTGGTAACAATATAATCTTCCAAGGTCATCCCAGCGTGACAGGCGCGGTCAAAATCATGTCTGTCTGCCCGCAATACATCACGTACAATATCACCGCAATTTTTATGTTTTTCGTGATGTACTTGTTTAGCATGTTTTACTGGCGGCTTAGGGTCATTCTTTGGCTTAGCATCTGTAGGTGCAGCAAAAATACTGCTTCCAATTAACAAACATAACAGCAACGCTGTCGTTTTCTTCCTTAAATCATGTACCATCATTTTACTTCCCTCCTCTACGCCATTGTAAACAAAAGAATCTAAGTTAATATTATCTGTATGATACATTTTTTCCTGCTTTTCTAAGTATTTCACAAATCATTCATTGGACTTTGAAGACTAATCCTGCTACGCTTATAGCAAAGAATGTTTCAGAGGTGATAATAATGGCTTATACAATTGGACAGGCTGCTCAAAAAGCCAATCTCTCTCCTTCTGCCCTCCGTTATTACGATAAGGAAGGCCTGCTTCCTTTTCTTTTACGTTCAGAAAACGGTATACGTATGTTTACCGATACGGATTTAGAAATTTTAACTATAATCGACTGTCTGAAAAAAACTGGTATGTCCATTAAAGAAATAAAACACTTTATGGAATTAGCTTCCCAAGGCGACAGCACAATATCTGAGCGTCTGGCTCTCGTTCAGCAGCGGCAAAGAACGGTACAACAACAAATAGAACAGCTTCAGCAAACATTAAAAATTTTAGACTACAAGGTATGGTACTACGAAACAGCCGCCAAAGCGGGTTCATGTAAAGTTCATGAATCATATTCAATAGAAGATATACCCCAAAAATATCATAGTGTTTATAAAAAACTTAAAGGTAAGTAAACAGATAACAGTCAATAGCTAAAAAGTATTGACTTTTAATTTTAAACCCTGTATAATACTCTTTGTATTCGGGGCGTGGCTCAGTTTGGTAGAGCACCTGCCTTGGGAGCAGGGGGTCGCAGGTTCAAATCCTGCCGCTCCGACCAGACTTACAATTATAAATTGCGGGTGTAGTTTAGTGGTAAAACCTCAGCCTTCCAAGCTGATGTTGTGGGTTCGATTCCCATCGCCCGCTCCATTTCATGGTTCAGTAGCTCAGTTGGATAGAGCAACGGCCTTCTAAGCCGTGGGTCGGGGGTTCGAATCCCTCCTGGATCACCAGTATTTATGCCGATTCTCAGATTTTGAGAATCGGCTTTTTCATTTTCTAACACCTTATCAACACCTTATTAAAAAACACCTTACAAACTCCTACCAGCAAAAAGTTGATTGGCTTATCTAAACAAACAAATGCCAGCGAATTACAATTCGCTGGCATTATTAATGTTATTAACTAATCAAAATAATCATAATAATATAGAGTATACAATAAGTTCGTGATATCAAAAATCATCACTTTAAAACAAATTTTTCACTGCTATTCATTGCTAGTTTAAATTCTGCAAATTCTTTATGTTGCAGTGAATATTGCATATGATTAGATAAAATTACTATAGAACTTATGGCAGCACTATAATCTAAAGTCACAAATGCTGCATTATCAAAACTAGATATAAAGTTATCAAAAGCGATTTTTCTATCTTCCCTAAAAGTCTTGAATGCTTCATTTAATTGATTTCTGTAATCTTTCAAAGCCACATATTCCTGATTTAAGAGTTCTGTCGCCTTTCTATATTGTTCAGCATTCAATTTTGCTTGCTCAATTATACTTTTAGTAGCCATTATCATCGAACTAGTAATTGAGTATATGGCCATCGGAATAAACACTCCACTGCCAACACCCATAGTTACTTGCAAAGCAGTCGTAAAATAATATGCAGATGCCGATTTTACCACAGTACCTTTAAGTTCATTTACTAATCGCTTATCATCAATCTCCCCATTAATATATGCATATATTGATACCCCACAATCTACAACTCCAGCAGCCAAAGTTGTTGCAGCACTACTATTAGACAATACTGGGATAGAATTTTTTTGACCAAAAATTCTTATCGCAGAAGACAGCATACCAGTGATACCACCTCTAACTGCGCCACTTTTAGCAGCCAGCCCAGTATTTTTAAGAGCTTCTTTCAATGACTTTCGGTCTTTATATACTTCAAAAAATTCATGAACCCCTGTTACTACGCTGCTCATAACGGCACCTGCAGCAGCACCTTTATATGCAGCTCCTCCAATCTCTAATGCCATCTGCTCCAACTCTAACTTATGAGAATATTGAATCACAGCATCAACATCTATTTTTCCATCTTTTCCACGAAACTGTTCTAACTCTGCTCTAGAAGTCCCTCCGCTGTTAATACCTGTTCGATCATCAGTCAATCCAGGTCTTATATGCGAAATTACTTCATCATACTGCTTTTGAGATATCTCTCCTTTTTGTAATTTAGAATAAAGTGCTTGTTTTACATCATCAATAGTATCAACAGTAGTTATTCTTTGCATACCGTCATATTTACTATTCAAAAAATTATTAGCAGTATTATTAGGATCGTTATTTACCTTTGCTTGTCCCCTTACTATAACCTCATCATTTCTCACTAATCTAAAATCATCAGGAGCAGTATGTTCTCCAAACCCACCTTTACTTTTAGATAAGTCAGTAACTGCAAATTTATCATAAGGAGCAAAGCCTTCATTAGCATTATTTCTGGCAAATTTAGCTCCTTCTATATACTCAAATAAATTTCCTTTTGCTTGTTCATATCCAACATTAGATAACTTTGCAGATTTATCTCTAAAAAGTTCCATACCATGAAAAAGACTATCTGTTCCTGATTGCAAATTTCGGTTATATTCATTTGCAATTTGACTAGAAATAAAATTATTATCAAATTTTCTATACTTTTCTTTTAATTTTTCATCCATAATTCTATCCCTGAATCAAAAATTTCTTGCCTTCATTTAAAAGTGAACGAGATTTATCATCAATATTACCATTTTGATCAAGTAAACCTTGTTTTAATAAAGATTGAAGCATTTGAGCCATCAACCACGAAATATGTAATGTTTTTTGCTCATTTTCATCTAAATCATTAAAACTAACCTTTATTGATTTTCGCATTCCAAAAAAGATTTTTAATCTATTTAAAAATCTTTTAGATAAAATTTCAAAATATTTATTGTGTATTTCATTAACACTGTTTATTACAATTTTAAATCTACCAGAAAATTCATAAATAAAATTATTATAATCATATGCAATATTATAAATATTTTTTAAAGTATCTGTCATAACATTCATCTTTTCAGCAGAATTTCTAGCTTGTGAATATGCACTTTCTGCTTTAGCTAAATTTTCCTCTGATTTAGATGCAGCGAATAATCCAGCCACTGCTAACACAGGTCCTGCAACAATTCCACCAAGTACAGCGGTACCACCTGCAATACCTAATCCACCAGCTGCCAAACTACCTCCTCCTAGCCATGCTAAAGTTGCATTTGTTGCAGCTGCTCCCGATAAAGCAGAAATAGCTGTTCCTGTAGAAGCTGCAGCTAATGCACCAACTCCACCATATGCAGCAACACCAGCTAATGTTCCCGCTGCAAGAGACCCAAAGCCAGCTTTCACCATCTCGCCAGCTTTAATAGAAGTCTTTTGAATTTCATTTAATTTCTCTTCACTTACTTTTAAATTACTATCATTAGCAACCTGCCCTTGCCACTCAATATCTTTGAATTTTTTAAAGGTATTAACAAAAGCCCCCATATCCTCTGACCATACAGTTATTCTTGTTTTACCTAAACTTTCCAGCATTTCATTAGTTACATCTTTTTGCTGGTCCAATCTATTCTTAGCTCTGTAAAAAATATCTTCTGCTTCCTCGTATAACGCCCTTGCTCTATTATTGTTATCTGAAGAATCTACCATTTTTTTTACTCCATATAATCCCGCTGCAACAGCTAATCCACCTAAAATAAATGGTAATGGCATAATTATCTCTCCTTTAATAATTTACAAATTTTATAATTATATTTATAAAATTCTTTTTTAGTCATTACTTTTTTAAAATATTTTTCATACATTAAATCCACATTACATTTTATTGGTCTACGAAAATAAATACTACACAGGTTATTCTTTTTATCAAAATATTTACATACACCACTTCCATCATGTAAGTCATCATAATACTTTGACATATTTAAATTTTGACAACATAAACCACATTTTGTACATTTAAACATAACATTCACTCCAACTTACTAAAATTATACCACCTTTCATAAAAACTATTTTGTTAAATCATACTATTTACAAATTACTTAAATCATAATAGAAAGGTCTATTTATCTATAAACTTTTTATAATTTTACTCTCCTAATTATACTACTAAATTCTTGCAATATGAAAACACACTTTAATATTACATTATATAATGCAAGAAAATCATCATATATAAATACATCTAATTTTTCAACCATACCAGATATATAATAAAAAAGAGTGTGTTTAGCTCAAATTAAGAAGCTTACACACACTTTTTTATTGAATATACTTTTTATTTATAATCCCAAATAATCACATAAAACTAAGCCAGCATTATAATCAGCTAATGAAACAGTTGTCTGATCAAGCATTTTCCATTGATTATCCGGTGTCTTTCCATAAACTGCTACACCTTTTCCCGTTCTGACCATCAACTCATGTTTTTCTCTTTTAACTCCACTATCGCTAGTAACAATCATATCAAAGCTGATTATATGGTCGTTTCCATAGCCTCCTACTATATTGGCTGATCTGCAATCCACATATCTGCTGACCCCTTGACGAGTCATTACCATAGGAAGCTCAATATCATTATTCAAATAATTACCAGGATTAAATAATCTATATGTTACATTGGGATTTTTAGGTTTGCTATTACTGGTTATCGCATTTGAAACATTATCATTCTGTTTTTCTTCTTTTTTACTATTTTTATTAGCTAAATCCAGTATTTCTTTATGCATATTTTCAAACTCTTTTTGCTTTCCCATTCCTTCTGTAAAAAAGCTTGCTTCTACATTTAAAACATCAATATCATCATTATTGACCTTTTCTGCTCCATTGTTTATATAAAGATAAATTTTATCCAGCTCATTATTTTTTTCTCTTAAATCATAAGCTACCATCATCGAGAACATGTTTAAATAAGTTTTCATATCTTCGTCTTTAACATTTTTTATTTCTAATTTATCTGTATCCAGTTTATCTATATTTTTTTGGTTTTCCTGCATTATTTTTTTCACTGCTTCGGCAAGTTTACTTTTATCATCCCCAGATTTAACTTTTGATACTAGGTTTGGAAATTCTGTATTACTATAAATATACATATCATAAATTTCATCAGCGATTGATGTAGTTTTATTACCACTACATCCAATAATTATACTCGTCAAAATTACGATACAAAAAATCAATAACTTTCTCATTATCATAACACCTCTCTTAAATGTTTAGAATTTTAATCTTTCACCAGATCTTCACCATATTTATTAGGACCAATAGTGCCTCTCATAAAAAGTAAATACAAACTAAAAATAAAATTTATTATTGGTACAAAACACAAAAGTACCCATATACCACTTTTATCCAAATCATGACAACGACGTACTGATAAGGAAATTCCTGAAACTACAACCAATATCAGAACAATAAACCCTATTAAACATAAAACATAATCAATGGCACCCATATAATATTCATTAACATACATTTCTAAAATTGCACCCATTATAAACATTATAGCTGATATAAAGATACCTTTTAAAATATAATCTTCTCTATTAAGTCTTCCATTAAAATTCAAGAATTGCTTTCTCCAAACTTCAATTCCATTTATTTTATTTTTTGAATTAGGATTAAACGTGTAATTTAGTAACTCTTTTAAATTCTTAGGAACGCCGTTATTTTCATAGTTGATATTGCGTGTACCACATGAGGAACAGAACTCATCAGTTTTATTGATACTACTACCGCACTGGCTGCATTTCAATTCTACAGAATCATTTACAGTTTGACTTTTACCACATTTAGAACAAAAAATTGCTTCCTCATTTAACTCACTACCACAATAAATGCATTTTTTAGACATTATGAATTCCCCTTTCTACATGTATCATCTCTTGTTAATAATTCTTGACATTCTACATCCAAAGCCTGTGCAATCAGTAAAATCGACTCAATATTGTATGGCCCCTTTCCACATTCAATATCAGATATTCGTGAGCGAAATACTCCAGATGCTTCCGAAAGGTCTTTTTGAGTCCATCCTTTCAGTCTACGGTAATATAAAACCTTAGCTCCTATCGTTCTATATTCTAATGCAAACATCTTTTTCACCCTTTACCTCAGTATATAAATATTATGCAACACAATCAGTGCTTGTGCTGTTCTACATATTGTATATATGTGCTTCTTATTTGACATTCTATGTATTATTAAGTTAAAACGTAGTTGTTTATAAACATTTAATGCCAGCGAATTACTCGCTGGCATTTCTTAGTTCCAATACTCTCTGATTATTTCTACAAGCTTATGCTTCTGCGGTGCACGCATTTTCTTCAGCGACTGCATTCCTTTCAGCATGACATAGATTTCATCATCAGTCATGACCTTCAGGAACTTTCTTAGCCGGATGATAAGTATATTAGCAATACGTTCAATGGTTACGATACTTTTAAAATCATCTTCATCCCGTACCAGCTCCGTTATCAGCTGCTCTGACTTCCGTAGCATATCGTTGAAGATATAATTCTCTGACCCGCTCCAGTTCTTCATGCTTTCACCTTCTTTATGCTGCTCTGTTGGCTTTCTTCTGGCAATCCATGCAAAGCGGCTGTCCAAACCTGTTTACGGAGAACTGTACAACTTTCTCACTGGTTATCTCTTCGCCACAGCCTGCGCAGATGGCCACTCCTTCACCGGCTGTTTTCTTAGGCGCTGCTTTCGGTTTACTGCTGGCAGCCGGTTTTATATTCTGTTGACTGTCGGTACAGGTTACTTCGTCAGTCTTACCGTCAGCTTCCGGATCATCACCGGTTGCTATGCAGAGACTGAGCATAAAGGCATATTTTATGGCAGCAGTCTGTGCTTTCATAACAGCTTTATCTCCGGCATCTTGCCCAGAGCCGATGCCGAATAAATCTACACTTTCTCCGCTATCACTGTCGATAATATGTACTTGTACAGATA
>ERZ773155.3226-NODE-3226-length-11285-cov-6.795459_pt1 | contig 11285 bp, 10 predicted proteins | sample MGYA00511262_ERZ773155 | MGnify/ENA primary metagenome ERZ773155 (study PRJEB29015, sample SAMEA2737828) | human gut metagenome | biome: human gut; feature: human-associated habitat; material: faeces | place: China | collected 2012 ... | reverse complement strand
CCCTTGATCGGTGAATAGTCCAAATTCAATATTTCAAAATGAATGGATGTCACAAACTGAAGGATCATCTCAATCACTTCCAGATGAACCGCCTTGTCTCTGACTACACCCTTTTTGCCGACTTTTTCTCTTCCGGCCTCAAACTGAGGCTTGATCAGACATACCATTCTGGCATCATCCTGAAGCAGTTCCCTTGCCGGTCCCAGCACCTTCTTCAGTGAAATAAAGGAAACATCCACTGATGCAAAGTCTATCTTCTCCGGTATCTGTTCAGATGTCACATAACGAATATTCGTTTTCTCCATACAGATAACCCTCGGATCCTGCCGAAGCTTCCATGCCAGCTGTCCGTTTCCCACGTCTACAGCAAAGACCTTCTTTGCTCCATTCTGCAGCATACAGTCCGTAAAACCGCCAGTAGAAGATCCCACATCCGTACAGACTTTTCCTTCTACACTGACATCAAAATTTTTAATTGCTTTCTCCAGCTTCAGACCGCCTCTGCTGACATACGGCATGACATGCCCTCTCACTTCAATCTTTACATCTTCCGGGAAAGTGGTTCCTGCCTTGTCCTCTCTCTGATCTTCTACGAATACATTTCCAGACATAATGATCGCTTTTGCCTTTTCCCTGGACTCTGCAAGATTCCTTTTTACAAGTAATACATCTAAACGTTCTTTCATTTTTAATCTTCCTTTATCATCAGATAATCTTCTTTTATCTGTGCCACAATGGTCTCCTGATCCAGTCCCACTTCTTTTCGCAGGACTTCTACATTTCCATGCTCCACATAATCATCGGAAATTCCGATCGTCCGTACCCGGGTCTTCTCACCACTCTGCATCACGTACTGGACAACCTGCTCACCGAAACCACCCGCCAGCACATTTTCCTCAATCGTCACGATCAGTTGATGATCCCTGCAAAGATCACGGATCATCTCTGTATCCAGCGGCTTTGCAAATCTTGCATTGATCAGGCTGCAACGATATCCTGCTTCTTTCATTGCCTTCCATACAGACTCTCCCAGTTCTGACATATGTCCTATGAAAAGGATCGCAATCCCGCTTTCACGGCAGATCACTTCACTTTTTCCATAAAGAATCGGGGTACGGAACTCTTTCAGCCCCTCATAAGCCTCTCCTCTTGGATACCGCAATGCAACCGGATACGGAAAATCAACAGCAAAACGGACCATATCTGCCATTTCCCATCGGTTCTTTGGTGACATAACCGTCAGATTCGGAATCTCCAGAAGAAATGACAGGTCAAATACTCCCTGATGCGTCTCTCCGTCACTGCCTACAAGTCCGGCACGATCCACGGCTATAAAAACCGGCAGATTCTGAAGACAGACATCATGGATCGTCTGGTCAAAAGCCCTTTGCAGGAAAGAGGAATATACCGCAAAGACCGGTTTCATCCCGCCTGCTGCCAGTCCTGCCGCAAAGGTCATCGCATGCTCCTCTGCAATGCCGACATCAAAAAATCTCTGTGGGAACATCTTTGCAAATCTTGCCAGCCCCGTCCCGTCTGCCATCGCCGCAGTGATCGCTACTACCTTTTCATCCTGCTTTCCGATATCTGCAAGTACTTTTGAAAATACATCTGTATAAGAATCTGTCGCCTTTTTCCCTACCGCTGTTCCACTTGGGATATCAAATGGTCCTGTCCCATGAAACCTGGACGGATTTTCCTCAGCCGGTACATATCCTTTTCCCTTTTTCGTCATCACATGAACCAGCACCGCATGGTCAACCCGCTTCGCCTCATTTAAGATCCTTGTCAGCTTATGGATATCATGTCCGTCTACCGGGCCTAAATAAGTCACTCCCATGTCCTCAAAAAACATACCGGGGATCACCAGCTGCTTAAAGCTGCTCTTGGCACGACGCAGGCGATTTACGATACCGTCTCCGCCCGGCTTACTCTTCAGGGCATTATAGATTCCTTCCTTCAGATCGAGATAGCCGGTTGCTGTACGGATATTATTCAGATATTTGGACACACCACCTACATTTTCGGAGATGGACATATTGTTATCATTGAGGATAACGATAAAATTGGTCTCCAGCTTTGCAGCATTATTCAATGCTTCGTATGCCATGCCTCCGGTAAGGGATCCGTCACCGATCACAGATACAATAGTCGTCTTCTCCCCTTTGAGATCTCTGGCTTTTACCAGTCCCAGTCCTGCCGATATGGAAGTCGAGCTGTGTCCGGTATCAAATGCATCATAACTGCTTTCTTTTCGTTTTGGGAACCCACTCATGCCATGAAACTGGCGTAAGACATCGAAGCCGTCCTTGCGGCCCGTTAAAATTTTATGAGTATAAGACTGATGACCGACATCCCAGATGATCTTGTCTTCCGGAAGATTCAGAGCCAGGTGAAGTGCCATGGTCAGTTCCACAGCCCCCAGGTTGGATCCCAGATGTCCTCCGGTCACACTGATCTTCTGAATCAGGAACTGCCGGATCTCCTCCGCCAGTTCCCCGTAGTGCGATTTATCTATCTTTTTAATATCATTTGCTTTTTCGATTTTATCCAGTAACATTCGCTTTTCCTCTGCTATTTTGTTCTGTGGACCAGATGCAGCAACAGTTCCTTCAGGAATTCATGTTCTCCCGAGAAACCATCCAAAACCGCTACCGCTTCCCCGGTAAGCCGTTCCACTTCCCTTCCGGATTCCTCCAGTCCGTGTAATGTCACATAGGTCTGCTTATGATTCTGTGCATCGCTGCCGGTGGCTTTGCCAAGCTCCCTGCTGTCTCCTATCACATCCAGAATATCGTCCTGGATCTGAAATGCGATGCCGACATTGTAGGCACACAGCTCCAGAGCTGCGATCTCCTCGTCCGTAGCTCCTGCCAGTGTGGCACCGATGGTCATTGCCGACTGGATCAGGGCTGCCGTTTTGTTGGCATGAATGAACAGGATCTGCTCCGTAGTCAGGGGTGTGGTCTGTTCCTCAGCCTCAATATCTGCATTCTGTCCGCCGATCATGCCGTAGATCCCCGCCTTACGGGCTAAAATATTCAGTGCCGCAGCTACTCTCGGATAATTCTCATCCACCGTTTCTCCCGCGGCGTATGCCGGAAAAGCGCGGAATGCAGTCTCAAAGGCATAGTTGAGCAGTCCGTCACCCGCTAACACTCCCATACCGTCTCCATATACAGACCAGGTAGTCCTGCGTCCTCTGCGGTATTCGTCATTGTCCATAGCCGGAAGATCATCGTGCACCAGCGAATAAGTATGGATCATCTCAATGGCTGCCATGAAAGGCTCTATGATATCATCCTCACCACCCAGCATCCGGTATGTTTCCTGCATCAGCATGGGGCGCAGACGCTTTCCGCCTGCCATGAGACTGTAATTCATGGCTTCAATGACCGTCTTCTGATATCCTTCCTCTGCCGGAAGATATTGTTTCAAAAGATCCTCTATTGCTGTCGTTCTCTTCTGTAATTCCTGTCTGAATATCGTTTCTTCCATGTCAATGCCGTCCTTCCTCTTCCTGCCGGTATCTTTACTGTGGATCCAGAGGCTCCAGTGCTCCCTCTTCGTTCAGCTTCATGACCTGCTTCTCCACCCGATCGATCTGTTCATTGCATTGCTTCAGGACATTCATTCCCTTACTGTATGCCGTAAACGCATCCTCCAGAGAGATATCCTCTGCTTCCAGCTGTTCGATCAGCTCCTCCAGTTCGGAAAAATTTTCTTCCAGACTGCGTTGTTCCTGTTCTTCTGCTTTCTTTTTTCCTGCCAAAATTAATACCTCCGTCCATGGTCCTCTTCCCTGGATCACACGGTGAATCTGTCTCCCTGCTGCACCTGTTCCACTTTGGTGTCGATCACACCATCACTTACCCGGATCCGCAGGCTGTCGCCTTCATGCACCTGCGTCACGGAACGGATATTTTTCCCATCCGCAGCTTCCACATACGAGAAACCACTGTTCAACTTCTCTAACGGCGAGACTGCCTTCATTCGTTCAATATAAAGTGCCAGGGTGTGTCTGCGGTCCCGCAGGATCGTCTGCATCCGGTTCTCTAACCGTTCTTCCAGCTGTATGCTGTAAGTCCGCTTCTCACGGATGCGGTTGGCCGGGCTTAAATATTTCAAGCGCATCTCCCGCTGTTCTGCCTGCTGTCTCTTACGCTGCAGCACCCTGTCCATCTGCCGGTACAGCCTCTCCTGTCCGCTCAGGATCTCCTGATCGATATCGCTTGCTGCCGTCACCGCCAGTTCTGCAGCTGCGGACGGTGTCGGTGCCCGCAGATCCGCAACGTAATCAATGATCGTGGTATCTGTTTCATGTCCCACCGCGGAAATGATGGGAACCGTACAGTCAAATACTGCCTGTGCCACCATTCTCTCATTAAATGCCCACAGATCCTCGATCGATCCGCCGCCGCGTCCCACGATCATGACATCCACGCCCTGTCTCTCCAGTGCACGGATTCCGTTCACGATCGACGGAGCCGCAGAAGCTCCCTGTACCAATGCCGGATACAGAATGATCTGTACATAAGGATTACGCCTGGTGGCGATCTGTATGATATCCCGCACCGCCGCACCGGTATCCGCCGTCACCACACCAAGGGTGTGAATGTATTTGGGGATCGGCTGCTTATATTCCGGAGCGAACATGCCCTCTTCCGCCAGTTCCCGTTTTAAGTGTTCGTATTTTTCATACAGGGCACCGGCACCGTCTAAGGTTATTTCCTTCACATACAGCTGATATCTGCCGTCCCGCTCAAAAACGCTCACCGATCCTTTCGCGATCACCTGCTGCCCTTCCGTCAGTCGGAAAGCAAGTCCTCTGCGGTCTCCCGCGAACATAATACAGTTCAGGGCACTTGCAGAATCCTTTAACGTAAAATAAATATGTCCAGAGGGATGGTATTTACAGTTGCTTACCTCACCTTTTACAAACACCGTCTGTAAAAAGTAATCCTGCGTGAACATATTTTTGATATAAGTATTCAGTTGTCGTACGCTGACTACATTTTGTATTCTACTCACCGGACTTCATAATCTTGGCAAGGATCGCATTGACGAATCCGCCGGAGCTCTCCTGACCGTATTTTTTGGCGATCTCCACCGCCTCGTTGATCGCTACCCCGTCCGGGATATCGTCATCATAACGCAGCTCATACGCACCCAGACGTAACACTGCGAGTTCTACCTTTCCCACACGGGTGGTATCCCAGCCTTCGGTATTCTCATTCAACAGTTTATCCAGTTCCGGGATCTTGTCCTTAATCTTCTCGAAACGGGCTGCAATGGCATCCGCATCCTGCCAGGAAGGAACTTCCTCATTATTCTCGCGGAACAATGCAAGCTGTTCCGGCATATCTTCCGGTGAATGAAACTCCACACGGAATAAAAGCTTAAAAACCTGTTCTCTCTGCTCGTGTCTTCCCATAATATCTTCCTGTAATTCCTCTTATTTGTCCTTCTTCATGTTCACACCGGCAATACGGATGTTCACATCAGAGCAGGTCAGTCCCGTCATATTCTCAATGGCGTTTTTCACCTTCTGCTGTACTGCCTGACAGGTTGCGGGAATATTGTATCCGTATTCCATAGTCACTGCCAGATCTACCGTTACGTTCTTGTCCTGAACCTCTACTTTTACGCCCTTGGTCAGATTCTTCACACCGACTTTGCTCATCAGTTCGTTGGTAATGTTGCCGGCCATTGCACTGACGCCATCCACCTCGGTCGTTGCCAGAGATGCGATCATAGCCACTACATCATCTGCGATCTGTACGGTACCGATGCTTTCATCTTCTTTTAATACCAGGTTCTTTTTATCTATTTCTCTTTCCATGATATATGTTCCTCCTGATTATCTGTAAATCTATGAAAAACTATTTGTATCTATTCTACCAAAGATTCATTCATTTGTCACCCAAAAAGTCAAGGATAATTGTTTCCCGTTCTGTGCATAGGAGATCGTACTGTTGCTGTCCGGAATGTAAGAGAATATCTCCTGTTCATCGATCAGCACCCGGCAGATTTCACGGTAACAGGTCTCATCCGCACATTTCAGCGTAATATCCGTTCTGCCCATTTCTCTGGCCGCATCAAAGATCCTCTGCAGCTGTTCCCTGTTATATTCCGTAAAATAATTGCCCTCACGGACATAATAATTGGCCTCCATAGCCGTACATTCCGGCATGGCCACCACGCCCTCGATCCGGTGTGTACGAAGAATATCCTCCGTTGTGACACACAGATAATCATAATTGATCTCCGACAGTCCCTCCTGTTCGCTGCCATCCTCCATGCGATAGGAAGCATCTCCCCATGTAGTATCCACATAATAATAATCTCCGTCCACCCTGACCAGATTCCAGGCATGCGCCTCTCCGGTATCCACGGTTCCCTGCACCAGCGTACACATAACTCCCAGATGGTTCAACAGATATTGCGTCGCTTTGGCATATCCCTGGCAGACAGACGCTCCTTCCAGGAATACGGAGCAGATATTCTGGTTGTCCGGGGCATTCAGATCATAGTCCGTCGCAAAAATGATCTGCTCGTACACTGCCTTTACTTTTTCATACTCGCTTTTGTCCTCACCTATTCCACGTATCCAGTCCGCCGTTATTTTCCGGATCTGTTCCGCCCGGACTATTGCTTCCTCTTCCGTCAGCTCATAGCTTCCTGCGAAATCAATTCCAACCGTTTTTTCTCCTCTGGAATATTTCGTATAGGTATATCCTGTGGCATAAAAAATCTCCGGATGATCGATCATCACACACTGGAAGATTTTATCGATGTCCTGCTCATCCAGTCCCTGTTCCAGGGGATCCGTGGACAGTTTGACCGTGCCTTCCATCTCTCCCAGTGCCTGTTCGATCTCCAGATACCAGATCTGTTCCGGAGCTTCCAGACTCTCATATGCAAAACGAGAGCCTCCCTCCTCCAGGAGGGAAAAGCTCTCTGTATTTTCGGTTTCTGCGGACGTTGGATCCTCTTCCTGCATGGGCAGACTATCGATCTGTTCCTCGGGCAATACGATGGTCTGCGGCACTTCCGACAGAATCTCCTGTGAAGAGCACCCTGTCAGAAGAACTGTCATGAGAATTCCGGCAAATATTTTTTTCATCTCCCGCATTCTGTTCCCCCTACACACTTTACTGTTTTCTGATCAATTCCTGCCGAACTCTGTCAGTACCAGCCCCTTATTGCGATCCAGGGTCATACCGATACTCCAGGAATTCACAAACAGAAGCAAAGGATTGCCTTTCATATCTTTGACCTTCTTCATATCTGAGGTACCGGACAGCTTGGCCAGATCGATCTCGTCCTTATTCTCGATCCAGCGGATATGCTCATAAGGCAGATTCTCCAGACGGATCTCCACATTATATTCGTTCTCCAGGCGGTATTTCAAGACATCAAACTGCAGCACGCCGACTACACCTACGATGATCTCTTCCAGACCGGTATTGAACTCCTGGAAGATCTGAATGGCACCTTCCTGCGCGATCTGTTCCACACCCTTGACGAACTGTTTTCTCTTCATGGTATCCACCTGACGTACTCTGGCAAAATGCTCCGGTGCGAAAGTGGGAATTCCTTCGTACTGGAACTTTTCCTTGGGCATACACAGGGTATCACCGATGGAGAAGATACCGGGATCGAACACACCGATAATATCTCCGGCATAGGCCTCGTTTAAAATTTTTCGCTCATCCGCCATAATCTGCTGGGGCTGGGACAGACGCATGACTTTATTGCCCTGTACATGACGTACCTCCATGTTGGCATCAAACTTGCCGGAACAGATACGCATGAATGCAATACGGTCTCTGTGAGCCTTGTTCATATTAGCCTGAATCTTGAATACAAAGGCACTGAACTCATGCTCCGTGGGATTGATCAGACCAATGTCTGCCTTTCTCGGCAGCGGAGTGGTGGTCATCTTCAGAAAATGTTTCAGGAAGATCTCCACACCGAAATTCGTCAGTGCGGAACCAAAGCATACCGGTGTCAGATTACCTTTCTGTACCTCATCCAGGTCAAACTCCGCGCTGGCACCGTCCAACAGTTCCACCTCTCCCAACAGCTTGTCCGCCGCATCTTCTCCGATGAGTTCTTTCAAATGTTCCTCATCCTGTATGGGGATCTCCGTGGAAGTTCCCTCTTTCGTACCCTTCTCCGTATCGGAGTAAGCGATCACACACTTTTTCTCACGGTCGTATACGCCCTGGAATCCCTTGCCGGAACCGATGGGCCAGTTGATCGGACAGGTAGCGATTCCCAGTTCCTTCTCAATATCGTCTAACAGCTCAAAGGTATCCCTTGCCTCACGATCCATCTTGTTGATGAACGTAAAAATAGGAATCTTGCGCATAACGCAGACCTTAAACAGCTTTCTCGTCTGCGCCTCGACACCCTTGGATGCATCGATGACCATGACTGCGGAGTCCGCTGCCATAAGAGTACGATAAGTATCCTCCGAGAAATCCTGATGTCCCGGGGTATCCAGAATATTAATACAATAACCGTCATACTCGAACTGTAATACGGAAGAAGTAACAGAGATACCTCTGTCCTTCTCGATCTGCATCCAGTCGGACACAGCATGTCTTGCGGTTGCCTTACCTTTTACACTACCCGCCAGGTTAATGGCTCCTCCGTAGAGCAGGAACTTTTCTGTCAGGGTCGTCTTTCCGGCATCCGGGTGAGAGATAATGGCAAAGGTCCGGCGACGATTGATCTCTTCTGTATAATTACTCACTATTATAGTCCTCCAAATATATCAAAAATCTATTTTTGCAGATTTGATAATCTGCTTTCTATGACGGATCTGCCTTTAATACAGAGTTTCCTTCAAATTCCGGTTGGATCCCGAAATAGTCCAGTACCGTCGCACCAATATCGGAAAAGGTAGGTCTGGTTCCACGATTACCGGGAACCACCGGTACTCCGTACATGAGAAACGGTGTGTACTCTCTGGTATGATCCGTTGTCTTCGTATAGGCAGGATCGCAGCCGTGATCCGCCGTGATCATCAGAATATCCTCCGGTCTCATATGTGCCTGGATCTCCGGCAGCTTCTCATCAAAATATGCCAGTGCCTTCGCATAACCGTCCACATCTCTTCTATGACCGTAGAGCATGTCATAATCCACCAGATTAATAAAACACAGTCCTTCAAAATCCTTATCCAGATATTCCAGAGTCCGCTCGATACCTTCCGCATTGCCGGAAGTATAGACATACTCGGTAATACCTTTACCGACAAAAATGTCCTGGATCTTGCCTACGGCAATGACATCCCTGCCGGCAGCTTTCAGCTGATCCAGCATGGTAACTGCGGGCGGAAGCAGAGAGAAATCATGTCTCCTGGGAGTACGGGTGTAATGTCCGCTCTCACCGACAAAAGGTCTTGCTATGACGCGGCCCACGCCGTGTTCTCCCTGTAATATCTGTCTGGCAATACGACAATAATCGTATAACTGTTCCACAGGAACCACATCCTCATGGGCAGCGATCTGAAATACGCTGTCTGCCGAAGTATATACGATCAGCTTACCGGTGCGCACATGCTCATCCCCATAATCCGCAATGACCTGGGTGCCGGAATAAGGTTTATTACACAGAATATCTCTTCCGGTACGGATCCGGAACTCTTCCAGAACCTCCTCCGGGAAACCGTTGGGATACGTAGGCAGAGGCTTAGGCGAATAGATACCGGCAATCTCCCAGTGTCCTATGGTCGTGTCCTTTCCTCTAGAACGTTCCGTCATACGGGCATAAGCCGCTGTGGGATGTTCGGTTTTCTCTCCCACACCCACACCATCGATCTGAAATAATCCCATATCCCGCATATGTTCCATATGGAAATACAGACTTTTGGATACACTTCTTAACGTATTTACATTGATATCGCCGTAAGCTTCGGCATCCGGCATTTCACCGATACCGAAGCTGTCCAGTACAATTAAAAAGACTCTCTTCATCATTTTTCCTTTTTCTTTTCCGGGTTATTATGATACCTTCCAGATTGTTCCGTGCTTCGCACTCTCTCAATCTGAACCACATTCACAATCCGCTCATTTTCTTTGAAAATGGCTACTTGCTCATGTGGTACGGGTTCCTAATCCTAAAAGTCTCCTGCAAGCAAGCTTGCGTAGACTTTTGGCTTGTAACCCTTGGTATCATAACATAAATTCTTTCCTATGTACACAAAAATATCACTGTACAATGGTGCTGATAACAATATTTTCCGCCGCAATATCCGTCTTTCTTTTTACAATATCTTCAATCTGCGCTCTCTGTGCATCGGACAGTTCCGCTGCATTGATCACCACATCCACGGCATCCCCGTTGATACTGACCACGGCTTCCTGAAATCCTTTTGCCTGCAGAAGCACTTCTGCTGCCGCTTCTTTTTCCGCAATATCCGTCATGCGCACCATGCTGTCCACCGCCTCCTGTTTCTGTGCATCACTCAGTTCCGTACTGTTAATGATCTCCAGCAGTGTCTCCTTGTTGCGGGCTCTGGTCTGTTCCTTGGAAAGTCTGGCAGCAGACAGCACTTCCACACCACTTGTTCCGGTCAGCACTGCTTCCCCCGGAATCTCTCCCTCCTCCGGTGTTGCTTCCGCCACCTGCATATCTTCCTCCAGATAATCCTCCATTACAATATCCATATCGGAATCCAGACTTTCCATATCGGTAACGATATCCGTGGAGTCCACCGCACTTAATGTATCCGCATCATCCGCCGCCAGATACTCCTTTTCCAGGTTGGTCCCCGCAAACTGCAGATAACCTGCAATGGCTATCATAATGGCAAGTGCGGTAATCATAAGCTGATTTTTCTTGATTAAGTTTTTCACTGCGTTCCCCTTTTCCAAAGGCCTGTATCTGCCTTCTTGATTTTATACTCTATTGTATGTACCCCTTTCGCCGGATATGTTTCCCGCTCTTTATTTTTCCAACACCTTGATTCTGTGCGCTTCCACTCCGAACAGTGCCTGGATGATCTGCGTGATCTCACCGGCCATATTGCCCTTCCCCGCGCCTTCCGCTACGACCAGTACCCCCTCCACTTTCGGTGTAATGGTCTTCACGACGAAAGGATCCCCTCCCGCATCCTCCCGATATATCGTCCGGTACTCTGTATTAGAGGTATTTACCGTCCTGGCTCCTCCGGCAGCATCCTGTTCCTCGGTATTGGATCGTTCTGCCGTCATATCTTTTTCCACGATCTTCTCCTCCGAAGATTCCAGTGTGACCATGACCTCGACCTC
>ERZ773155.3218-NODE-3218-length-11309-cov-9.266927_pt1 | contig 11309 bp, 11 predicted proteins | sample MGYA00511262_ERZ773155 | MGnify/ENA primary metagenome ERZ773155 (study PRJEB29015, sample SAMEA2737828) | human gut metagenome | biome: human gut; feature: human-associated habitat; material: faeces | place: China | collected 2012 ... | reverse complement strand
CCGGAGGTCCAGGAACCAGGAGGTTCCTGGTGAGTCTTTGGTGACTTTCTTCTCATAAGAAAGTCACCCGGGTGCAGGGCGGAGCGCCTGCATCAGGGGAGGCTGGGGCTCCCAGCCCCGCACAAACTCCCGGAGCCTACGCCCGCTTTATAAAAAGAGAATACCCGACGCTTGCCAGCAGATAGCCGGCCGCCGGCGGCACAAAGGCGCAGCTGGCAGGGCTGTGCCGGCCCTTCTCCTCCCCGCCGGGGCAGATGGCCTTGGCCGGCTGCTCGATCGAGTAGACCACCGTCTGCTTCTGCACCCCGCGCTTCTTTAACTCCCGGCGCATCACCCGCGCTAAGGGGCAGCCGCAGCCGGCGGTTTCGGAGATGTCGCCCCAGCGCAGCTGGGAGGGGTCCAGACGGTTGCCGGTGCCAAGGCAGGTGACCAGCGGGATGCCGCGCTGCTGGCACTGCTCGGCAAGGTAGAGCTTTGCTGTGACGGTGTCGATGGCGTCCAGAATCAGGTCGGGCTGCTCGTCAAAGAGAAAATCCGCATTTTCCGGCAGGAAAAACTGTTCGTGGCAGCTCAGCTCCACCTCCGGGTTGATCGAGAGCAGCCGCCTGCGGGCGGCAAGGCACTTGCTCTGCCCGACCATGTCGGCGGTGGCAAACAGCTGCCGGTTGAGGTTGGAGCGGTCCACCGTGTCGCTGTCGACCAGAATGATTCTGCCGACGCCCATCCGGCAGATCGCCTCCGCCGCCGCGCCGCCTACGCCGCCCAGCCCCAGGATGGCCACGGTGGCGCGCTGCAGCTTGTCGATATTTTCAGCGCCGATCAGTGTCTCGGTGCGGATTAACCAGTCTCTGTTCATGGGGTTGACCTCCTGTGTAATGGATAGAAAAATTTATAAAAAACCCTTTCCCCAAAGTTGCATCCTGACGTGCAACTTTGGGCGCAAAATGAGGTATTGGTGGAAGGACTTTTGCCGCTGTGAAGGGAAGATTTTGCGCACAGGGCAACAAAAAGGGCGCTCCCCAAAAAAGAGCACCCTTGATTGTTTTATAAATACCCCACCGTGCCGTCGCCATGGCAAATTAAAACCCGTCGTATGGACAGGTGGGTTGCTGCCCAGCACCTTCACGCTCCCTTCGTCCGCAAAAGCGGGAGGTCTGCAATCCAGTGCCGGAGCGGGGCATCCCTTTTAAAAAGTGTTGGATTATAAAAACCATACATTCTCGAACACGGCAGGAGTACATGCAGTAGTTTTTCTTGAAAATAAAAATTTATTCTTCGTCCTCGTCCTCGGAGATGACGTCGTAGTCCTCCTCCAGACGCTCCATGAAGATGTCGGCGATTTCGTCCATCTCGTCCTCGTCGTCGATGGTTTCCAGAAATTCTTCGCCGTCAGCCTCCACTACCCGCAGAATGACCAGCTCGCCGCTGTCGGCCAGAGTCTGCTGCGGATCGTCATAGATGGGGGAGAGCGCAAGATAACGGGTGCCGGCGTTTTCAATCGAATCCAGAACCTCGAAGGTGTGCTCGACGCCGTCGTCGTCCTCGAGCGTCAGGATGTCGTTTCCATATTCACTGTCGATCATCGGGTACCATTTCCTTTCCTGCAACTTACGATATCTATTATAGCAATTTGACAGCCAAAGTCAATGACAATCTCAGATTTTATAATTTGTTCAATAAAAGATTTAAAATTTGTTGAAAAGAACTATTGAAAAACGCTAAAGAATAGGGTATAATAAAATCACAACAAAGGTAATATTAAATATAAAACAGAAAGGGTGATTCCTTATGAAAATGGAAATAGAACCAGTTACACTTCTTTCTGAGGAATCCAGAGCTTCCTCAGAGGAGACCCAGAGAAGATAATCAAAATCCATTCCAAAGCGATTGGAAAACCTGAAGACAGAGACTTCAAAAGAAATCTCAAAACAGGATAACCAAAATCGAAAGCAATATCAGCAAAGCAAAAATGGAAAAAGATTATCAGGGTTTTATATTTAATAAGATTTCAGCGGATGTAGTTGCTGAAAGAAAAGGAAAAAACCTTTTAAAAAAATCATGAAAACTGAATATCGCAAAAGGGGAAAAAGCAACCCCACAAAAAAAGCAAATTTCAAATTGATCCGATTTGTCGAGTCGGGCAATCAAAATAAATAATATTACCTTTTCATTGTTAATATAGATTTTGGAAAAGAAACCTAATTAACATTGATACCAAATGAATTGATAAAGGTGAGACCGATGAAATAAGCAGATTTGCGGCAAGGTAATTTCCAAACAAAAGAAGCCAATGCTACAGCTGACAAGATAACATGAAAACGTGATTGAGCCATAAAGGTAATGTGATAAAAAATGAAAGCATTTCCACAAAAGCCATTAATCGAAGGTTATCTGAAAGAATATGAAGCAGACGAGGGAACTACCAATGTACTAAGAATCTGATTTTCAAGACGGAAGACAAGATCACCCGAAAAAGAACCCATCGTAAGATAATAAACAACCTGATATAAAAAAAGAGACCGCTCCAAAAGCGGTCTCTTTTTTTGAGGACAAAACAAGGCGTCTTTGCCTTCTTCTGGTAAAAGAGCTGGCAAAGAAAAAGCGAAGTTCACAGACTGTATGTAGAAACGTCAAAAAGAATATGCTATAATAGACAGCAGAATGTGCTTTTTACCAAAACAGATCTATGGTGAATGATAAAAGTAGGAGATGAACCGATGAGCTATCCGCTTGTAAGGGAGTGCATCGCCCCCGGCGTGTACTTTTCCGCAATCACGGACAAAAAATTTAAGCATAACAGGATGTCGGTCAACCTGATTGCCAAGCTGGACCGGCAGAAGGTCACCGGCCGCGCGGTGGTGCCCTTCATCCTGCGCCAGGGCAGCAAAAACTGTCCGGACTTCACCCAGCTCAACAAGCGCCTGTGCGACCTGTACGGCGCGTCGCTGGGGGCGGGCGTGGATAAATTTGGCGAGTATCAGATCATCGCGCTGGGGATGATCGGCGTCGACAGCCGCTTCACCCTCCAGGGTGAGGACATGGTGCGCGCCTGCGCAGGGCTGCTGGCGGAAATTTTGCTGGAGCCCAATATTACAGATGGTAAATTCGACAAAAAAAATACCGAATTGGAAAAGCAGAACCTGCTCGACACCATCCAGGCGGAGATCAACGACAAGCGCACCTACGCCTGGATCCGCTGCAGGGATGTGATGTGCCAGGGCGAGGGCTGCGCCATCAAAAAGTACGGCTACAAAGAGGACGCCGAAAAGATTACCCCAGAGTCTGCGGCGGCCGCCTACGAGGAGCTGATCCGCACTGCACGCATCGAAATTATGTTCGAGGGCTGCGGCGACCCCTCGGCGGCAAAGGAAATTTTCCGCGAGAAGTTTGCAGGGATGCGCCGCGAGCCGGTCGAAGTCAGCCCCAACTGCGCCCACAATCAGCAGGGCCCGGTTAAAGAAGAGACCGAGCGGATGGAGGTCAAGCAGGGCAAGCTGGTGATGGGCTTCCGGGTGGAGCAGATCGACAGCTACCGCAAGGCCAACATCGCCCGCATCGCGGTGGCGCTGTTTGGCGGGACGGCAAATTCGCTGCTGTTTAAAAATGTGCGCGAAAAGCTCAGCCTGTGCTATTACTGCTCCGCCGCCTACGACCGCATCTCCGGGATGATGATGGTGGACAGCGGCGTGGAGGCCCCCAACGCCGAAAAGGCCCGCGACGAGGTGCTGCACCAGCTGGAACTGCTGCAGCAGGGACAGTTTACTGACCAGGAGCTGGAGGAGACCAAGCTCTATATCCGCACCGCGCTCAAGGCGACCACCGATTCGCTGGGTGCGATGGACAGCTGGTACCTGACCCAGAATCTGGGCCAGTCGCAGGTTTCGCCCGATGGGGAGATCGCGCTCTCCGAGCAGGTGACCCGCGAGGAGATCATCGAGGTGGCAAACAACATCAAGCTGGACACCGTCTATATGCTCATGCCAAACGAACAGGAAAAGGAGGGGGAATAAGATGAGCAGCCAGATCATTCAGGACAAGCACCTGGGCGAACAGTATATCCGGGTGGAGCATCCGTCGGGACTGACCATGCTGCTCTACCCCATGCCGGGATTTTCCACCACCTACGCCATGTTCTCGACCCAGTACGGCTCGGTCGACACCTGCTTCCAGGCGAAAGAGGGGGGAGAGCAGATTCGGGTGCCGGAGGGCATCGCCCACTACCTGGAGCACAAGATGTTTGAGAGCGAGGACGGCGACGCCTTTGACCGGTACGCCAAGACCGGAGCCGCCGCCAACGCCTTCACCAGCTTCGACAAGACCTGCTACCTGTTCACCTGCTCGGGCAAATTCCAGGAGTCGCTGGAGATTTTGCTGGACTGCGTGACCCACCCCTACTTCACCAAGGAGACGGTGGAGAAGGAGCAGGGCATCATCGGGCAGGAGATCCGCATGTATGAGGACGACCCGAACTGGCGGGTGACCTTTAACCTGCTGGACAGCCTTTACCACAACAACAGTGTCAAGGTGGACATCGCCGGCACCATCGAGTCGATTGCCAGGATCGACGCCGACCTGCTCTACCGCTGCTACAACACCTTCTACAACCTGCACAACATGGTGCTGACCATCTCGGGAAATTTTGACCCCGACGAGGTGCTGCAGGTGGCGGACCGGGTGCTCAAAAAAGCGCCGCCCTTTGAGGCGGTGCGCCGGCCGCAGCAGGAGCCGGAGAGCGTCGTCAGAAAGCGGGTGGTGCAGCACCTGCCGGTGGCGCTGCCGATGTTCTATATCGGTTTTAAGAGCCCGGACGCCGGACAGAAAAACAACTTCTGCAACGTCATCTTCGACGAGATGCTTTTGGACATCATCACCGGGGAGACCACCGAGCTGTACCGCCAGCTCTACAACGACGGGCTGATCAACGGCAGCATCTACGGCGAGACGATGGCGGGGCGGGACTATCTGTGCTCGATGGTTTCGGGCGAGTCGCGCGACCCGGACGAGGTGTACAGGCGGGTCTGCAGCGCCTTTGAGCAGGTGCAGCAGAACGGCATCGACCCGGAAGCCTTCCAGCGGGTCAAAAAGGCGACCTATGGCCGCTATCTGGGGCTGTTCAGCCGCCCGGATTCGCTGGCAAGCGCGATGACCAACTGTCATTTTGCGGGCATCAGCGTCTATGATCTGGTCGAGATGGTGGCAAACTGCACCCGGCAGCAGCTGGAGCAGCGCCTGCGGGAGGACTTCTCCACCGGGAACAGCTGCCTTTCGATCGTGATGGCATAAAAAAGAATAAGGAGCAATTTTTTATGGAACAGACAGCAAACACCGTTTCCTTCCCCGGGTTGGGGCTGGATTTTGAGGTAAACAGAGTGGCCTTTTCGATTGGGGACCTGCCGGTATACTGGTACGGCATCCTGATCGCGCTGGGCTTTATTTTGGCGATTTTGTACGTCAGCCGCCGCGCCAGGGAGTTTGGCGTGGACGCCGACCGGATACTCGACGTCATTTTGGGCGGCGCCATCGGCGGCATCGTGGGAGCCAGGGCCTACTATGTGATCTTGCAGTGGGACTACTATGGACAGAATCTCAGCCAGATCTTCAACACCCGCAGCGGCGGCATGGCCATCTATGGCGGACTCATCGGCGGCGTGCTGATCGGCCTTTTGATGTGCAAGATCCGCAGGGTGAAGTTCATGCCGGCGCTGGACCTGGTGGTCGGCGGCTTTTTGATCGGCCAGGGCATCGGCCGCTGGGGAAACTTTGTCAACATTGAGGCCTTCGGCGCCAACACAAGCCTCCCCTGGGGCATGTCCTCGTCGGTCATCACCGACTATCTCACCCAGCACGAGGCGGAGCTGGAAGCCATCGGCATGGACATCGACCCGAACATGCCGGTTCACCCCACCTTCCTGTACGAGTCGCTCTGGTGTTTGCTGGGCTTTGCCTTCATCGCGTGGTACACCAGGCGCCGCAAGTTTGACGGCGAACTGACCCTGCTGTATATGATGTGGTACGGCGCGGGCAGGGCGGTCATCGAGGGACTGCGCACCGACAGCCTGATGATCCCCGGCACCTCGCTGCGCGCCTCCCAGGTGCTGGCGGCGGCGATGGCGGTTGTGGCGGCCATCATCTGGATTGTCAAGACCAGCAAGGTCAAAAAGGCGGGCGGCCGTCAGCTGTTTGTGGACAGCGAGCAAGGCCAGCTGATCGCCCGCGGCGAGTTTTATAAAAAGAAAGCGGACGCCGGCCAGACCGAGGAGCCTGCAGCGGCAGCAAGCCAGGAAGCCTTAACACAGGACGGCGCAGAGCAAGCAGCAGAGCAGACGTTGCAGACTGCCCTGGAACAGGACGCTCCGGAGCAGGAGCCCAACGGCGTTGAACAAAGCGAAGAACAGGAGAAAAAGAATTAAGCTCTCCTGAAAAATAAAAGGACAATTGATGAGGTAAGGAGGAACGTTATGGCGACCATTATTGATGGAAAGGAGCTTTCCAAAAAGCTCAAGGAGCAGATGAAGGACCGCGTTGCCCAGATGCGGCAGCAGGGCATTGTGCCAAAGCTGGTGGTGGTGCTGGTTGGCAACAACAGCGCCTCGGAGGTCTATGTGCGCAACAAACACAAGGCCTGTGGGGAAGTGGGCATCGAGTCTGAGGTCATCAAAATGCCGGAGGAGACCACCCAGCAGGAGCTGCTGGATGTGGTCAAGGGCCTGAACGAGGACCGGACGGTGGACGGCATCCTGGTGCAGCTGCCGCTGCCCGGTCAGATCAACGAGAAGGTCGTCCTGCGCTCCATCCTGCCCGAGAAGGATGTGGACGGGTTCCACCCGGTCAATGTCGGCCTGCTCAGCATCGGCGACGATTGCTACGCCCCGGCCACCCCGAGCGGCATCATCGCCATGTTTAAAGAATACGGCATCGAGATTGCCGGCAAGCACTGCGTCATCATCGGCCGCAGCAACATCGTCGGCAAGCCGATGGCGGCGCTGCTGCTCCGGCACAACGCCACCGTCACCGTCTGCCACTCCAAGACCCAAAATCTGGGTGAGCTGACCCGCCAGGCGGACATTGTCATTGTGGCCACCGGACACCGCCACACCCTGACCGCCGACATGGTCAAGGAGGGCGCGGTGGTCATCGACGTCGGCATGAACCGCAACGAGCTGGGCAAGCTGTGCGGCGACGTCGACTTCGACGAAGTCAAGGAAAAGGCCTCGTTCATCACACCGGTGCCGGGCGGCGTCGGCCCGATGACCATCACCGAGCTGCTGGAAAACACCATCCTGGCGGCCCAAAGACATCACAGCTAAGTTTTTGCGAGGGGAAGAATCGGCGCTTCCCCTCGTTTTGTTTTCTTCCCCGATGGGGAAATCGCACCCTGCGCGCCGCCGGGACAAAATGCCCCCGCAGCAAAGCGGGAAAAATCGCACCAAATCGGGAAAAAACGGCTTGACAAAGCCAAAAAGATATGATAGGATAAGTTGTACCGCATGTTACGGGCTTTTTAAGCGCGCGCTCAAGAGGGGCCGCCGCCTGGAAAGACAGCGAGTTTATACAGAAAGAGGTATATCAGTTATGTACGCAATTATCAAAACCGGCGGCAAACAGTATCGCGTATCGGTAGGCGACGTCGTTTTCGTTGAGAAGATGAACGCTCAGGAAGAGGAGAACGTAGAGTTCGAGGTTCTTGCTGTCGGCAAGGAAGATGGCCTGGTAGTAGGCACCCCAGTTGTAGAGGGCGCAAAGGTTGCCGGTAAAGTCATCAAAAACGGCAAGAGCAAAAAGGTTACTGTCTTCACCTACAGATCCAAAAAGGACAGCAAACGCAAAATGGGCCACAGACAGCCATATACCAAGGTTGAGATCACTGCCATCAACGCATAATGATCCGTGTGGAGTTTACAAAATCCGGAGAGCTGCTGACCTCCTTTTCGGTCAGCGGACATGCAGGGTATGACGACTACGGTCATGACATTGTCTGTGCTTCGGTGACCTCGGCGGTTCAGCTGACTGCAAACGGCATCACAGAGGTGCTGAAGCTGCCAGCCAAGGTAGATGTAGAAGAAAACTTAATCCGTGTCACCCTCCCCAGCCGGCAAAGGGAAAAAGGGCAGCCGTTTTTGCAGGCGCTGCTGCTGCATCTGAGACTGCTGGCACAGGACTATGAGGGGACGATCCAGGTAAATCTTTCGGAGGTGTACAACAATGCTTAAACTTAGCATGCAATTCTTTGCTCATAAAAAAGGTGTTGGTTCCACAAAGAACGGCCGTGACTCTGAGTCCAAGCGTCTGGGCGCAAAACGCGCTGACGGTCAGTTTGTACTGGCTGGCAACATCCTCTACCGTCAGAGAGGAACCCACATTCATCCAGGAGAGAACGTAGGCATCGGCAGCGACGATACCCTGTTCGCTCTCAAAGATGGCAAAGTAAAATTCGAGCGCATGGGCCGCGACCGCAAGAAAGTAAGCGTTATCCCGGTTCAGTAATCGAACAACAAGTTTTATGCGAAGAAAATCCCGAGATGACTGTCTCGGGATTTTTTTGAGCTTTCTTAAAAGGACAGCGCCCGCCTGCCAGGCTGCGCGCAGGCAAACCTTGCTTTTTTCCTCCCACTGTAGTACAATGAAGGAAAAAGCGAAGGGGAGAGAACAATGAAAGCAATCAACAAAAGTCTGACCCTGTCCAGTTTTCCAGACTGGATGATTTCCTTTTTACTGCCGATCTACTGCACCGGGCTCGGCTTTTCTCCGGCGCAGACGACCCGGATGTTCGCACTGCACAGCCTCTTTTTGCTGCTGGGCAAGCTGGTCTCCGGACGGCTGTGCGACCGCGTGGGACGCAGGGTAGTCTTTTTGGCGGGGCTGGTGCTGATGAGCGGCGCTTATCTGCTGCTGGCCTTCGCGCAGGGCGCGGCGCTGCTGTACAGTTCGCAGGTGCTGGACGGTGCGGCGTCGGCGCTGCTGGCGGTGTCGGCCTACGCCATGCTGGCCGACCGCAGCGGGGAAAATATGGCGATCGACCGCGGCAGGCAGTCGGCGGCCTCCAATTGGGGCGCGCTGTACGGCGTTTTTCTCTACTTCATGCTGCTCACCTGGTTGGGCTTTGGGCAGGGCTGGAAGGCCTTCTTCCTGCTGTGCGCAGTGCTGACCCTGTTGGGCGCTGCAAACAACTACAAGGATCTGCCCGCAGACCAGGGGACAGCAGTTCAGCCCTCTGCTCCCAAAATGGATTGGCGCGCCCTGCTGGCAAGCCGGGTGGGCGGCTTGCTTGCGGTGCGCACCCTGATGGCGCTGGCGCTCAACATGCTGGGCGCGGTGGTTGTGCTGGTGATGATGGGGCGCTTTGGCGAGGACATGATGCTGATCGGCCTCACCTGTCTGCTTCCTTCCTGCCTGCTGACCTGGCTGATGCCCAAAATCGGGGCGCAGGTCAAGCGCATCGGGGAGAGAAAAGCGTTTTTATGCTGCGGGGTGCTGGCGCTGTTCTTCCTTGCCTTTTTGGCAAACAGCCGTCAACCGGTTTCTTTTGGCCTTGGCTGGGCAGGCTATCAGGTGGCGGTCACGGGTCTGTGCCTGTCGATCGACGCGGTGTTCTCCTTCTCGATCACCGAAAAGCAGGAGGATGCTTCCAGCCCGCTCGTCGGGCAGCTCAGCGGCCTGTATTCCTGCAGCATCAACCTGGGCAGCACGATCTCCTCGCTGGTCAGCGGCCTTCTGCTGGAGCGGTTCGGCGACCTGACGCCGTTTCTGGTCACGGCGGTGCTGCTGGCGCTGACCGTGCTGGCCTTCTGGAAGGCGGCGGGCAGACAGGCCGCCGTCAACAAAGCGTAAATAGATTTTTTTGAATAGGATTCTTCCACGCCGGCGATCCGCCGCGCGGCGGGGAGGCAGGACAATGGACGGCGGGGAAAAGAGGCGAAGATTCATGTTTATCGATAAAGCGACCATCCGGGTACAGGCAGGCGCCGGCGGCAACGGCGCGGTGTCCTTCCACCGGGAAAAGTTTGTGGCGGCGGGCGGACCGGACGGCGGCGACGGCGGACGCGGGGGAGATGTGATCTTCCAGGCGGATACCAACATGAGCAGTCTCATCGGGTTCCGGTATAAGAAAAAATATGCCGCCGAAAACGGACAGAACGGCAGCGGCGCGCGGTGCAGCGGTAAAACCGGTGAGAGTCTGGTCATCAAGGTGCCGAAGGGTACCGTGGTGCGGGAGGCCGAGACCGGCCGGGTGCTGGCCGATCTTTCCGGAGATGAACCAGTGGTGGTAGCCCGCGGCGGCAAGGGCGGCTGGGGCAACCAGCACTTTGCCACGGCGACCCGGCAGATCCCGCGCTTTGCGCGGCCCGGCTACCCCGGTGAGCGCTACGATGTGGAATTGGAACTGAAGCTGCTGGCCGATGTGGGGCTGTGCGGCTTCCCTAATGTGGGCAAATCCACCCTGATCTCGGTGGTGAGCGCCGCCAAGCCGGAAATAGCGAATTACCACTTTACTACCCTGACCCCCGTGCTGGGTGTGGTGCGGGTGGACGGCGAGACCAGCTTTGTGATGGCGGATATCCCCGGACTCATCGAGGGCGCCAGCGAGGGCGTGGGACTTGGCCACGCATTCCTGCGGCATGTAGAGCGCTGCCGACTGATAGTCCATGTGGTGGACGTTTCCGGAATCGAGGGACGTGATCCTAAGGACGATTTCGAAAAGATAAACCTGGAGCTTGCTAACTTCTCCGAGGAACTGGCGGAGCGTCCGCAGATCGTTGCGGCGAACAAATCCGACATGGCGACCGAGGAGCAGATCGCGGATTTCCGTAAATTCATCGTGGAAAAGGGACTGCCCTTCTTCACGATATCCGCGGCGACCACCGAGGGCACTGACGCGCTGATGGACTGCGTTGCCGAGGAGCTTTCCAAGCTCCCTCCCCCCAAGCGCTTCGAGGTACAGCCGCTTACCATGGCGGAACTCCAGCAGATGGAGAACGAGAAGCACAGCTTCACCGTGCAGAAGATCGACGGCGTTTATGTCGTGGACGCTCCGTTCATGGCTCCGATCCTCTCCACATGCAACATGGAGGACTACGAGAGCCTTCAGTACTTCCAGAGAGTCCTGCGCTCCAGCGGCATAATCGACGAGCTGGAAAAGCAGGGGATCCAGGAGGACGACCTTGTGTCGATCTACGATTTCGAGTTCAATTATGTGAGATAATTCCGTGAGAAACCGCCGCGTTTCCGAGGTAGAATAATGACATTCATCAGCGTATTGCTCCGTGATCTTGAACGTTCCTCTCCCGGCAGTGGGGAAACTGCGAAGCAGG
>ERZ773155.3216-NODE-3216-length-11320-cov-4.184110_pt1 | contig 11320 bp, 10 predicted proteins | sample MGYA00511262_ERZ773155 | MGnify/ENA primary metagenome ERZ773155 (study PRJEB29015, sample SAMEA2737828) | human gut metagenome | biome: human gut; feature: human-associated habitat; material: faeces | place: China | collected 2012 ... | reverse complement strand
GCCGTCTTAGGAGAAGCCCTGCAGCATCACAAGTGCCGCGGGGCTTTCTTTTTTTCTGCAAACTCAGAATTTTATTGTATCTTTGGAAAACCAAATCTAATTTCTCATTTATAAATTTATTGGAAGAATATGAAAACACGTGCTTTTCGTTTTTGGCAAGCTATTTGCTTAAGTGGCCTTTTGGGGATATCTTCTCTTTATGCGCAGAATTCAGAAGCAGATTACGTACCTGCTCCAGAGAATCTGCAAGCTAGAAAAGAATTTCAAGACAGTAAGTTTGGTATATTTCTCCATTGGGGAATTTACAGTATGTTTGGGCAAGGAGAGTGGTATATGCATAATGCCGATATTGATTGTCACGAATATGCTAAGGTTGCATCAGGCTTTTACCCTTCACGCTTCAATGCACACGATTGGGTTGCAGCTATAAAGGCTTCTGGAGCTAAATATATTTGCTTCACCTCTCGTCATCATGACGGATTTTCCATGTTTGATACTAAATATTCTGATTATAATGTTGTAGATGCTACACCTTTTAAGCGGGATATTATTAAAGAATTGGCGGAGGAGTGTCAGAAACAGGGAATAAAATTGCATCTGTATTATTCACACTTGGATTGGAGTAGAGAGGATTATTATCCTTTAGGTAGAACTGGCCATGGAACTGGACGTACCTCCCATAGCGAATGGAGTACATACTATCAGTTCATGAATAACCAGTTGACTGAGTTACTGACCAATTATGGGCCGATAGGAGCTATTTGGTTTGACGGTTTATGGGATCAGCCAGACGATTTTAATTGGGGACTGGATAAACAGTATGCTTTGATTCATAAATTACAACCTGCTTGTTTGATCGGAAACAATCATCACAAATCTCCTTTCCCAGGAGAAGATTTTCAGATGTTTGAACGTGATCTTCCCGGAGAAAATAAAGCTGGACTTTCTGGTCAGTCTATCAGTACTTTGCCATTGGAAACTTGTGAAACAATGAATGGTATGTGGGGATATAAAATCAAAGATCAGAATTATAAGTCTGTTAATGAGTTGATTCATCTGTTGGTGCGTGCTGCCGGAAAAGGAGCCAATTTATTGATGAATATTGGCCCTCAGCCTAATGGAGAATTACCTGCAGTAGCTGTTGAACGTTTGAAAGGAGTAGGTGAGTGGATGTCGAAGTATGGAGAAACAATTTACGGTTCTACTTCCGGCAATGTTGTTACAGCTTCTTGGGGAACTACTACCAGAAAAGGAAACACACTCTATATACATATTTTATCACAGAAGATGCCTGAATTTGTTACTTTGCCATTGAACGAAAAGGTGGTATCTGCTACCTTGTTTGATACGGGAGAAAAGGTAAAATATGAAAAAATTCAGGGAGGTATAGTTCTGCATACAGCCAATTTGAAACCTTCGGTAGACTGCATAATATCACTTAAGTTGAAGTAAAATGTATAGGAAATGATTTTTCTTGTTTATCTTTACAAAAAGAAATAAAAGTGATGTTATGGTAATAAAAACAATTTTAGATACAGACTTGTATAAGTTTACTACTTCATATGCATATATAAAACTCTTTCCTTATGCATTAGGTACGTTTACTTTTAAAGATAGAGATGAAACAGAATATACAGAAGGTTTCCTGGAAGCATTGAAAAACGAGATTCATAATCTGTCACTGGTTGCATTGCGTAAAGAGGAACTGGAGTATATGTATACACATTGTCGTTTCCTGCCGCATGTTTACTGGGAGTGGCTGTCTTCTTTCCGTTTTGATCCTGAAAAGATAGAAGTGTATCTGGACGAAGAACACCATTTGCATATCGAAGTTACAGACTACCTCTATAAAGTGACACTTTATGAAGTTCCTTTGCTGGCTATTGTTTCTGAGATAAAAAACCAGTTCCTGAACCGGATACCGGATAAAGAATCAATTATAGCTAAGTTGGCTGGGAAAGTTGAATTATCCAATGAGCATCAGATGCCGTTCTCAGAATTTGGAACACGTCGTCGTTTCTCATTTGATGTACACGATATTGTTGTCGCTTATCTGAAAGAACATGCTCGTTATTGTACCGGAACGTCAAACTGCTATCTTGCCATGAAATATGACATGCGTCCGATGGGAACCCATCCGCATGAATGGTTTATGTTCCATGGAGCACAGTTCGGTTATAAGCATGCCAATTATATGGCTTTGGAAAACTGGGTGAATGTATATGACGGAGATTTGGGAACAGCTCTTTCGGATACATATACTTCCGATTCATTTTTGTCGAACTTTAGTCGGAAGCAGGCAAAGCTTTTCGATGGAGTGCGATGCGATTCAGGAGATGAATTTGAATTTATTGACCGCTTGATTGCCAGGTATAAAGAACTGGGTATTGATCCGCGGACGAAAACAATTATTTTCAGCAATGCACTTGACTTTGAGAAGGCTTTGCATCTTTTCGATTATTGTAAAGGCAAGATAAACTGTTCTTTCGGTATCGGAACGAATCTTACAAATGATACGGGATATCATCCGTCAAATATTGTTATGAAATTATCCCGCTGTAAGATGAATCATAACCAGGAATGGAGAGAATGTGTTAAACTGTCAGATGATATGGGAAAACACATGGGAAGTAACGCTGAAGTCGAAGCATGCTTGTATGAATTACGCTTAAAATAGTATGCTAAATACTAATTTGTTGCTAAAATGAATGAAAAACTTTCATTTTATTTTGTATTGTCGAAATATTCTCTACCTTTGCAAGCGTTTAGAACAAGTAACAGATAATTATGAATACATTTCTTATACATATTTTGCTAGGCGGTATTATTATTCTATTGGTGAAACCAGTGGGAAGTGAGCCGTGTGCATGACGGTATAAGATTTATGATATAAAGCCTTTCTCACTTCTGGTGCGAAAGGCTTTTTCTTTAAAATGAAACAATAAAAGATATACGTTTATGAGCGACAGATTATTTATTTTTGATACGACATTGCGCGACGGAGAACAAGTTCCCGGATGTCAGTTGAATACAGTCGAGAAAATTCAGGTTGCCAAGCAACTCGAAGCTTTGGGAGTGGATGTAATTGAGGCAGGATTTCCTATTTCAAGTCCGGGAGATTTTAATTCGGTAATTGAGATTTCAAAGGCTGTAACCTGGCCTGCTATCTGTGCACTGACTCGTGCCGTACAAAAAGATATCGACGTTGCAGCCGAAGCTTTGAAGTATGCCAAACACAAACGTATTCATACAGGAATCGGAACTTCAGATTCTCATATCAAATATAAATTCAATTCTACCCGCGAGGAAATTATAGAGCGTGCGGTTGCTGCCGTAAAATATGCTCGCCGATATGTAGACGATGTGGAGTTTTATGCTGAAGACGCAGGTCGTACAGACAATGAATATCTGGCTCGTGTGGTAGAAGCTGTTATTAAGGCAGGGGCAACAGTAGTGAATATTCCGGATACAACGGGATATTGTTTGCCCGATGAATATGGTGCAAAGATCAAATATCTGGTTGACCATGTAGACGGTATCGACAAAGCCATTATTTCTACCCACTGTCATAACGATTTAGGTATGGCAACAGCCAACACTATCAGCGGTGTGTTGAATGGAGCTCGTCAGGTAGAAGTTACCATCAACGGTATCGGTGAGCGTGCCGGAAATACTTCACTGGAAGAAGTTGCCATGATTTTACGTTGTCACAATGACATTGACATTGACACAAATATTAATACTCAGAAAATCTATCCTACCAGCCGCATGGTTTCTAGCCTGATGAATATGCCGGTTCAGCCCAATAAGGCTATTGTAGGAAGAAACGCTTTTGCACACTCTTCAGGTATTCATCAGGATGGTGTATTGAAGAATGTACAGACGTATGAAATTATCGATCCGAAAGATGTTGGTATCGACGATAATGCAATTGTACTGACAGCCCGCAGCGGTCGTGCAGCGTTGAAACACCGTTTGCATGTATTGGGTGTAGAAATGAATCAGGAAAAACTGGACAAAGTGTACGAAGACTTTCTGAAACTGGCTGATAAGAAGAAAGATATCACCGATGATGATATTCTCGTACTTGCCGGAGCCGATCGCAATGTAAACCATCACATTAAGCTGGAATATCTTCAAGTCACCAGCGGTGTCGGAGTACGTTCGGTTGCCAGTCTGGGACTTAACATCTCCGGTGAACACTTTGAAGCTGCTGCAACGGGTAACGGTCCGGTAGACGCAGCCATCAAGGCAGTAAAACAGATTATTAAACGTCAGATGACCTTGAAGGAATTTACAATTCAGGCTATCAGCAAAGGTAGTGACGATGTTGGTAAAGTTCACATGCAGGTGGAATATGACGGACAGATGTATTATGGTTTCGGAGCAAATACCGACATCATTGCAGCATCAGTAGAAGCTTATATAGATTGTATCAATAAATTCAGAAAATAACTAAATGAGATTTTAAGTATGGCTAATACATTATTCGACAAGATATGGGATGCACACGTGGTGCAGAAGGTGGACGAAGGACCTACCCAGTTGTATATCGATCGTCTTTATTGCCATGAGGTGACCAGTCCTCAGGCTTTTGCGGGAATGCGTGCCCGTGGATTGAAATGTTTCCGTCCGGAAAAGATTTACTGCATGCCCGACCATAATACTCCGACACACGATCAGGATAAGCCTATCGAAGATCCGGTTTCGCGTACGCAGGTAGATACGCTTGCCAAAAATGCTGCCGATTTCGGACTGACTCATTTCGGTATGATGAACAAGAAGAATGGTATCATTCATGTGGTAGGTCCGGAAAGAGGACTTACTTTGCCGGGAATGACCATCGTGTGTGGTGACTCACATACGTCTACTCACGGAGCGATGGGAGCAGTTGCTTTCGGTATCGGAACCAGTGAAGTAGAAATGGTAATGGCTTCTCAATGTATTCTTCAGGCTCGCCCCAAGACCATGCGTATTACCATCGACGGAAAACTGGGCAAAGGTGTGACAGCCAAGGATGTGGCACTTTATATGATGTCGAAAATGACAACAAGCGGTGCAACCGGATATTTTGTGGAATATGCAGGAGAAGCTATTCGCAGCCTGACCATGGAAGGACGTCTTACTTTGTGTAACCTGAGTATCGAAATGGGAGCACGTGGAGGTATGATAGCTCCCGATGAAGTAACTTTCGAATATATCAAGGGACGTGAGTATGCACCGAAGGGGGCTGAATGGGACAAGGCTCTCGCATACTGGAAAACGCTGAAGAGCGATGATGACGCAGTGTTCGATAAAGAAGTTCGTTACGACGCTGCCGATATTCAGCCGATGATTACTTATGGAACCAATCCGGGAATGGGAATGGCTGTTACCGATCATATCCCTACTACTGAAGGTATGAGTGATGTAGAGAAAGGATCATTCGAAAAATCCATGCAGTATATGGGCTTTCAGGCAGGTGAATCTTTGCTTGGTAAGAAAGTGGACTATGTATTCCTCGGAGCATGTACAAACGGACGTATCGAAGACTTCCGGGCATTTGCGTCTATCGTAAAGGGACGTAAGAAAGCCGACAATATTACAGCATGGCTTGTTCCTGGTTCGTGGATGGTAGACGAGCAGATTCGTCAGGAAGGTTTGGATAAAGTTTTGGAAGAAGCCGGTTTCGAAATCCGTCAGCCGGGATGTTCGGCTTGTCTTGCCATGAATGATGACAAGATTCCGGCAGGAAAATATTCCGTATCTACCAGCAACCGAAATTTTGAAGGACGTCAGGGACCAGGTTCTCGCACCTTGCTTGCCAGTCCGCTGACTGCAGCCGCTGCTGCTGTGACCGGAGTAATAACCGACCCCAGAACACTTATGTAATTCGTAAAATTGTGCATCATTATGAAACAGAAATTCAACATCATAACAAGTACTTGTATTCCTTTGCCTTTGGAGAATGTGGATACAGACCAGATTATTCCGGCACGTTTCCTGAAAGCAACTACCCGCGATGAAAAATTCTTTGGCGACAATCTCTTCCGCGACTGGCGTTATAATCCGGACGGTTCGCTGAATAAAGATTTTGTGCTGAACAATCCTACATATAGCGGACAGATTCTGGTTGCCGGTAAGAATTTCGGTAGTGGTTCCAGTCGTGAACATGCTGCATGGGCTATTGCCGGATATGGCTTTCGCGTAGTCGTATCGAGCTTCTTTGCCGATATTCATAAAAACAATGAACTGAACAATTTCGTATTGCCGGTAGTTGTCAGCGAGGCTTTCCTGAAAGAATTGTTCGATTCTATTTATGCCGATCCAAAAACAGAAGTCGAAGTCAATTTACCCGAACAGACCATTACCAATAAAGCGACAGGCAAGTCTGAAAAGTTTGAGATTAATGCATACAAGAAACATTGCCTGATGAACGGACTCGATGACATCGATTTTCTGGTAGAGAATAAAGATAAAATAGAGGCTTACGAAAAAGCTCGTAACTAATTAGATAAATTCAATGAACAATCATCCGAGAATAGAAATCATGGATACCACACTCCGCGACGGTGAACAGACCAGCGGAGTGTCATTCGTACCACATGAAAAATTAATGATAGCCCGTTTGCTGCTGGAAGACCTGAAGGTCGACCGTATTGAAATAGCTTCGGCACGTGTTTCCGAAGGAGAGGCGAAGGCAGTAAAAATGATTTGCGACTGGGCAGCTCGTCGGGGAATGTTATCTCGGGTAGAAGTGTTGGGCTTTGTCGACGGAAACATGTCTGTCGACTGGATTTACAATGCAGGATGCCGGGTTATCAATCTGCTGACAAAAGGATCTGAAAAACATTGTACGTTTCAGTTGAAGAAAACATTAGACCAGCATTTGGCAGATATTCTGGGTGTAGTCCGTTATGCTCATGGAAAAGGAATGGATGTCAATGTATATCTGGAAGACTGGAGCAACGGAATCAAAGATTCTCCCGATTATGTGTTTGGTCTGGTAGATGGACTGAAAGATTGCGGAATAAAACGTTTCATGCTTCCCGACACCTTGGGGGTACTGAATCCGTTACAGGTAATCGAGTTCATGAGGAAGATGAAAAAATGCTATCCCGACTTGCATTTCGATTTTCATGCGCATAATGATTATGATTTGGCTGTAAGTAATGTGCTGGCTGCCGTACTGAGTGGAGTAAAAGGCTTGCATACTACTATCAACGGTTTGGGAGAGCGTGCCGGAAATGCACCGCTTGCCAGTGTACAAGCTATCTTGAAAGACCATTTCCATGCAATCACCAATATCGATGAAAGTCGTCTGAATGTAGTGAGCCGACTGGTCGAATCGTATTCAGGAGTTACCATTCCGGCAAATAAACCGATAGTGGGCGACAGTGTCTTTACTCAGGTAGCCGGTGTACATGCCGATGGTGATAATAAAAATAACTTGTACTGCAATGACTTGCTTCCCGAGCGTTTTGGCAGAATACGCGAATATGCGTTAGGTAAAAATTCCGGAAAAGCAAATATCCGGAAAAATCTGGAGAGTCTGGGACTTGAGCTGGATGAAGAGTCGATGAAGAAAGTAACCGACCGTATCATCGAGCTTGGAGACCGCAAAGAGCAGGTCACACAAGAAGATTTGCCCTATATTATATCTGATGTGCTGAAGCACGATACAGCAGAAAATAAGGTAAAACTTTTGAGCTATTTTGTAACCTTGGCAAAAGGTCTTAAACCGATGGCTACATTGAGTATAGAGATCAACGGAAAGGTTTATCAGGAAAGCTCATCCGGCGACGGACAGTATGATGCCTTTGTACGGGCGTTGCGTAAAATTTACAAAGGAACACTGGAACGTACATTCCCGATGCTGGTCAACTATGCGGTAACAATTCCTCCCGGAGGACGTACCGATGCCTTTGTTCAGACAGTTATTACCTGGAATTACGGTGACAGAGAGTTCCGCACCCGTGGATTTGATGCTGACCAGACAGAAGCAGCTATCAAAGCAACAATGAAGATGCTTAATATGATTGAAGATGAATATTCCAATTCGAATTGATTTTTTATCAAGTTAAATCATGAATAAAATGAAGTCTTGGCAAAGGTATATCCTGGTGTTTATCCTGTCGTTTACTTTGATTGTTTTTTTACGCAGGGTGATTCCTTGTGATGATATAAAAGATGGAAATTTATTGGTGAATTTGGTATTAGCATCTTTTCTGACTGGGTGTTTTATTATTATACATTATTTGTATAATATGTATAATAGAAGATTTAAAGATAAATAGACTATTTACTAAAGAATAAACAATAATTATGGATTTTAAGATAGCAGTGTTGGCTGGCGATGGAATCGGTCCTGAAATCTCTGTTCAGGGAGTAGATGTAATGTCGGCTGTATGTGAGAAATTTGGTCATAAGGTAAGTTACGAATATGCTTTGTGTGGTGCGGATGCAATTGATATTGTTGATAATCATGATAGTAGAAGTGAGCTGTTAGTAGAAGCTGATGATGATTCCTTAGATGTTAAACAATTAGGAACATATCAAGTTGAAGTGCGTGCAACAGATCAGTTTAATAATACTGATGTTAAAACAATTCAAGTAGATGTTGTTGACGAAGAAGCACCAAAATTAAAAACGTTAGGTGCAAATGATGGATATTATATTGAAGTACCAGTTTATGGTAGTCAAGATTTATCTTCATATATTAAAGCAGTGGATAATGTAGATGGAGATGTGACACCATTTATCGAAAGTGATAAACAATTAGATACTTCAAAACAAGGAACACAAACAATTAATGTTTCAGTAAGTGATAATAGTGGTAATACAACTGAAGAAGCGTTTAAGTTCTTTATTGCTGATATGCAAGCCCCAGAAATTACTTTAAAATCAGGAAGTGATATTACAGTAGATTATGGTAGTGAATTTAAATGGCAAGACTATGTATCAATTAGTGATAACTTAGATACAAATATTCGACCTAAAGTAGAAGGAACAATTGATACTAAACAATTAAATCAACAAAAAGAAATGACAATTATTGCTACTGATGGCGCTGGTAATTCATCAAAAGTAACATTGAATGCTACTGTTAAAGATATTACTGGACCAAATATCGTTTTATCAACAAATAAAGTATCTGTTGATAAAGGAAGCAATGTTGATTTAAAATCATATATTACATCTGCCGTAGATAACTTAGATGGTGATATGAAAGATAAGATTTCATTCAATACAATTGATACTTCTACAACAGGAGTAAAGACAGTCACATATACAGGTGGATACAGCAGGTAATAAATCAGAAGTACAATTACAAGTGGAAGTAACATTCTCTGGAGAAAGAATTGTTAATACAGGTCTTTCTAAAAAAGGATGTCCATATGTATGGGGATCAACAGGCCCTAATTCATTCGATTGTTCAGGATTTACACAATGGGTATATAGACAAAATGGTATTTATATTCCAAGAACTTCATCAGAACAAAAAGCTGCTGCTAAAAAAGTAGTAAGTTTATCTGAACTTGAAGTTGGAGATATTTTATGGCGTTCAGGACATGTAGGAATTTATATTGGAAATGGACAATATGTTCATGCACCACATACAGGAGATGTTGTTAAAGTTTCTTCTGGTGTAGGTAAATTTACATGTGGACTTAGATATCAATAAAGGTTTCGATTTGAAACCTTTTTTTTTGCCTTTAAAAACGATATAATATATCTAAAGAGGGTGATTTTTTTGTATATTGCAACAAGTAGTCAATTAAAAAGATATGATCAAGCATTGTTGGATTATGGCTATTCAATTGAGCAATTAGTAGATAAAGCCAGTGATTGTTTATTGAAACATTTTGATAAGTATCAACATATTATGATTGTTTGTGGGCCAGGGAATAATGGTGCTGATGGGATTTCATTAGGAAGAAGGTAAAGAGGTATTACTTTGCTTAACGGGAAAAGAAGAAAAACTCAGCCAAGCAAATAGATATTATCTTGATCAAGCACAATCTTTATCGATAGAGTGTTTATTTGTAAGTGAAGAAACACTTGAAGAATTTCAAAAAAGTGTTCCACATTTTGATGTGGTAGTTGATGCATTATTTGGCTTTGGACTTAATAGTGATTTAAGAGGAATTGTTAAATATGTTGTTGATCATATAAATAATATAGAGGTAGATGTTATTGCGATAGATATTCCTACAGGTTTAAATCCTGATACAGGAAAACCTTATAATAGCTGTATTTGTGCGTATCAAACAATAACGTTAACAGCTTATAAGCTTGCTTTTTTAAATCCAGAGAGTGAAATGTATACAGGGAAAGTCATTTTAGAATTATTAGACGCTAAATCTTTTCATGAAGAAATGCTATTTTCACAACCAGTTGATTTTAAATGGGCCAAATATCATATAAAAGAACGTTTATATGATGGACACAAAGGAACTTATGGAAGAATTATGCATGTAACAGGGTGCTATCATTATCGAGGAGCTGCACTTTTAGCAGCTAAAGCAGCTGTTTATACAGGAAGTGGATTAGTTACGGTTTGGTCTAATGAAAAAGTAATTGATGCATTAAGTTTGTTTTGTCCTGAGGCGACATCGTGTCAAAGACAGTATTTTGATGAACGTTTATTACAAGGAAAAGAGGCAATTCTTATAGGAAGTGGACTAGGTTTAAATGATGATAGTGAACGCTTTGTCTATGAACTTTTAAGTCATACACAAGTTCCAGTTGTGATTGATGGTGATGCCTTGACCATTCTTGCAAAACACCCAGAATTATTAGAAAATCATCATTCCTCTTGGATTTTAACACCACATCATGGAGAATTTAAAAGATTTGTGAATTTTAACCAAACAAGTGAAATGGTGGATCAAGCGAATGCATTTGCAAAAAAATATCATGTTACCTTAGTTTTAAAAGGTCCACATACTCTTATTAGTGATGGAAATGAAACATATCGTATTATGTCAGGAAATAAAGGAATGTCATCTGCAGGTATGGGGGATACACTTGCTGGAATTATTAGTAGCTTTTTAGGACAAGGTTATTTGCCAAAAGATGCGGCTATTTTAGGAACGTATTTACATGGTTTATGTGGTGATGAAGTCTATAAAGAAAATTATACGGTTGTTGCTTCAAAAGTAATTGACCAAATTCCTCAAATGATGAAAAAAATGAAAAAAGATTGATTACGAAACGTGTTCGTTTCGTAATTTTTTTACCTTTTTAAAAAATAAAAAGAAAAAGATCAAAAAATTGTCTATATAATAGTAGGAAAAATTATATGGACAAAGTACTAGAAATCACATCAAACGATCAT
>ERZ773155.3205-NODE-3205-length-11350-cov-3.655157_pt1 | contig 11350 bp, 8 predicted proteins | sample MGYA00511262_ERZ773155 | MGnify/ENA primary metagenome ERZ773155 (study PRJEB29015, sample SAMEA2737828) | human gut metagenome | biome: human gut; feature: human-associated habitat; material: faeces | place: China | collected 2012 ... | reverse complement strand
CCTGAAAGTCGGAGCCGAAGTATTCCTCGAGCGTGGCGTGGCCAAGCACGACATCGCCGAGCTTACCGGACTTGTCCGGTGTTAAAAGCTGTAAAATGCGGCAACCGTAGTTTGTGAGCACAAGCGTCACGCCTGACGCGTTTTTCAGCGTATAAGCATCAGCCGTTTTCCCGCAGGGGAACGTGCCGAACACGGATTTTGTAAGAGACATGGGAAAATCAGTCCTCCTGCTTACCGAGCAGTGCAGCGCCGATGATGCCGGCGTCGTTGCCGAGCGAGGCGACTTCGATCGCCGTGGCGCGACTCGCGGGGAACGCGCGGGCCTCGTACTTCGCGCGCAGGGAATCCATGAACATATCGGCCGAAGCGGACGCACCACCGCCAAGCACGTAAACCTCGGGATCCACAACGGCGGAGATAATTTGCAAACCGAGCGAGAGATAATCCATGGCGACATCGATCGCGGCGAGCGCCGTCTCATCGCCCGCACGAGCCGCGTCGAACACCGAACGCGAATCGCTCGGACCCACCAGCTCGACAGGCTCGACACCGCGCTCCTCGCACACGCGCAGGTAGTTGTTGACCACGCCGGAAGCCGAGGCGTACTGCTCCAGGCATCCGTGCAGACCGCAGCCGCACGCGCGCTCCTCGGCCGGATTCACGCAGATGTGCCCGATCTCGCCGCCGGCACCGAACGCGCCGTCGATGACATCGCCGTTCACCACCACGCCACCGCCGAGGCCCGTTCCGATGGTCACCATAACCATGCTGCGGTGCCCCTGCGCACTGCCGCGCCAGACCTCGCCCATCGCCGCCGCATTCGCGTCGTTCACATAGCGAACCAACGCATGCGGGCAGCGTACCTCGAGCGCCTCTTTGAGGGCCGGGGCGTCGATCTCGATGTTGGCCGCCATGGTGATCACACCACTTACGGGCACCGGACAAGGCACTGCCAAGCCGATACCTCGCACGAACAGCATGGGCTGCTGCACGCCAGCCATAAGCTGTTCGATGCCGCCAATCACGGCGGCGTGGCCCTCACCGCATGCCAGCGAGGGCGTGGGAACGCTCGTCTTGCCGAGCAGGTCGCCCTCCTCGTCAAACAAGCCGAGCTTGACGGAGGTGCCTCCGACGTCGACACCGATGTAGTACTGTTTGCTCTCCGCCATAAGGTCTCCTTTCACGCCACCCAAACCGAACTGAGGCGACTGCATTGCTTCCGCTCTCGACTATACCTAGCATCGCGCGGCGTGCGCGCCACAACCCGGCAGACGGTCCCAACGCCTATTCGACGGCAGAGGAGCGGATGCCCGACACCGCAACGCCAATAACCATACCCACCAGCGCCGGAACGACCCAATTCATGCCAAGGCCGGCGAAGGGCATCGCATCGAAGGGCAACCACGCGCCCGCGAAGAACGCATCGCGCAGAGCAGTGGCAACGCTCACCACGCCCGTGAAGCCCACAACCCACGGCCACACGCGAGGAACGAGGTCGCACCCTTTGTGCATCATCCCCATGAGCACGATCACGATCGCAACCGGATACAGCGCGTTCAACAACGGGACCGAGAACGCCAGAATCGCATCGAGGCCCACATTGGAAACGGCACAGGAGAACACGGCGAAACCCAGGGCCCACATGCGATAGGGAACACGCGGAAACGCCTCGGCGAAATACGTGCCGCAGCAGCTGATGAGTCCAATGCACACGTTCAGACAAGCGAGCAGGAAAATCGCAGCGACAACCACCGTTCCCATGGAGCCGAAGTGCAAGGTGGCCGAAGCCGTCAGGATCGCGGCGCCGTTCGTTGCATCCGGCATGGCGGGGGCCACATTCAGGCCCACCACGGCCAGGCCGCAGTAGATGAGACCCATGAGCAAGCCGGCGAACACGCCCGCGCGCGAGACCTCGCGCGTGAGACCCGCATCATCGGTCACGCCGAGCTCGCGGATATTCGTCGCGATGATGATGCCGAAGGTGAGCGACGCCAGACGCGAAAGCCACGGACGGGCGGCGACGGCGAGCTTCTGCACGACGACGAAGACGGGCAGCGTCATCATGAAGACGTTGATGCCGCAGAAGTACCACACGATCTCCAAATAGGCGAAATTACCCGGAAACCGGTTCTGCGTGGCGACGAAGCCCAGCGCCGTTATGAGGTAGCCGACCGCGAAGAGCGGCGCCATCACGCCGAGCGTCCGCCGCCAGCTCCACCGCAAGGGATAGCGCACCAGATAGTAGGCCAGCACCAGATAGCCGACGAAGCCCGAAAAATAGTAGAACGTCCCGTAGGCGTTCCAGTCGCAGACGCCCCACAGCCCCATGTTGCCGCCGTTGCCCGCATAGCCCAGCAGCGGTGCCGCCACCTCGACGTAGGGCAGCAGCAGCGCCGCGCCCCACACGGCCAGGAAGAGTTGCAGATCGCGCTGCGAAGCCTGCCGCAGCCATGCGCCCAGCACCGGCATCACGAGGTAAAGCCCCACGAGCATATAGAGATACCACAGCGGCGTGGTGTCGTAGTTGAAGTTGAAGACGAACGTATAGAGGCGCACGACGAGCTGGCGCACGGTATACGACGCCGGATCGACCGTCGGGCTCTGCGTAGCGGCGCCGAAGGTGTGGAGATAGGCGAAGAAGAGCAGCGGCAGCGCCAGCGACCAGAACAGGAGCGGCGGCACGATGCGGCCGATGCGCCGGCGGTAGAAGGCCCCCATCCCCTCGCCTACGGGCAGCAGCAGCACGCCGGTCATCATCACGAAGAGCGGCACGCTGCACCGGACCAGACTGCCGGCGAAAGCGCCGGTCAGAAACGCGCCGCGATCGGCGTCGAGCTGCCCCACGAAGGGGTCGCAGCAGTGGGAAAAAACGACCAGAAAACAGGCCAGCACACGCAGCAGGTCTACCCAGCCGATGTGCTCTCTGCGAGAAAACGAATCTTTCATCTATTCGAAGTTTAGTACGTTCCGGTTGCAAACAGAGGCCGCGCGCCGTCAGGGGCGCACGCCCATTTCGTCGAACTTGGCCGCCGCATGGAGGAAATGGGCCGTGATCCAGAAGACCGTCCATCCCTCGGCATATCCGCCACGGAACTGCGTCACGTCGCTCAGATCGCCGCGCTGTGCGAAATTCGTCTGCTGGATCTGTTCGCCCTGACGACCCCACGGATCGATCAACTGGCCGCAACTGCGGTACATCACGCGCGCCAACGACTGCAAGTTCTCGTCGTTCGTATACGTTCCCAGCCGGTAGAGTTCGGGGGCATAAAGCACGCCGTAGACGTCGAGATGCTGATTCTGGGGAGAGACCGATGTCCAGCCGCGCGTGCGTAGTCCACGGTCGGCCAGACGACCCGCCGGCAACGGGATGTCCCACACCACGGTATAGCTCAGACAGACATCGGCGGCATGTTGCGCACGCCGCAGCCACTCGGCATCGCGCGTATGCTCGTAGAGCGCCAGAAACCCCTGAAAAGCGGCCCACGCCCCCTCCTTGTCCTCGCCCGACGCGTCGAGCGTGCCGCCCCAGTAGGGCTCGTCCATCGACAGATGCCGTGCGGCATAATGGTCGGCGGCACGCGCCGCGGCAGCGGCATAACGCTCGCAGCCGAAAAGCTCGGCGGCGGCGAGCAGCGGCGCGATGAAAAAGGCTTCGGCCGTCGACCGCGGATGCCAGGCCGGATCGGCGACCCGCCGTGCGGCGAAGTCGCAGGCACGGCGCAGGAAGGCCTCCCATCGGGCCGTATCGTAGCCGCCCGTCCGGCGGGCCGAGCGGATCGCCAGTGCGAAATTGTACATCGCCTGCCCCATCGAAACCGGATCGGGCGACGACCAGCATTGCGAAGCGACATCGTACCGCACGCGAAACCCCTCCCCGTCGAAAGGCGCCCGCGTCAGGAAATCGAGCGACCGCTGCACCATCGCATGCATACCGACCGTATCGACCCCGAGCGCACCGAGATGTTGGAGGAAATAACCCGGCGCGGCGGCTTGTCCGCACCACCCCATCACGATCGCCCGCCGCGGCGCGGGATACATGTTGAATCCAGCGACCGGACCCTCGTCGATCCAGCGCGAACGCGTCATGAGGCATTTCGCCGCCACGATCTCCTCGAAGCCCGGCAGCCCCTCGCACGAAAAAGGCGCATACAGCTCCAACGCCCGATGGACAGGCCGCCGGAAAGCTGCACCGCGCAGTGGCGCGGGATCGATCGCCAGCCGGAACTCCTTCTCGATCACCGTCCCCGGTCGAACGGCCAGGTATTGACCGGGCAGTTGCAAACTCCCCTTTTGGAGCGCTTTGCAGGCCCCCGCACGACCATTGTAGCCGATCGGTCCCGACAGCAGCAGCAATTCGGGATGCCCGTCCGCCTGCCGCACGCCGAGCGACCACCAGTGATCCGCATAACGCGGATCGGCGAGCGGGCTGGGCAACGTAAAGAGCGACGCTGCCGCGCAACGTTCGCCGCATTCGATCTCGAACGCAGCGAACGGCATCGGATAGCGGTGTTCTTCGAAAAGGGCGAACTCGCCGGCCCGGCCTTCGTAACGCACGACATTGTCGGGCGTATTGCGCGCGCCCGACGGATTGCCGTAGTAGAGGATCCCCGGCAGAAAAGGCCGCACCGGACATGGGGGCAGCTGCCACCGGATACCGAGCGTCACCGAATCGAGCGCCGGACCTTCCGTCCACTCGTAACGACGGATGCAATGCAGCAGATCGTCCTCGACGCGGTAAGCGTCGCGCAGCAGCCACCGGCCGCCGCGGCAGGCCAGTTCGCCCGAAAGGATCGTCCACTCGCCCGTCCGTTCGCATGTCACGGCACGTACATGCCGCCACTCGGCCGGAGCCCCGTCGCGCCATGCCGTAGCGATCGACCACAGCCCCTCCGCAGGCGGCGTCACGACGAACTGGCCGCACGACCACCGAGGGACGAAACCGGCGGAATCGCGCACGACTTCGAAGCGAGGCGAAGCGCCGAGCGGCGCGAACGAAAAACAAGCCAGGAAAAGCGCGAGGCAGGATATTTTCATGACACGGAACTTCACGAGAATCAAAATACGACACACCGAACGACGAATGAATTCGCTCGAAATTCGCCGAGACGAAGTCAAAGATACGAAAAATCGAGCGCAGAAACAAACATTTATGTTTGATTATGCCGAGACGATGTATCTAAGGCGTAGCCAAAGATACGGAAAATGCGGCGGATTGCAAATTTTTCACCGGCAACATGCAGGATTTCGCAGTCGAAGTCATTTATTATATGACCGAAAGCGGGAGTACCCGATTGAAAAGAGGCGATTTACAGGTCGGACGCACGAGAATGCAGGGTTGGCCGTACAAAAAAAATCGAGGTAATCCGAGAAGGTATTCGATTTCGGACGAGCACCGTCCTGAAATCTTAGTAACGAACGAGTCCGTTACAACCTCTCGAGTTCCTCTACCAACCTAAAACTACTAACCTAAATGAACCTTAAAACTTCGGGTACAAAGATAAGGCGTTTTTCGAGATTGTGCAAGTATTTTAGTAAATATTTTTAATATTTTATTCAGATTTTTTAGTAACTATGTGGTTATGTGGTTTTTCGCTCCCGGGGAATCGTGCGGCGGCTACGGCAGGAAACCTTGTGCGGAAGAGCATCGCAGGGTTCTCTTCGAGATCGGAGGCACGGCACGGACGTTGTTCGGCAAGGACAAAAAAAGAAGGAAACCCGATACCGGGCAGAACGCCGCGGCTCGCTGTTTCCTCACCAACCTAAAACTACTAACCTAAATGAACCTTAAAACTTCGAGTACAAAGGTAAGGCGTTTTTCGGAATCGTGCAAATATTTTAGTAAAAAAATTTACAATTTTTTGAATATTTTTTAATATCAATATATAAACTCCTAATTTACAATCAATTGAAAGCTACGCCAAATTTTATTGTTTTCCGATGAAATAGTCGTAACTTTGCACGCCCTATTAAAAGTCTATGGTTTCGGTCATTATTCCCAACTATTGTCACGCGCCCTATCTCAGGCAGCGCATCGACTCGGTGCTCGCGCAGTCCTACCCCGATTTCGAGGTAGTGCTGCTCGACGACTGCTCGACGGACGGGAGCCGCGAGGTGATCGAACGTTACCGGAACCACCCGCGCATCAAGCAAATCGTCTACAACGACCGCAACGGCGGTTCGGCCTTCGCCCAATGGCGCAAGGGGTTCGCGCTCACGCAAGGAGAGTACATCTGGATCGCCGAGAGCGACGACTACGCCGATCCGGCGTTCCTCGAACGCTGCGTGGCGGAGCTCGATGCCGATCCCGCGTGCGTACTGGCCCACACGCTGAGCCGCACGGTCGACTCGGAGGGACGGCCGTACGGGAAAGTCCGCCATGCGGGACATCCCGTACGCCGCATGGACGGGCGACGCTTCGTGCTGAGGCACCTGCTGCGCCGCAACGAACTCTACAACGCCAGCATGGCCGTCTTCCGCCGTTCGGCACTGCCTGCGGCAGGGGAATACGAAGGATTCCGCTACGCCGGCGACTGGTATTTCTGGATGCTCGTCGCATTGCAGGGCCGCGTGTCCACCGTCTTCGAACCGCTCAACGCCTTCCGCCGCCACGACGCGGCCACGACGACGCAGGGCGAACGGACGGGCGGACTCTACGAGGAGGTGTTGCAGATCCTGCCTGCCATCTTTTCGCGGATGCGGACGGCGGCACCGGTACGCTGGGCGCTCGAAGGCAAGCAGCTTTGCCGGCTGCACAGAGCCCGCCGGCGGTTCGGACGGAACGAAGCCTACGAACGGCTGTGGAGCCGCTGGTGCGAAACCTACCGATGCGACCCGTTACGCAGAGCGTGGTACCGAATTTACGGGGCGCTGCCCGACAGCATGTTTTTTTAATGTGAAGATGGAACAATTCAAGACATCCCTGGTCATCTCGACCTACAATTGGCCGGAGGCATTGGAACTTTGCCTGAAAAGCAGTTTACGGCAGACGGTCGCGCCCGCCGAGATACTGGTCGCCGACGACGGTTCGGACGAGCGCACCGCACAGCTGATCGCACGTTACCGCGTGCAGACGTCCATCCCGATCGTCCACGTATGGCAGGAGGACACCGGATTCCGCGTCGGCAGCATCCGCAACAAGGCGATCGCGCGCGCCACAGGCGCCTACATCATCCAGGTCGACGGCGATGTCATCCTCCATCCGGATTTCGTGCGCGACCATGTCTCCGTCGCACGTCCGGGACGCTTCGTCAGCGGCAGCCGCGTGCTGCTGGGTCCCAGATATTCGGCAGGACTGCTGGCGAACCGCTCGATCGACATCAACGCATGGAAAAAGGATGTCTCCAACAGGCTGAACGCCATCCGCATCCCCTGGGCATCGCCGGTCTTCGGCCGCTACAAGCCCGAAGTGACGCGCGGCTGCAACATGGCCTTCTGGCGCGACGACGCCATTTGCGTCAACGGCTACAACGAACTGATCCAGGGCTGGGGCAGCGAGGATTACGAATTCGGCAGCCGGCTGTGGCACATCGGCGTGCAGCACTTCTCGCTCAAACTTTCGGGCATCGTCTACCATATCTACCACAACGTCCGAGCCCGCGACCAGGCTGTCGCCAATCAGGTATTGGCCAACCTCACGCGCAGTCGGCGTCTGCTGCGCTGCAAACAGGGCATTTCGCAATATCTCTATCCCGATCCCGAAACGACGACACTGGTCAGAGAGGTGCAGGAATAGCCCCGCGCGCGGATCACTTCGCGGCGGGGATGATCCCCCGCCACGCCCGCCGCATGCGGCGTTTCGTCCAGCTGTGACAACCGAACGGCAGGTCGCCGCCCAGCCGCCGCAGGGCGTAGGCCGGATGGGTGTCGATCGAGAAACGCAGCGCCTCGTCGGGCGCCGGATAACGGAATTCACGAGGCACGACCGCCCAGAACACATCTTCGTTATGGAGATGGCAAGGATCGGCGAGGTAGCTCTCGGCCTCCGTGCGGTAGGTCGCACAAGCCCGCCGGAACGCCTCCACACGGCGCAGCGACAACCCGCCGTTGCCGACGCGGCCGTAAAGCACCTGCCGCGAAGCCTCTCCCCGGCGACGTTTCATCCGCTCCCTCCACTGCATATACTGTTTGACCAGCGGCAGATCGTAAAGCGGCCGCCGAAGCCACGGCGCCGCCACGTAGTCGTAGCCCCGCCGGCACCAGTCGCCCAGCTCGTCGCGGAAAATCCATGCGTCGGTATGGCAGATCAGGATATATTCGGTATCAGGAAACGACGCATAGAACTCCTCGCTGAGCATCATGCGGTTGTAACCCGCAATGCCGTTGCGCCGGCCGAGCCACTCGTCGCCGACGGCGCGTGTCTCCAACCCCAGTTCCCGGCAGCAGGCGGGCGGCGTCACCCCCCGGGGATGAAGCACCGTGAAAGGCCATGCGGCCAGCACGCGGACGTTGTTCCGCAACGAAGACTCCTCGTCGGGCGTCAGCTCCCGATAGACGGGAACGACGACGCGCACGAGCGAACGGGGGGAATCAGCCATGACGAACGAGCGATTTGAGATGATATTTCAGATACTTGAACGGCAGCGCCCATGAGGCGGCACGGCCGGGATAGGTACGGATGTAGCGCACGATCCGCCGGAAGGGGCAGGCGCCGAAGAGCCGTTTCTGGCAGAGCAGTTTCAGGAAATAGGCCTCGGCGCGGCGGTCGAGATCGGCCAGCCGGGCCCCGTCGAGCGGTTCGACGCCGAGCGGCAGCCGACCGGCCCATTTGCGGTGGTAGGTTTCGAGCGCTTCGAGCCAGCCGTAGGAGTAGGCTCCGGCCGAGAAGTGCTCGACGAGTACCGTATTGCAGACGTAGTTGCGACGTCCCGCCGCGAAAACGGCCGTCGTGAAATCGAGGTCGTAACAGTGGAAGCCGGGGAACGTCCGCCCGTCGAACGGCGTGGCGGCCCATACGTCGCGCCGCACGACGAGGCACATGCCGTCGAGTGTGACGACGGGCGAGAAATCGGTCCCGCCGGGATTCTTCGCGTGGAGGTGACGGCCGCCGCCGTGGTGCTGCACATAGTTGGCGCGCATGTCGCCCACACCGTGCAGCCACGCTGTCGTCCGCCGCAGTTTGAGCACGCTTCCCGCAAAGCCGATCACCCCGCAGTCGGGTTCGCACAGCTTCGCGGCGAGCCGCGCACCCCACCCTTCGGTCAGGAAGCGGACGTCCTCGTGCACGAAGCAGAGATACTCGCCACCGCTGCGTTCGGCGCAGCGGTCGTAGACGTCGCACAACCCGACATTCCGGCCGCGGTTGTCCCACACGTCGAATTCGAACGGTTCGCCGATTGTCGCGGCGACGTTGCGCCGCAGCGCTTCGGCGGCGGCCGGATCGACCGAGCAGCATATCAGCGTGAAACGAGGTGCATCCATTCCGTCATCGCATCGTTGCATGTTCCACATAATCGGCCGCGGCGTCGGCCATCCGTTCGCCGTCGAGTGCCGCCGAAACGATTCCGCCCGCATAACCGGCCCCTTCGCCCGTGGGGAACAGTCCCCGCACTTCGGGGTGCATCCCCGTGGCCGGATCGCGCGGCACGCGCACGGGCGTCGACGTGCGCGACTCCACCCCGACGACCACCGCCTCGCCGGTCACGAAGCCCCGCATCCGCCTCCCGAAGGTCCGCAGTCCCGCCCGCAGGCTTTCGGCGATGAAGCGCGGCATCCACCCGTCGAGCCGCGACGGGGTGATCCCCGGGATATAGGAGGTCGCGGGCAGCGTCCGGCTCGGCCGTCCCGCCACGAAATCGGCCACACGCTGCGCCGGCGCGACCTGCGCCGCACCGCCGTGCAGTCGGGCGGTCTCCTCGAACATCTGCTGGAAGCGCAGTCCCGCCAGCTCGCCCCACTCGTCGCGCAGGTGGGCGAAATCGTCGAGCCGCACCTCGGTCACCAGCCCCGAATTGGCATAGGGCGAGTTGCGCAGCGAAGGGGACATGCCGTTGACCACCGACTGCGCGGCATCGGTCATCGCCGGCACGATAAACCCGCCCGGACACATGCAGAACGAGTAGACGCCCCGTCCGCCCTCCTGGCTCACGAGCGAATAGGAGGCTGCGGGGAGGTATTCGCCGCGTTCGCGGCAATGGTACTGGATCGAGTCGACGAGCGCCTGCGGATGCTCGATGCGCACCCCCATGGCGAAGGGCTTGGCCTCGACGCGCACGCCGCACGCATACAATGTCTCGTATATATCGCGCGCCGAGTGGCCCGTGGCCAGTACGACGGCCGCACCCTCGATGCGTTCGTCGCCGCAGCGCACGCCCGTGATCCGCCCGTCGCGCAGGTCGAAGCCCGTCACGCGGCTGCCGAAACGGATCGCGCCGCCCGCCGCCTCGATCGTTCGGCGGATGTTGGAGATGATGCGGGGCAGCTTGTCCGTCCCGATATGGGGATGCGCCTCGTAGAGAATCTCCTCCGAAGCGCCGTGGAAGACGAGCGTCTGCAACGCCTTGTGGTAATCGCCGCGCTTCTTGCTGCGCGTGAAGAGCTTGCCGTCGGAAAACGTCCCCGCGCCGCCTTCGCCGAAAGCGTAGTTCGAGTCGGGATCGACCGCGCCGTTGCGGTTGATCTGCGCGATGTCGCGCTTGCGCTCCGCAACCCGTTTGCCGCGTTCGAGCACGATCGGACGGTAGCCCCGCTCGATCAGCCGCAGCGCCGCGAACAGTCCCGCCGGGCCGGAACCCACGACCACCACCTCGGTGCGGTGGTCCACCTGCGGGTAGTCGAAATGCACGGGAGCCGGCTGCGGTTCGCCGTCGGCATAGAGTTCGAGCGTGAGATGCACCTTCGGCTGCCGCTGCCGCGCGTCGATCGAGCGTTTGACAACCCGCAGCAGCGCCACGTCCCGCTCGGCGACGCCTGCGGCACGGGCGGCCAGCGGCGCATAGCGGTGCACGTCGGCGGCCTCCTCGGGTTTGAGCGTAAGGACAACGGTCTGCGGCATAACGGACAGGGATAACGTGCAACAAAGATAACGTTTTTTGCGCATTTTCGCGCACCGCCCGCCGCAGCAGCAGGAATTTCCGAAACAACCGTCCCCCGATTCCGGCACCGCCCTCCCCATACAGTCCCTACCGATCCGTGTCACGACCGCAGTGTCTTCGGTCACACGCCGAAGCCTTAATGTACTCAATATACGCCACGGTGCCTTTCCGCCACGACGATCGCCGCCTATTTCCGAACCTCTTCCGTGTACCCACGGCTCCGCACGGTTGCGGATCGAAAAATTTCGGTTCCCTTTGACTCGACCTCAGATAGTTCGTCTCGGCATAATCGAGCTAACGCTTGCTTCTGCGCTCGACTT
>ERZ773155.3188-NODE-3188-length-11389-cov-5.767514_pt1 | contig 11389 bp, 8 predicted proteins | sample MGYA00511262_ERZ773155 | MGnify/ENA primary metagenome ERZ773155 (study PRJEB29015, sample SAMEA2737828) | human gut metagenome | biome: human gut; feature: human-associated habitat; material: faeces | place: China | collected 2012 ... | reverse complement strand
AAGGGTTGCAACTAAAAACAACGGGCGGTGACACACTCATCGAACAGATTGAACTGTTTTTACGTGCCCGATGGATATTTCGGTATAACGTAGTTTCGAATAAGGCTGAATTTAAGCTAGTTAAAGACCCAGACGCACCTTTTGTTGAGATGCGTGACTTTGACTACAACAGCATTCTCAGGGATTTGAAATACGCTGATCTACAATGTTCTATGAGTACACTGCGGATGATCTTGGCCTCAAAGTTTATGGTTGAGTATGACCCATACATCGAATACACGGTCAACCTGCCAGAGTATGATGTGCAAACTGATTACATTGAGCAGCTTGCAGATACAGTAGCAACGGGAAATCAAGTTTTTTGGCGACGAGCCTTTAAAAAATGGTTCGTTGCAATGGCCGCCTCATGGATGCAACCGGAGGTTGTGAACCACACAGCTCTGATTATGAGTGGCGAACAAGGCATTGGCAAAACGACTTGGTTGGGCAACCTCATCCCTACACCTCTCCGAAAATATGTCTACGCAGGAATGGTCAATGTCAGGGACAAGGATTCGCAGGTAAAACTCTCAGAGTGCTGCGTAATCATCATGGACGAACTCGAAAATATGAGTCGTAACTTGGATGCACTCAAAGAGTTAATAACCAAGCGGGATATTCATATTCGGAGAGCATATGCCTTTACACACGAGCATTATACTCGCCGAGCCTCTTTTGCAGGCTCGATTAATAACAAGGATTTCTTGCACGACATCACGGGGAATCGCAGATTCTTGTGTTTTGAGGCCAAACAGATTGATTACAAGCCTTTTGCAGGCCTAGATAAAGCCTATGCTCAAGCTATAAACTTGATCCAAAATGGCTTTCAATATTGGTTCTCGCAAGACGAGCTATCCGAGCTGGAACAAAATAATGAGGAGTTCCGGGCCGTAATTCCGGAGGAGGAGCAGCTCATGGCATTTTACGAACCATGCACAGAAGATGATACTGATGCCGTATTTATGTTAAATACAGAGATTCTCAAGAATCTGCTGCGTCTGTCTGGCTTACGAACGCTATCTGATCAAAAGTTGGGTAGAGTGCTGAAAGCTAGAAAATTTATTCGTATCAAACGTCAAGGGCGTTATGGCTACCTGATAAAGACTAAAACACAGGAAGTTCCAACAACATAATCGGATGCAAAGGGGAGAGGCGTGATGCTTCTCCCCTATTTTTTGCTTCGTGGGTAAGCAAGGTAAGCAGTCTGTAAAACTCAGCCCTTATTATGACGAAAGACAGAGTGTCAGATTTTCAAAGTCAAGAATCCATTTCTGTTGCTCCATGAAAGAGCATCCCAGCAGTCCATGAATCTGAATCCCTGTTTCATCTTCCACTTTCCCGAAAGCCGAGGATAAATCCATCACCGAGAAATCTGCTTTGTACTCCCGTTCTTCCAGCGAGAAAGTCAATTTAACAACATCTGTGGTCTGGAGTGTTCCATCTATCCCGAATTGTTGCTGTTGGGCTGTTCCACCCGAAAGTTGGAAGAACTCAGCTACTTTTTTGTCAAGGACATTGATATTACTCCCCGTATCAAGCAAAAAGCACAGGTTCTTGGCCTGTGCTTTTACTATGAGGAGGGGTAATCCTACTTCTGGAAATCCAAATATTAGCATATTAAATTATTCGATCTTTTCGACTGCAATAGAAACTAATTCCCCGTGAGAGACACCTTCAACCACAATAAACTTATGCTCATCTACTTCTATAACATAAGCGCGTGTTCTTGAATGACTATCAATATATACAGGCTCCGACGATACTCTTGCTATATTATCCATGATAGCAGGAGACTTTGCCATACTATTTCCTATTATGGTTAAGATGAATCCAACGGACATCCCTAATAAGATGTATTTAATATTCTTCATTTGAATTATTCTGCTAAAATTACACATACATAATTACTTGCTATTTTTACCTGATCTGGCAACGTTTTTCCTATTAAACGATTATTCTGTGGTAAAACGATAGATTCAGACAAAGCATCTGCAAGGTTATTCAGATAACTTACTTTAATCGCATATCCGGCATTTTCAGCCTCAGTATGTTTTGCACATACAATTCCTATCAAATTACCATTTTTATCAAATAAAGGTCCTCCACTATTGCCAGGCTGTATTGGAGCTGATATCTGATATTGAGATACATCTCCTTGATACCCTGTTTTAGCACTGATAATTCCATTAGTCAATTTTATATCCATTCCCATAGTCGATATGAGAGGATATCCCAACACAAAACAATCCTCGCCAATATTTGCATTAGTTTTCCGAATGGCATAAGGCAAAGATGCAAATGATTTGAAATTTGAATCGGTTATTTTTATTATGGCTAAATCATTATGCTCATCAGTTACTTCAACCCGAGCATTATAATTTGTTTTATAATCTCCATTTATCCCTGTTACTTTTAGCTCTTTTGCTCCGTCTATAACATGGTGGTTTGTAACAACATATCCATTATGTGTAAGAAAAAATCCTGTCCCAGACCATTTGGAACCTTGTTCCTGTTTTGGTAGCATATCATATGTCGGATAAGTCTTAATATAAATTTCTTTCTCCTTGTTTTCATCAATAACAGTCATAAGACCTTCTGAAAATATGACTGTCATATCCATTTTTTGTTTCCATGCTCCAAACCAAATCGCTTTATACAAACCAGGAGTAGCAGTAGCAGTCAAGGATGCCTTAATGTCACCCTCTTTCCAATTTGAATTATCTGCCCCATCAAAATATATTAAATAATAGGTATCCTTGCTTTTTTTTAAGCCAACTGTATACTGATCTCCTTCATATATTCCTTCAATAATGCTGCACCCGTTCTTAGAGATGTCCTCTTTCATAATACTCATATTCCAATTGGACGTTTTGGACGGTAAAATAACAGAACATAACGAATTATATGAATATGAGTTACAAATAGTATTTTGTAATATCTTAATATATTTATCAGCTTTATTCGGTAAATCTATTGTGTAATCCCATGTATATTCACAAATTGCATCAACAATCAATATTTGCAATTTAATGCCTTGGGTGTATTTTCCAATAGTGTATATATAACTAATGCCCACGCATAACTCATTTGCATCTGTTATATATTCTGCTGCACTATCATTTATACGCACATTATATCCAACCAACGGTCCTGCCGAAATTTTGTCTTGTTCGTAGTTTGCCTTTTGGTCAATTGTTCTGATACCTAATATTCTAAAATATTGTTTTAAATTACCATATATGAATTTTTCAATATCTGTCATGGTTCTTTGTGGTACGAGTATTTTTATAGTTTTTACTCCACTCAATCTACGTTGAATAGACGGTTGGTATGAAAATGTTTGTCCCTTTATTTCCTTTATTGCAAATTGCTGATTTGAATTTGCCAACTGACCTCTACTACTATTTAATCCTAAAATACCCATTACAAGTATCATTAGGCCTTTGACGAAGAACTGCTTCATATTTATTCAATTTCTATTAAATTGTCCTTTTTTACACTTTGATAAGTAATCAGTTCTTTTTTACCCTTTTGAGTATAACACAACTTAACAACATGCTTTTTTATACATGTCATGTATAAATGAATATAATCCCCATTATCCGCATTTTCATACAAATCTCTCGGGGTAACATAAATACAATTTCCCGGGTTGAGTATACTATTTTTAGTACATACAACAACATACTGTTGAGAATCAATCATGATTGTTAATCCTAATTCTTTACCTGCTATTTTCATCTGTAACTCTATTTTCTCTGCCGCCCCTAACAGATGGATTAGTATTAAAAAGAAAGCGCAGGACTGAAAGCCTATTTTAAAATTTTATTAAAATTAACGCTTATGGTAAGAAAAATTCTACTATCGTTAATTGCCGTTTTGGGGCTTTGCGTATATGGATTCGCCCAAAACCGGCAGGTTTCCGGTAAAGTTGCCGATGCGGAGGGTAAGCCTGTCGCGGGCGCAACCGTTATGGTCGACGGCACGTCGACCGGTACGACCACGGGCACGGACGGTAAATTCACCATCGCCGCACCCGCCGACGCTACGCTGGCGGTTTCGTTCATCGGTTACGAGACCCGGAAAGTGGCTGTCGCCGGAAAGACGCATGTCGAAGTCGTGATGCACGAAGATGCGCAGGCCATCGAGAATGTCGTGGTGACCGCTTTCGGCACGACGACGAAAAAAGACCTTACGGGATCAATCGCCACCATCCGCGGCGAGGAGCTTGCGAAGCGTCAGGTTTCGACCGTTTCGAAAATGCTCGAAGGAGCGGTTCCCGGCGTGCAGCTGACTACGGCCACCAACCAGCCCGGTACGGACGCTGCGATCTACGTCCGCGGCGTCGGTTCGCTCAATGCGGGCACCGGCGCGCTGATCGTGCTCGACGGCTCGCCCTATCAGGGCAGTCTGTCCGACATCAACCCGGCCGACATCGAGTCGATCTCCGTGTCGAAGGACGCCACGGCCAACTCGCTCTACGGTTCGCGCGCCGCAAATGGCGTGGTTTTCATCACGACCAAGCGCGGCAGCCTGGACAATCCCACGATCAGCGTCGACACGCGATTCGGTATCAACACCCGCGCTGTCCCCGAGTATGACATCATCACCGATCCGGGCGAATACCTCGAGGCGCAGTGGCGCACGATGCGCGACACGAAGTGGGCGTCAAGCCCCGAAGAGGGAGGCGGCGATCTGGCTGCCGCGGCGCTCTATGCCTCGCAGGAGGTGCTGGGGGCACACGGAAATTACAACCCCTACAAATATTTGTCGACCTACCTGATCGACCCTGCGACCGGCAAACTCGACCCGTCGGCCCGGCGCATGTACAGCGAGCGCCTGCAGGACGAACTCTTCAAGACCGGATTCCGCAACGAGACGAACGTTTCGGTCAGCGGCGGGAACGAGAAGTCCGATTATTTCATCTCGCTGGGTTACCTCAAGGACGAATCCTATGTGATCGAATCGGATTTCGAGCGTTACAGCGCCCGTGTGAACGTCAACACCAAGCTCCGCACGTGGATCAAGGTGGGCGCCAACCTCTCCTATGCCCACACGGTGCAGAACAACATTCTGGAGGGCAGCAGCCTCGCTTCGTCGGCGTTCGCCACGGCGCGTTCGTGGGAGCCGGTTTTTCCGGTCTACGCCCGCGATGCCGAGGGGAAAATCAAGTATGACGAAAACGGCGACAAGGTCTACGACCTGGGTACGGGGCAGACCGACGGCACGACGACCCGTCCCGGAACCTCGGGCCAGAACATCATCGCCACGCTGAAGATGGACACGCGCGACATCAAACGCAACAACTTGCAGGGCCGCGCTTACGGGGAGATCTATTTCCTGCGCGACTTCACCTTCACCTCGAGCATGTCGCTGGGCTATCGCGCCTCCGACGAACTGCTGTTCTATAACCCCACGATCGGCGCCGGACGCGGTTCCAAGGGCCGGATCAACAAAAAGTCTACGGACGTTTACGATCTGAACCTGATCCAGATGCTCAATTACAAAAAATCCGTCGGACGCCACAATATCAATGCGCTGATCGGACATGAGTACAACAGCTGGGTGCGCGATTACGCCGAGGTCGAGAAGACGAACATTTACGATCCCAAGAATCCGCAGCTGAACAACGCCGGCGAGATGGGGTCGATCAACGGCTATCAGGACGTGCTGCGCATTCAGGGTTTCTTCGGCAAACTGGAGTACAACTACGACAACCGTTATTATTTCTCGGGCGGTATCCGCCGCGACGGAACCTCGCGTTTCAAATACAATCCCTGGGGCACGTTCTGGTCCGTCGGAGCTTCGTGGCGCATCGGAGCCGAGAAGTTCATGGAGAGTACGCACAGCTGGCTTTCGGAGCTGAAACTCCGCGCCACGTACGGTACGCAGGGTAACGAGGACCTGGCCAACTACTATCCCTATACCGACCAGTATACGGTTACCATTTCCGAAGGCAAGCTGGGTACGGAGATCTATTACTACGGCAATCCCGATCTGACGTGGGAGAAGCAGAAGACGTTCGATCTGGGTCTGGACGTGGGTCTGCTGAACGACCGCATCAACCTGACGATGGACTACTTCATCCGCGTGTCGGACGGTCTGCTCTTCAAGCGTACGAAGGATATTTCGACGGGCCGCGCCTACGACTGGTACAACGTCGGCAAACTGCGCAATTCGGGCTTCGAATTCGACTTGAACGTCAAGCTCATCCAGAAAAAGGACTGGTACTGGGACATGTCGGTCAACGGTTACACCTATGCCAACAAGATGCTCAACCTGCCCGACGAGTACAAAGTCTCGGGCATGCCCAACGGCAACCAGCGCATTTACGAAGGCAAGGACATCTACCGCTGGGAGATGCGGCAGTTCGCAGGGCTGGATGAGAAGGGCAACTCGCTCTGGTATATGGACCGGGATCTCACGGACGGTGAGGGCAACGTTGTGGGCGTGGAGAAAGTCACGACCGGCGATGCTACCGAGGCCACGCAGTACCTGCTGGAGAAGAGCGCGCTTCCCGATTTCACGGGCGGCCTGAACACCACGCTGCGTTGGAAGAGCCTCGACCTGACGATTATGACCAACTTCCAGTTCGGCGGCTACGGCTACGATTACGACTTCTCGGCGTTCAGCAGTGCGAATTTCCCGATGAACCGTCTGAAGAACTATGCCGACGCCTGGAATCCGGAGACCGGGAAAGGTTCGGCGCCGATCTGGAACACGAACGACTCGAACATCAACGCTTCGTCGGATCGTTTCCTGATCAGCAAAACCTACTTCAACCTGCGCAACATCACGCTGGGCTACACCTTCCCGGCGAACTGGATGAGCAAGATCGGCATCAAGAGCGTTCGCGTGTACTTCGCCTGCGACAACGTCTTCTTCGCATCGAAGCGCAAGGGCTACGATCCCCGTACGAGCATGGGCGGTCAGGGCGCGACGGTCGCTTTGAACAGCGTGGACGGTACGTATTATTCGCCGATCCGCACCACTTCGGTAGGTCTCAATATTAACTTCTAAGCAGCGACATTGATATGAAAAAAATACTGATATTTTTAATGAGCGCGGCAGTTGCGGTATCCTGCAGCGACGATATCTTCGACGTGGACCCTTCGGGAAAAGTCTCTTCGGAGACCCGTGACGAGGTGGCCAAGGAGGACCCGGACAAGGTGCTTCAGGGTATCGAGGCGTCCATTTACACCCACTATGCCACCTATTACAAGAACGATCTTCAGTGGCTGACCGGTTTCAAAGGGTTCGAACTTGCGTTCGGCATGACCGGGCAGGACATGACCCTGCTGCTGCAACACAGCATGAACCGTTACATGTACATCAACGACTACTGGCAGGAGGAGTATACGCCGACTTTCAACGTGTGGAACATGTTCTACATTCCGATCGCCACGGCCAATGAGATTCTCGCGACGGCGACCCTCGACGCTTCCGCCGAGTCGGAGACGATGAAGGCCTACCGCGCCCGTGCGCTGACCTCCCGCGCGTTCGGCTACTACCACCTGATCAACGTGTACCAGTATCCCTACTCGGCGGCGAACAAGGACCTTCCGGGCGTGCCTCTGGCCACCGAGGAGACCCTCGGCCAGAATCTGCCGCGCGCCACGATGGAGCAGGTCTACAAACGCATTACCGACGACCTGGACGAAGCGCTGCGTATTTTCGAGGAGATCGGATACGACGACACCGGTTCCCGGACCGATTTCGACGCTAGCGTGGCCGCCATTCTGCGCGCCCGTGTCGCATTGGTCATGGAGGACTGGGGGAAAGCCGTCTCGTTGGCCGACGATATTCTGGCCAAATACACGCTCGTCTCCAAGGAGAACTACAACAACGGCTTCAACCGTATCGAGAACGTTCCGAGTCTGATCTTCGGCTTCAAGATGACGGCCGACAACTGCCAGACATGGGCTACCTGGTGTTCGCAGATGGACCCCTACATGAGCGGTTATGCGGGTATGTGGGCCGAGCGTCCGATCCACTCCTACCTCTATGCGCGTCTGAATCCGACCGACGTGCGTCGCGGCTGGTGGCTCAACAAGACGGACAATCCGGACCCGGACGCTGCGACGAGCGGTTATGCCTGCCTCCTGCCTTCCAACCTGCCCAATACGCTTGCTTCGGGCGTAAAAGCGCGTTCGGAGTATGTTTCGGTCAAGTTCCGCAGTTACAACGGCGACTGGAACAATACCGATCTGATCTATATGCGCGCCGAAGAGGCCGTCTTCATCAAGGCCGAAGCCGAGGCGCACAGCAACATCGCCGCAGCCAAGAAGACGCTCAAGGATTACGTGACGACCTACCGCGATCCGGGTTATGACATCACGGCCGCTTCGCTCGACGATGTCGTCGAGGAGATCATTCTTCAGAAACGTATCGAGATGTGGATGGAGGGCGCTCTGGAGTGGCTCGACCGCCGGCGTTTGAATATGCCGATTGATCGCCGGGACGATGCCGCGATGACGGCGGCAGGCGTTGCGAACAACCACATTTACAAAGCCATGTGGGAGCAGAACGAATCCGGTATGCGGTTCCAGCTGCCGCGTTCCGTCGTGATTGCCAACCCGGAAATCGGCGAGGCGAACCAGAATAAAACGAATTAAGCGTCTCTGTATCATGCCTGTCAAGTCCGCTGTCCGTTTGGGTAGCGGACTTTTTTCTGATTTCCGGGTCGGTAGTTTTTTTGCCAGGCCGGGAAAAATTTACCGACAAAATTGCATAAGGCATTTGCAGTATTAAATTTTTTGCTTATCTTTGCACCACGATAACAGGGAATACCCCGTTTTTCGCGGATGGTGCCATAGCTCAGTTGGTAGAGCAAAGGACTGAAAATCCTTGTGTCCCCGGTTCGATTCCTGGTGGTACCACTTAAAAATCAGAGAGTTGCAGAAATGTGACTCTCTTTCTTTTTGGTGTAAAACGGGCGAAAAACAGGGTTTGTTTTACCCGGTGTTTTACCCATGAGCACAACTATCGAGGTGGTATGCTTCAAATACAAGCCTCTCAAAAACAATGAATTTCCTTTAAGAATACGCATTACAAAAGACCGCAAGACCAAGTATATCAGCCTTGGAGTGTCTGTTGCCCCGCAGTATTGGGATTTCGACAGAAATCAGCCCGCATTGGATTGCCCTGACAGGGAATATCTGGAGAAACTGATTGCCAATAAATTATGTGAGTGTAAGGGCAAGGTTGTGGAATTGAAATCCGAGAATCGGGAATTTACCGCAACAACCCTTAAAGAACAAATCTCCAAACCTGTGAAGGCCGTGACCGTCGGAGAACTCTTTGAACAGATCATCCGGGAGTTGCAGGATGAACGCAGGACAGGTTATGCTACCTCTGTGGAGCAAGTTTATCGGTCGTTGCTCAAATTCAATAAGCACCTGAGTGTCTATTTTTCTGACATCGACCATTTGTGGCTGAAACGCTATGAATTGTGGCTCCGCAGGCAGGGTAGAGCTGAGAATACCATAGGTGTCCGGTTCAGAACCCTGAGAATGGTCTTTAATCAGGCCATAGAGCGCGGGTATGCCAAGATGGAGCAGTACCCATTCAAGAGTTACAAAGTGGGTAAATTGCATGCGGAAACTCCAAAACGGGCCATATCCAAGACAGAGGTGAAAGCCGTTATGGATTTCCCATGTGAGGGGCGGGATTTTTATACCCGGTTTGCCATTGACCTTTTCAGCTTCTCCTATTTGATGGGTGGTATTAATTTCGCAGACATGGCCAATCTCACCCGGCAGAACATTGTGGATGGCAGATTGGTTTACAGGCGGCAGAAAACCGGGAAATTGTTGAATCTGCCTATTCACAGCCGGGCTATGGAGATTATTGAAAGTTATGCTTCCGGGAACATCTACCTGTTCCCTATCTATTCAAAGGAACATAAAACGATCCAACAAAAATTAAACAGGCACCACAAGGTCATTACCAAGGTAAACCGGGCTTTGGCCGAGATAGGCAGGGAGTTGAAAATACCGATTAAACTCACAACCTATGTAGCTCGGCATAGCTATGCCACGGTGCTGAAAAGGGCTGGTGTTCCTACCTCTATTATTTCTGAATCTCTCGGGCACAGTTCTGAGCGAGTGACCCAAATTTATCTGGACAGTTTCGAAAATGAACGGATGGATGAGGCGATGCGGAATCTCCTGTAAAGTTGTACACCTATCTTCCTAATATAATTTGGAGATAGGTGTGCAATTTTGTAAATTTCGGAGAACTAATCTCAAACTGATATGGAAAACCAAAAGAAAGACCAACTGGTATATGAAATAGATTTGAATGCACCTACCATATTTTCGATGGTAAACGAAGCAAAGGTTAATCCCGAAAAGGCTAACGCTGCCATTTCTTTGGATTATATTGGAAATGCTGGGGATGGAGGTGCATGGACAATGCGATTGGAACAAGGTGATAAATTGGGGAAGATGCTGTTCGAGATTGCAAAACGGCATGGTCTGGAATTGGAGGAAGAAGCGGAGTATGGCAACCGCAAATATTTGGAAAAGCAGGATTTCATCCTTGCCAAGCAAAAGAAGCAGCTTGCCGCCCAGCAGAACAAGCTGGACAAGCTGACCCTCAAGGTCAACGACATGGAAGCGTTGATCGATGAAGTTTCGGCTGCGGCCTACGACAAGGCGGTGGAGGTCGTGACCGATGTGGTGCGCACCGAGACCCGCAAGGAAGATATGCGGATGATCGAGGACACGAAGAAGTGGGTGCTGTCCCCGGAACGTAAGGCTCCGCAGACCACGAGAGAATACGCCGCCCACCGTTTGGACACCGTGCTGGACAAGTTCCTCAAGACCATGCAGACCACCGCTACACGTCTGCAAGAGAAGCTGCTGAAGCCGGAAGTTCGGCAGAAAGGCAAAGAACAGGTCAAGGAGAAAGCACGGGATTCCGTTCTGCAACTGCTAAGCCGATTGCAGGCAGAGCAGATGCAACGGAAACCCGGAGATATACCCGCTGCGGAAAAATCAGAAAATCGTTTTCAATAATAGTACGAGGTGATGTTTATTGAACAAAGAAGTCAACGAAGAACGTACTCCCAGAACCGTTGCGGACGTAAAAGAAATGCTGACCAAGCACTCCAATGGCGAAATTCAGCGAACGATCCAAAACTGTATCACGATTCTGCAGAACGACCATGTGCTTGCCGATGCCATCCGGCTAAACCTATTGAGCGAGCGCATCGACATCGTAAAGCCTGTGGGCTGGCCTCGCTCCGGCAAGACGCTGAACGACACCGATATGAAGTATATCCTGCGGAGAATGGAGAAATACGGCATTTCCAGCGAGAAGAAAATTGAATCCGCCATCCGCATCG
>ERZ773155.3165-NODE-3165-length-11450-cov-2.842563_pt1 | contig 11450 bp, 12 predicted proteins | sample MGYA00511262_ERZ773155 | MGnify/ENA primary metagenome ERZ773155 (study PRJEB29015, sample SAMEA2737828) | human gut metagenome | biome: human gut; feature: human-associated habitat; material: faeces | place: China | collected 2012 ... | reverse complement strand
GGCCATGCCGCTGATGTCTCTGTTCATCGCATTCCAGGTTCCGGCGGGCGTGGGTACCGGCCGCCAGCTGCGTCTGCGCGGCTACGGCGAGGCGGGCTTCCGCGGCGCCGGCGCCGGCGACCTCATCGTGACCATCCAGGTCGAGGCCGACGAGCGCTTCGAGCGCCACGGGGACGACTTGCTGAGTGAGGTGCACATCGGCATCGCTGAGGCCGCCCTCGGCTGCACGGTCGACGTCGAGGGCATCCTGCCCGGCGAGCATTTCGAGCTCGAGGTCCCCGCGGGCACGCAGTACGGCGAGGCCCTCGTGGTGGACGGCTACGGCATGCCCCGCCTGGGCACCAGCGGTCGCGGCAGGTTCGTCGCCCGCATCGTGGTCGACGTCCCCACCAAGCTCTCCGACGACGCCCGCGAGGCGCTCGAGCGCTTTGCCGAGGCGGCGGGCGAGAACGCGTCCGGCTCCAAGAAGCATCGCACCATGGGCGACCGCATCCGCGACGCCATCGACGAGATCCTCGATTAGGACGGTAGCCATATGACGCGTCCCTTCGCATGCGTGGTCAACCTGGGTTGCCGGGTCAACCGCGTCGAATCCGACCGCATCACTTCCGACCTCGTGGGCGCCGGCTTTTCGCTGGTTGATCAGGACGAGGCTGACATCATCGTCATCAACACCTGCGCCGTCACGGGCGAGGCGGAGTCCAAGACGCGCAAGGCCGTGCGCCATGCGCTTGGGCTCCCGCGCGAGCCGATCGTGGTGGTGACGGGCTGCGTGGTCAACCTGCATCCCAGCGAGCTCACCGACCTGTCGCCGCGGGTCATTGCCCAGCCCTCCAAGATCGACGTCGCTCGCACCGCCGCCGACGCGGCGGGCCTGCCCGCGCGCACGGTCAACCTCGACGAGGAGCATGACCTCGCCGACCTGCTCGGCCGCTCGCGCTTGGGCGTCAAGGTGCAGGACGGATGCAACAACCGCTGCTCGTACTGCATCGTGTGGAAGGCGCGCGGACCGGAGCGTTCCGTGCCGGTTGCCTCCGTGCTCGAACAGGTGCGTCGAGCCGAGCGCGCCGGCATCCCCGAAGTCGTCCTCACCGGCGTGAACCTCGGCGCCTACGACGGCATCGATGCGTCCGACTCGCACGTCGAGATCGACGAGCTGCTCGACATCATCCTCGAGCAGACGGACATCCCCCAGGTGAGACTGTCCTCGCTTGAGCCCATGGACGTCCACGACCGCCTTATCGACGCCATGGTCGCGGGCGGGGAGCGCGTCGCCCCGTTCCTGCACCTGCCGTTGCAGTCCGGCTGCACGGCCACGCTCGAGCGCATGAACCGCCCCTATACGGCCGAGCAATACGAGGCCATGGTCGACCGCATCCGCACCAAGCTCCCGAATGCCGCCATCTCCTGCGACATCATCGCCGGCTTCCCCGGCGAGACGGATGAGGAGTTTGCCGAGAGCCGCGCCCTGTGCGAGCGCGTGGGCTTTTCCCGCATGCACGTGTTCCGCTACAGCGCCCGCCCCGGCACCCCCGCCGCCAGCGCTCCCGGACAGGTGGCGCCTGAGGTCATGGCCGCCCGTTCGAGCGAGCTTCGCCATGTGGCCGAGAGCACCTCGCAGGCCGACGCTCGTGCGCGCATCGGTGCGTGCGAGACGGCCGTGCTCGAGTTTGGCAACCGCGGTACGCTCGGCAGCTTCCATCGCGTGATCGTGGACGATGCCGGGACCGACCGCACGGGCCAGCTCGTCCACGTGAAGATCACGGGCATGGACGACCGCGGCCTGCTGCATGCGAGCATAGGGGAGAGCGACCTATGAGCGCCGGGACTGCGCGTGTGCGCCTGAGCATCCCCGAGGGCGTTGACCCCGGTGCCGTTACCGGGGCGTCTGACGAGTTGCTCCGCGCGATCGAGGCGCTGAGCGATGCGGATGTCACGCTGCGCGGCGATATCGTCTCGATTGCGGGCGATCCCGCGGAAGTCGAACTTCTCACACGCGTGTTCCAACAGCTGTTCGCGGCCGCCCGCGAGGGTGATTGCCTCCGCGCCCACGACGTCGAGCGCCTCATCGGTGCCCTTCGCCGCGAGGATGCGCGGGCACTGCGCTCGCACGACGATGTCCTGCTCACGTATCACGGCAAGGCCATCCGTGCCAAGACCCCCGGCCAGCGCCGGTACATCGAGGGCATCCGCAACAACACCGTGACGTTTTGCCTTGGGCCCGCAGGCACTGGCAAGACCTATCTGGCAATGGCCATGGCCGTGTGCGCCCTGCAGCGCCGGGACATCGGCCGCATCGTCCTCACGCGCCCGGCCGTGGAGGCCGGTGAGAACCTGGGCTTCTTGCCCGGCACGCTCGAGGAGAAGGTGGACCCCTACGTCCGCCCGCTCTACGACGCGCTGTTCGACATGATGGACGCCGACCGCGTCCACGAGCTCGTCGAGCGCGGGGTCATCGAGATCGCGCCGCTGGCCTACATGCGCGGCCGTACCATGAACGACGCGTTCGTCATTCTGGACGAGGCGCAAAACACCACGCCCGAGCAGATGAAGATGTTCCTCACTCGTCTCGGCTTTAATTCCAAGTTCGTGATCACCGGCGACGCTACCCAGCGCGACCTGCCCGGCAAACGCGGAGGCCTGACCGATGTGGCGAACATCCTCTCGGGTGTCGAGGACATCGCGTTCGTCGAACTTGAGCGCGCCGATGTGGTCCGCCACAGCCTGGTTGGTAAAATCGTGGAAGCCTACGAGGCCTTCGACGCCCAGCCCCATGGTCTCAATGGGGGACAGGTACAAATTGATACGTCCGGTGCCAGTGGCAAGGCCGCAGGGAGGGCCCGTCGCAAGGGAAAGGATGATGGACATGTCCGTGCTCATCAGTAACGATGCGAACCTCGACACGCTGCTGTCTGAGGACGAGGCCTGCGCGATCGCCTCGTACGTGCTCACCGCCGAGGGCGTGGAGCGCGATGTCGAGATCTCGCTCTCCTACGTGGATGAGGACGAGATGCACGAGCTCAACCGACAGTGGCGCGGTATCGACCGCACCACCGACGTCCTCTCGTTCGAGTGCGATTCCGCCTTTGACGAGGACATCCCGTTGGACGAGGTCCTCGAGCTCGGCGATATCATCCTCGCGCCCGAGGTCATCGCACGCCAGGCGCCGGGCTTTGGGAACGCCCCCGCCGATGAGTGCCGCCTCATGCTCGTCCATGGGCTTTTGCACCTGCTCGGCTACGACCATATCGAGGACGACGAGGCCGAGGAGATGGAGGCGCGCGAGGACGCGCTGCTGCGTGAGCTGGCCGTCCAACGCGGCGACGACCCTTCCAAGGTGGAGGTCGGCCCCATCACCAACCACGCGCACGACTAGGAGCTGCCATGATTCCGGGTTCCAATAAGGACCATCCGTCCTTCATTCGCTCGTTCGGTTACGCGATCGCGGGCTTTTTCACCGCTGTCAAAACCGAGCGCAACATCAAGGTCATGCTGGCAGCCGGCGTTTTGACGGTGATCGTGGGCTTTGTGGCCAAGTTGCAGCTCATCAGCTGGGCGCTCATCGCCATCTGCATCGGCCTGGTGATCTTTGCCGAGCTGTGCAACACCGCTATGGAGGCCATCGTCGACCTGGCCACGCAGGAGCTGCACCCGCTTGCCAAGCGCGCCAAGGACATCGCCGCCGCCAGCGTGTACGTTCTGTCCATCACCGCCGCGATCGTGGGCATCCTGGTGTTCGCCCACGCCTTCGGCCTGATCGGCTCCTGGCACTAGCGCCAAGATTCTGCCCGCGGTGTGCAATTGGAGACGGGTGCGTTTTATACATCCGGCGCACCGCGTTGCATGATGTGCAAAACGCACCCGTCCCCCATTGCACACCTTTAGTTCCAACGTATCTGTTGAGGAGTACCTATGTCCGACACCATGACCGATTTCGACCCGTTTGCCGACCTTTCCGACGATGAGCTCGATGCCATGATCGAGGCGGGGGAGTTCCCCGGCGCCATGGACGCGCCCGCCCTGTGCGCCGATGTCCCCGAGGGCTTCCGCTCCGGGTTTGTCGCGCTGGTCGGCCGCCCCAACGCCGGCAAGTCCACGCTGCTCAACGCCTGCTACGGCGAGAAGGTCGCCATCACCTCGCCGGTCGCCCAGACCACGCGCCGCCGCCTGCGAGCCGTGGTCAACCGCGAGGACTGCCAGCTGGTCATCGTGGACACCCCCGGCATCCACAAGCCTAAGGACGGCCTGGGTAGCGAGCTCAACAAGAGCGCTCTGGGCGAGCTCTCGGACGTGGACGTCATCGCCTTTGTGATCGACGCGAGCGCGCCCATCGGCCGTGGCGACGCCTGGGTTGCCGAGCGCGTGGCCGCCGCCAAGGCACCCAAGGTTCTGGTGCTCACCAAGGCCGACCTTGCGAGCCCGGAGGAGATGCTCAAGCAGCTCGAGGCGGCTCGCGCTCTCGTCGATTTCGACGACGAGATCGTGGTTTCTTCCACCGAGGGCTTCAACGTCGAGGCGTTCGTCGACGTGGTTGCCGCCTACCTGCCGCAAGGTCCGCGCTGGTTCCCCGAGGGCATGGGCACCGACGAGGCCGACGAGGTCATGGTCGCCGAGTTTGTGCGCGAGAAGGTGCTGCGTCACACGCGCGAGGAGATCCCGCATGCCGTGGGCGTTATGTGCGACGAGTTTGAGCGCCCCAAGGGCGACCTGCTGCGTCTGAACGCTACCGTGTATGTTGAGCGCGAGGGCCAGAAGGGCATCATCGTGGGCAAGGGCGGCGAGATGATCAAGCGCATCGGCGTCGAGGCGCGTCGCGACCTTGAGCGCATGTTCGGGTGCCGCGTGTTCCTGGGGCTCGACGTGAAGGTCAAGCCGCATTGGCGCGAGGATGCCCGCGAGATTCGCCGTTTTGGCTACGCGGCGGACGATGAGTAGCACCCATCACCGGGCGTCTCGACCTATACATCGCCTGCTCGGACAGTCCTGCTCGGTCGAAGGCCCCACCGGGGCCTTCGGCTCGTGCGGAACTCGCATTCGACGTATAGGCCGTGACGCGGGAACGGTCCATCTGGTTGCGAGCGGCCATGGCCGGTAGCAGGACGTATCGCACGAAGGCGATCGTGCTTGATAAGATCAAACTCAAAGAGACCGACCTCATTCTCACGCTCGTGGACCAGACCGGCAGGCAGGTCCGCGCGGTGGCCAAGGGCGCGCGCAAGCCGGGTAGCCGGCTGGCCGCCCGATGCGAGCTGTGCTGCGAGGTCGATCTGCTGCTGGCACACGGTCGCAGCCTCGATATCGTATCCCAGGCGGAACTTGTTGCTGCGCCGTTGGGGTCGCAGCCCAGCTATGAACTACTCATGTCCGCGAGCGCGGTGGCCGAGGTGGCCCGCCATTGCACGTACGAGGACGCCGAGGACCCATTCGTGTTTGCGATCACGCGCGCGGTTCTCGCACGGCTGGTCTCGCTCGACGCGCCGCATCTCGACCTCATTGTTGCCGCGTACGTGTTTAAGCTGCTCTCGCACATTGGGTACCTGCCCGATTGCTCCTCCTGCGTGGCGTGCGAAGACGAGTCGCCAACGTATTTCTCCGCGCATGCGGGCGGCCTGCTCTGCGCGAGCTGCGCCTCGAGCGTGGCCGGCAGCGAGGCGCTCGAGCTCGGCGAGCCGGCTTGGCTGGCGAGCCTTATCTCCATGCGGTTCGAGGAGCTCGCTGCAACACCCATCGACCCGTATACGGCCGTACGCCTGCTTGGTTTTTCTCACGTGTGGGCTGCGACCCACTTGGACTGCCGCCTGCGGGCGCTCGAGTTTTTGCTGGGGCGTTAGCCCACTTCCTGGCCCAATCGCCGGCTAAATCTGCCCAATATCTGTAAATATGCAGCTGGGCAAATGAATGTAAGTAATTTATGGTCATTTTGCTACAATTGCAACTCGATAAAGTCTGTTTGCACAACGGGAAATGGAGAGGTTAGTTAATGACACTTCTCGAATTGCTCGACTTGATGAAGAAACGCATCAAGCTCGTCATCGGTCTGCCGATCGTGTGCGCCCTGCTCATCGGCGTCTATTCCTTCATGTTCATGCCGGACACGTATACTGCTACAACCAGCATGTACGTACTCACAAATCAGGAGCAGTCTGCCGGCAACCTGTCCACGGACCTTTCCGCCTCCCAGATGGTTGCGAATGACGTCACCACGTTGCTCAACTCCAATCGTGTGCGTAAGGCGACTGCGGACGATCTGGGCCTCAAGAGCCTCAAGGACTTCGAAATCGAAGTCACCAGCGCTACGACCTCCCGCGTGATTGAGCTTTCCGTAACCGGCACCGAACCCGAGCTGGTTGCCAAGGTCGCTAACTCCATTGCGGAGAACGTTGCCGCAATCTCCCAGGATGTCATGAAGGTCGAAGCGGTCAACATCATTGACGCAGCCCTTGCTCCCGTTGCGCCGAGCGGTCCTTCGCGCCCGCTGTACGTTGCTGTTGCGTTTATGGGTGGTTTGTTCATGGCGGTTGCGATCATCGTTGTCGCAGACATGTTGAACACCAAGGTTCGTACTGCCGATGAGGTTGAGGAGATCCTTGGTATCCCGGTGATTGGTCGTATTCCGGTTGTGAAGGGCGGTCGCTAATATGGCGAAGAAGCAGAAGAAAGTCGGAATCGATCAGATCCATATGCAGAACGCGGTCAAAACCCTTGCTGCTAATATTCGCTTCGCGTCCGTCGCCGATCCGATTCGCCCCATCGCCGTAACCTCTTCGGTCCCCAACGAGGGTAAGACCACGGTTGCCATTTCTCTGGCTGAGGCGATTGCGAGTTCTGGTAGCAGTGTGCTGCTGCTTGAGTGTGATATGCGTCGCAGGTCTATCGCCAACAGCCTGGGCATTCATGCTCGCTCCGGTGTTTACTCTGTGCTCTGCGGTCAGACGGCACTTGCCGACGCTATGGTCGCAACCGGTACGAGGGGCATGTATTTCCTGGACAGCGAGCCTCACATTCCCAACCCTGATGTGCTGCTGAGCTCCAAGCGCTTCCGCAAGATGGTCGATGCTGCCCTCGACAGCTTCGATTACGTCATTTTCGACACGCCGCCCTTGTCTGCTTTTGTGGACGCTGCGGTTCTCTCTACGGTGGCTGATGGCACGCTGCTCGTGGTTGGCCAGAACGTTGTTCGTCGTGACGAGCTGGCATCTTCGCATGCGCAGCTTGAAAAGGCGGGCGCCAATCTGATTGGCGCGGTTATGAACCTCTGCAAGAGCGAGAAGAGCGAGTACTATACCGAGTACTACTCTCGTGGCGGTGATGACTCTAATGCCCCCGCTGCTCCGGTCAACGCGCCCACGAGTCAGGCCGTTTCTAAGCCGTCCTCGCCTCGCCCCGTTGCCCGTAAGGCGTCCCGAGCTGCTGGTGCCTCTCGTCAGTCAGCTCCCGCTGCACAGAATTCCGTTCCAGCGCAGGGACTTAAACCTATCCCGCAGACGAGCGCCAAGATTGCTCCGGACACCACCGCTCAGTTCATTGCCAGCATTCAGCCGGGGTCTAAGAAATAACAATAAATCGATTTGACTTCCGCCGCTCATGTGCGGCGTAAGTCTTTATAGCTGATGGGATTTACCTTGAGGGATATTCATTGTCATATTCTGCCCGGTGTCGATGACGGCGCTCCGGATCTTGCCAGCAGCCTTAAGATGCTTGAGGCTGCCAAGGAGGCGGGGGTTACGAGCATTGTCTGTACGCCACATTGCCGTGATCCGTATTTTGACCATAATGCGATGTGGAACGCATTTTACGAGTTGCAGGCACATGCCGACGGGTTTCCCTTGCAAATGGGATTTGAGGTTGCACACCCCAAGCTCATCGAGCTTGGGGTTGAAGAATGGGCGCCTTATCTGTGCTTCGATGGGAGTAATGAGTTTTTGCTCGAACTCGACCCGCACGCAGGGGAGCGGGACTTCGAAGACTACGAGCGCACGATTTACGAACTCCAGGGGTTGGGTTATTCGGTGATCATCGCCCATCCTGAAAGGTATCGTGCCATTCAGCGCGATCCAGATATCGCTGAACGGTTGGTCCGGATGGGGTGTCATTTGCAGGCGTCTGCAGATTTTATGGGCGGAGGGCGATTTGGCAAGGAAAAAAAGCCTGCCAAGAAGCTCTTTGAGCGCAATTTGTACAGGTATATCGCTAGTGACGCGCATAAGCCCGAGCATTACAAATACCTTGCCCGGGCGATTGATAAATTCCCACGCCGCGGAGCACATTTTGCGGTATAAAATAATAGATTGAAAAGTAGCATTTTACGAATCTGTTCGACTGATCCTATGATCATCGGATTCGTAGCATGCTGCATTCGTCCACATATCTTTCTCTACTGGGGATCGTGCCACGTGCAGAGTCCGGCGGTGTTAAGAGAACGAATACGACTTTCTGTGAGACGCTGGTCTATGGCGAAGCCTTGGCGTTGTTGCCTCAATGCTAAGGGCCGTTCAGCGTAATGTCGATTGAGGGAAAGCATGTCAAAGGGATCTTGGTATGTAATTCAGGTTACGACGGGAGCTGAACGAAGGTTCTGCTCCCTTATTGAGCTCCTCTCGCCTCCGGGTGCCGTTGAAGAGGGTTTTTCTCCTCGATATGCAACGCAAATTAAGAAGGCAGGGGAGGGGATTGATGTCCAAAAGCCATTGCTGCCTGGATACGTGATTGTGGTGAGCGATCGGCTCGATTTGGTGATGCGCACACTGCGAGAAATTCCCGAATTCACGCGCTTACTCAAGATGGGAGAGTCGTTCGTTCCCTTAGCCGCTGAAGAACGCGCTCGCATTGAAGCCTTGAGCAATAACCACAATCGTTGCATTGATATGAGCATGGGGGTTATCGAGCACGGAAGAGTCGTTGTTCAATCTGGTCCTCTGTGTGGGCGAGAGGCAATGATAGTGAGTGTGAACCGACATAAGAACGTTGCTTTTGTCGAGTTTGAAATATGTGGACGTATGGTCAAGACGAAGGTTGGTTTGGGAATTGTCAATCGATGAGATGGGAACTCGGCGGCAAGAAGATCGCATCTTGCACGTTGATCAAGATGTCCTGGGGGGGGCAGCTCCCAATGGAGATAATAGATAGCTGTAACTGTAGGGACAGAGATTCCTACGGTGAAAGCATCGACGATTCGCCTATCGTAAAGGCTCCCACTTCAATACCAGTTGCAGGTACAAGAGAATCGGCCAGGCTTGAGGAGCGCTCGGTGCGTCGGCTCTCCCTTATGCGCAATGCTCAAGCTTATGATTGCGAGCGGTTGGGGTACCGTTTTGTGAAGCGATGCTTCGATATCGTATTTTCTGCTGCTGTTATTACGGTTGCTGTTGTTCCGTCGTTGATCCTCTGCGCCGCGATTGCCATCGAGAGCCCGGGGTGCCCGCTGTACCGCCAAAAGCGCGTGGGGCGCATCGGCGCGGACGGCAGGCCACGCGAGTTCACCATGTGGAAGTTCCGCTCTATGGTGAAAGGCGCCGACAAGATGAAGGACGCTCTCCTAGCCGAGAACGAGGTCGAGGGACCTATGTTCAAGATGAAGGACGATCCGCGCGTCACGCGTATCGGCCGCTTCATCCGCAAGCACTCTATCGACGAGTTCCCGCAGTTCCTCAACGTCCTTCTGGGCGACATGTCCGTGGTGGGCCCGCGTCCTCCGCTGCCGCGCGAGGTCGCGCAGTATGACGAGTGGGCCATGCAGCGCCTGGCCGTGAAGCCGGGCCTCACCGGCCCCTGGCAGGTGGGCGGCCGTTCGGACCTGGACTTCGACGACATGGTGCGGCTGGACCTGGGTTACATCGCGCGCCGCGGCGTGATGACGGACCTCAAGCTGATCCTGCAGACTGTCGCCGTGGTCTTCACCGGAAAGGGGGCGGCGTAGATGGGGCGCCGCCAAATGGAGGTTGGGGAACTCCGTTTTGGTTTCGGGTTTGTTCGCCAAGCATGTGGAAGATGTAAGTTAGGGGAAATAGCATGAAGATCGCCGTCGCCGGCACCGGCTACGTCGGCCTTTCGCTGGCCGTCCTGCTCTCACAGCACAACGAGGTGCGCGCCTTTGACATCGTGCCCGAGAAGGTCGAGATGATCAACGCGTTCACGTCGCCCATCCAGGACGACGAGATCGAGCGCTTCCTGACCGAGGTAAAGGCGGGGGAGCGCGAGCTCGACCTGCGTGCCGCCGTCGACCCGGTTGAGGCCTATTCCGGCGCCGACTACGTCGTGATTGCCACGCCCACGAACTACGACAGCGAGAGGAACTTCTTCGACACCTCGTCGGTGGAGGCCGCCATCGCTGCCGTGCGGTCGGTGAACCCGAGCGCCTGGATCGTCATCAAGTCGACGATTCCGGTCGGTTACACCGCGGGTCTGCGCGAGAGACTGGGCGACAGGAAGATTTTCTTCTCTCCGGAGTTCCTGCGCGAGAGCAAGGCGCTCTACGACAATCTGCATCCCAGCCGCATCGTGGTGGGTGCACCCAAGGACGACGCCGAGGCCGTCCAGGCTGCCAAGGAGTTTGCCCGTCTGCTCGCACAGGGCGCCGCCCCATCGGAACTCGAGCGTGTCAACGCCGACGGTTCGGTGGGCATCCCCGAGCTCGTGCTGGGCACCACCGAGGCCGAGGCAGTGAAGCTGTTCGCCAACACCTACCTGGCGCTCCGCGTGGCCTACTTCAACGAGTTAGACACCTATTGCGAGGCGCGCGGCCTCGACGCCCGCGACGTCATCGACGGAGTGTGCCTAGAGCCCCGTATCGGGAGCCACTACAACAACCCGAGCTTCGGCTACGGCGGCTATTGCCTGCCCAAGGACACCAAGCAGCTGCTGGCGAACTACAGGGATGTGCCGCAGAACCTCATCGAGGCCATCGTGGAGTCCAACCGCACCCGCAAAGATTTCATTGCAGACCGGGTGCTCCAGATGGCGGGCTACTACAGCTACGGGGAAGAGAACGAGTACAACGCGGCGGACGAGAAGCCCTGTGTCGTCGGCGTCTACCGTCTGACCATGAAGGCCAACTCCGACAACTTCCGCCAGTCCTCCATTCAGGGCGTCATGAAGCGCATCAAAGCCAAGGGCGCGACGGTCATCATCTACGAACCGTCCTTAAAAGACGGCACGACCTTCTTCGGAAGCCGCATCGTCAATGACCTGAATACGTTCAAGCAGCAAAGCCGCGCCATCATCGCCAATCGCTACGATCCATGCCTCGACGATGTCGCGGAAAAGGTCTATACCAGAGACATTTTCCGCCGGGATTGACTTCCCGCAAAACGAATCTGGTACCGTCCAGATTTATGCGCAAATTTATTTGCAGGCTCCGGCAGACCTGAAGTCAGCCGGCAACGGAAACGTCATCCATGACCGCTTCTAAGTGCTTCATGTTCATGTATTTCTTGTTGCCCCACTGGGTACCC
>ERZ773155.3156-NODE-3156-length-11471-cov-11.783287_pt1 | contig 11471 bp, 7 predicted proteins | sample MGYA00511262_ERZ773155 | MGnify/ENA primary metagenome ERZ773155 (study PRJEB29015, sample SAMEA2737828) | human gut metagenome | biome: human gut; feature: human-associated habitat; material: faeces | place: China | collected 2012 ... | reverse complement strand
AGCGCCATCAAGGGCAAGCTCAGCGGCTGCATCGAGGAGCTGGTCGGTGAGCAGAAGGTGGTCAAGGCCTTCCGGTATGAGCAGCGCGCCCAGAAGGAGTTTGACGCCATCAACAACGACCTTTACAATGTGGGGGTCAAGGCGCAGTTCTACTCCTCGCTGACCAACCCCTGCACCCGCTTTGTCAACAGCGTGGTGTACGCGGCGGTGGCGCTGGTCGGCGCTTTGAGCTGCATCGCGGGCGGCTTTACCGTCGGCGCGCTCTCCAGCTTTTTGACCTACGCTAACCAGTATACTAAACCGTTCAATGAAATTTCCGGTGTCGTCACCGAGCTGCAGACCGCCCTGGCCAGCGCCAAGCGCGTCTTTGCGGTCATCGACGAGGAGGCCCAGCAGCCGGACGACGCCGACGCCGCCCACCCCACCGGCAGCGAGGGCCGGGTGGATATCGAGGGGGTCAACTTCTCCTACGAAAAATCCCACCCGCTTATCCGCGACTTTAACCTGCACGTGCAGCCCGGCCAGCGCATCGCCCTGGTCGGCCCGACCGGCTGCGGCAAGACGACCATGATTAACCTGCTGATGCGCTTCTATGACGTCGACTCCGGCGAGATCCGGGTGGACGGCCAGCCGGTCAAAAAGATCGGCCGCAACGCCCTGCGCTCGCTGTACGGCATGGTGCTGCAGGACACCTGGATGTTCCACGGCTCGGTGCGGGACAACATCGCCTACGGCAAGCCGGATGCCACCGACGAGGAGGTTATCGCGGCAGCCAAGGCGGCCCACGCCCACAGCTTCATCATGCGCCTGCCGCAGGGCTACGACACCATCCTGGCCGAGGACGGCGGCAACATCTCGCAGGGGCAGAAGCAGCTGTTGTGCATCGCCCGCGCCATGCTCACCAAGCCCTCGATGCTGATCCTCGACGAGGCCACCTCCTCGATCGACACCCGCACCGAGATGAAGATTCAGCAGGCGTTTGTCGAGATGATGAAGGGCCACACCAGCTTCGTGGTGGCGCACCGCCTTTCCACCATCCGCGAGGCCGACTGCATCCTGGTCATGCGGGACGGCCAGATTGTGGAGCAGGGCACCCACGAGGAGCTGCTCAAGCAGAACGGCTTCTACCACGAGCTGTATTACAGCCAGTTTGCGCAGACGGTGACCGAATAGAACGCCTGCAAATCCGATCAAAATTATATTTCTGTAAGAAAAAGAGCACGACGCCGGAGAGAAACTGCCGGTGCCGTGCTTTTTTATGTTGCGGCGGGGAGAAAGGTGTGGTAAAATGGAAATAATAATAAAAAAGAAACGCCCATCTGAGAAATAAATTACTAGAGATTCAACAAGTATCGTGAAGGGAGGTAAAAGATGAAAAGAGACTTTTTGTCAATAGTAGCAACCTGTATTTTGACCTTTACATTGAGCGTCTCCGCTTTAGCGTCCGGCTACCCGGCGCCGCCGGATCAGGGTTACACCGTCAGCTATGCAAAGGTGGAGTGGGTACACCAGTACGGCGGTGCGGTGCAGCTGCTGCAGGGCGAGCCGGTGGTGATGGCTGGAACGGTCACCGGCTCGCGCGCGGACGGGAGCAAAGGAATTGTGCACACCTACTACAACGTAGAAGTTCAGTCTGTCCTGAAAAATGAAAGCGGTCAGAGGGTTGAACAGCTCCCCGTTGTCCTGACAGGCGGCATCGACGGGGAGATGCAGACCTACATTCGGGAATCGCCGGTGCTGGAGCGGGGAAAAACCTACCTGTTTGTGGGGGAGCCCTCGGAGGAAGAGGGGGCCTTCTATCCGGGAGACGGTTATTGCGGGGTGTTTTCTCTGGAAGAAGGGGAGGACGGAGCCCTTACCGTCGGGCAGCTGAATCCTTTCAATGAGTCGATGGAGCAGCCGCTGCAGGGACTTACTTTGCAGGAGATTGCTCAGGTGGTTTCCGGCAAAATAAAATCGGGCGTGAGAATCCGCATCGTGGATGAGCAGGGCCAGCCGGTCTACGGGCTGAACCTTTCTGCAAGGGAGGAAGCGACCCGGCAGGAGGTGCTGAGCGGATATACCGACCGGGACGGGATGTTCTACAGCCTGGAGGAAAGGGACGGCAGCGCCCTTTTGCTGACCGTCAGCCAAGAGGAATACGGAAAAGAGCAGGCGCGCTGCTACCGGATTTCCCCCAAGGCGGGCAGACAAAACCGATACAAAATGATCTGGAAATAAAGGGAGGGCGTTTGGTCATCGGCCAAACGCCCTCCCGATTGTTTAACTTTTATTTCATTGCTGCAGCGTCGCAATGATCGACGGCACAAACTGCTTCTTGCGGGAGACCATGCCGGGGACCAGCAGCCCCTCGGCCGGGATTTCGTCGAGGTGGTTGGACTGCTTGAGCAGCTCCTTGGCCTTCTGCCCGGCGCACAGCACGATGCTGTTTTCCTCCAAAATGTTGGTCAGCAGGAAAAAGAGCATGGTGGAGGGATCTTTGGCATACTTTTCCTCCATCAGCTGCTGCAGGGCGGGTACCAGCTGCTTGAGCCCCGCCGCGCTGACCGAGGTGATCTGGCCGACGCCAAAGTGCACGTCCGCCGCCGAGAAGGTCTTGTAATCCTGGTAGAAAATCTCCTCGGTGGAGCGGGAGGAAAGGTCGCTGCCCGCCTCGAACATCGCCTGCGCGTAGGTGGGGATGTCGATGTTGGCGATTTTGGCTAAGTCCTCGGCGGCTGCGCGGTCGATGGGGGTGCAGGTCGGCGAGCGGAACATCAGGGTGTCCGAGATGATCGCCGAGCACAGCAGCCCCGCGATCTGCGGCTCGATTTCGACGCCGCTCTCGTGGTAGAGCTGGTAGATGATGGTGGCGGTGCAGCCCAGCGGCTGGTTGCGGAAGTAGACCGGGTTGATGCTCTCCAGTCCGCCCAGCCGGTGGTGGTCGATGATCTCCAGAATGTCGGCGCTCTCCACCCCGTCCACCGCCTGGATCTTCTCGTTGTGGTCGACCAGGATGACCTGCTTTTTCTCGGTGGCCAGGAAGGACCGCTTGGAAAGCTGGCCGATGTAGCGGCCGTGCTCGTCCAGCACCGGGAAGTAGCGGTGGCGCTCCTTGGCCATGACCTCCTTGACGTCGTCGGTGTAGTCGTCCAGCGTGAAGGAGAGGATGTGGTGGCTGGTCATGAAGAAGTCGATGGGCATGCTCTGGTTGATCAGCCGCGCCACGGTGTAGGAGTCGTAGGGGCTGGACAGGATGATGCAGCCCTTGTTTTTGGCGCGCTCAATGATGGTCTCGTTGGGCTCGGCGCTGGTGCACAGGATGATGCAGGAGACACCGGTCTCGATGGCGAAAAACTGCGACTCAAAGCGATTGCCGGTGATGACCATGTCGTGCTCGGCCACATAGTCCACCATCCGCTCCGGGGTGTTGGCCGCGATGGTGACCCGCCCCTGGTCGAAGGTGCCGCTGATGTCCCCGCAGATGACCTTGGCTTCGAGCGCCTTGACGATGTTTTCATAAGGGGTTTTGGCCTTGGAGACGATGCGGTTGTCATAGACGTCCATGTCCGAGGCGGCGATGTTGGACATGGTGATGAGGCCCTGCAGGTAGCCCTCCTTGTCGGTGATGCACAGGGTGCTGGCCTCGTACTCCTTCATCAGGCTGTAGGCCTGCTTGATGGAGATTTTAGCCTCGACCGAAGGGGTCTGCTTAATCTCCATGTCCGAGACGCGGGTGCGGATGTCCGACAGGTACTCCGGTTCCTGCGCCCCAAAATAGGAGAGGGCAAAGGCGGTCTCTTTATTGATCTCCCCGGCGCGCTTGGGCACATAGCGCTGGCCGGTCAGTTTTCTTTTCAGTTCCGCGTAGGCGATGGCCGAGCAGATAGAGTCGGTGTCGGGGCTCTTGTGCCCGATGACGGTGATTTCTTTTGACTGGTTCAAGCGATGTTTCTCCTTTCCTGCCTGAGCTGCACTTTTGGTGATATCTTCTATTTTTGACTTTCCGGTTTGGTTTAATGTCACTATACCACAAATTTTGGCGCAGGACAAGGCTTTCGCTTGTTAAAGCAAAAACAATCGGATTTTTTCGCGCAGCGCCTTGACAAAAAGGGGGCAGACTGCTATAGTAGGAAAGGATTTTGACCTTTTTACAGGGGATTTGAGGTGAGAGGATATGCGCAAAGTTTCCTGCTAAGTTTTACAGGGTAAGCTCAAAAAAAGCAACGGGCTCAAAAGGGAGCCTGCGGCTGCGTTTACCCTGCGGCGGGAAAGACTGATGACTGCGCGTATCCTTCTTCTGGAAAAACCGTGCGCCCTTTTTGCGTCAATGGGGCGGCGTGTTTTGCCTGTACAGATAGAGAAGCAGGAGCAGTGGGATTTCCCGCTGCTCCTAATTTTTTTGTAGAGGTGAACGCCCATGTCCATAATTTTATTATCCGACCTGTCCTTTGGCTATGAGGGCAGCTATCAACCTGTTTTCAAAAATCTTTCTGCTATACTGGATACCGATTGGCGTCTGGGGCTTACCGGGCGCAATGGCAGGGGAAAAACCACCCTGTTGCGGTTGCTGCTGGGCGCGCAGGGCAAACCGTTTGGCCTGACCGGCTTTACCGGGAGCATTCAGGCAAAGGCAAACTTTGGCTATTTTCCAACGCCGGTGACGCCCAATATGGGTGCGCACCCCGAATGGCTCGCCATTGAGGTGGTGCAGGCACTGGTGCCAGGCTGCGAGCAGTGGCGGCTGGAACGGGAGCTCTCGCTGCTGGAGATGGATGAGGACGCGCTGTGGCGTCCCTTCCGGCAGCTCTCCGGCGGAGAAAAGACCAAGCTGCAGCTGGCAGCGCTGTTTTTGCAGGAGGACGCCTTCCCCTTGATCGACGAGCCGACCAACCATCTGGACACCGAATCGCGGCAGCTGGTGGCGGCCTATTTAAAGCGGCAGAAAGGTTTCTTGCTGGTCTCGCACGACAGGGCCTTTCTGGACGGCTGCGTCGACCACATCCTCTCGCTCGACCGCGACCGGATCCAGGTGCGCAAGGGGGATTTTAGCGGGTGGTATCAGGACTACCTGACCCGGGTACAGTCGGAGCGGGAGCACAACGAGCGGCTCAAAAAGGAGATTGGCCGGCTGGAGACAGCGGCCCGCCGCACCGCCAGGTGGTCGGACCAGGTGGAGGCCAGCAAAATCGGGGAGGGGCCGTGCGACCGCGGCTATGTCGGCCACATGGCCGCCAAGATGATGAAGCGCTCCAAGTCTATCCAGTTCCGCCGGGATCAGGCAGTGGAGGAAAAGAAGAAGCTGCTCAAGAGTGTCGAAAACACCGGCAAGCTGAAGATTCAGCCGGTGGACCACTTTGCCAGAACGCTGGTGGAGATGAGGGACCTTTCGGTCTGCTTTGATGGCAAGGCGCTGTTTGCGCCGGTGACCTTCTCGGTGCAGCGCGGGGAAAAGGTGGCGCTGCGCGGCAGAAACGGCTGCGGCAAGACCACCCTGCTGCGGCTGATTGCAGGGGAGCAGCTGCCCTATACCGGCACCCTGCAGCTGGCCTCGGGGCTGACCATCTCGGTGGTGCCGCAGGATACCGGCCACCTGCAGGGGCTGCTGGCCGACTATCTGGAGCGGTGCGGGGCAGAGCAGAGCCTGTGCATGACCATCCTGCGCAACCTGGGGTTTGAGCGGGAGCAGTTTGACATCCCGATGGAGCAGTACAGCCAGGGGCAGAAAAAGAAGGTGCTGATCGCGCGGTCGCTCAGCGAGCGGGCTCACCTGTACCTCTGGGACGAGCCGCTCAACTATATCGACGTCTTTTCCCGCATCCAGATCGAGCAGCTTTTGCGCCAGCAGGAGGCAACCATGCTGTTTGTCGAGCATGACGCGGCCTTCTGCGAGAATGTAGGGGCAAGAGTGCAGGAGATTGTGCGCCTGCCGCAGTAGAACGATCACCAAACCGGCGGCTTTTCATATTCTAAAAGTGAGGGGAGCAGCGCCTGCAAAGGCGCCCCCACTTCAAAATGGAAGGTGAAGAATATGAACTGCAACCAAAATAAGACCGCGGCCTCCCGCGCCGCGGACACCCCGCAGACGCTGCCGAGTTTTCCGGACGTCGACGGCAGCGGTCAGCCGGTCAGCCCGGACATTGCGGACACCCCACAGACGCTGCCGAGCTACCCGGACATTGACGGCAGCGGCCTGCCCATCACCCCACAGCCCATCCCGCCCACCAGCAGCCAGCCCAGCCAGCCGATCCGGCGCTGCTGCCGGGTGCGCTTTTTCCATGCGGCGGCGCAGGCGGGGCCGGTCAACGTCAATATCGGCTCCCAGCGGGTGGCGACCAACCTGGCGTTCGGAAACTTCTCTACATACTATTGTTTTGCAGAGGGCTTCCGCACCGTCAGCATCCTCAACGCAAGCTCCGGCCGCACCCTGCTGCTGCAGAAGACGGTGCCGCTGAACGTCAACGAGATCATCACCTTTGCCATCGTCAACAACGCGACCACCGGCGCGCTGGAGCTGGTGCGGGTGAGCGACAGTGCCTGCTCGGCGCAGCTGGGCGGCCTTTCCTGTCTGCGCATGGCAAATTTTGTGCTGGGCGACAACGCACTGGATCTGCTGCTGGGGGACGGCCGGGTGCTGTTCTCGGATGTGCGGTACAAGGAAAACACGATAGCGCGGCGGCTGCGCCCGGGCTACTTCCAGTTTTATGTCACCAACACCCCGCTGCGCATCGAGCCGCGGGTGGCCGACATCGAGATGGACAGCAGCAGCCGCACGCTGGATGGCAGCTACATCCCCGGCTACGGTGAGGTGGATGTGGTCACCTCCTTTGGCCTGCGGGCCCGCAGAGGGGTGATGTACACCGCCTATGTGATCGGGCAGGCGAATACCGACGAGGTTCAGGTCGTTGTAGCGGAGAACCGTTAGCTTTTTCGTTTTGGGAGCGCAGAGGGGCTTGCCCCTCTGCGCTCCCCTTTTATGCCTCCGACCCCGGGGACTTTTGCAGGGGCAGGCAGCCCCCTGAGGCCCCCTTGATGCAGGCGCTCCGCGAGAGCATGGCAAAGCCATGCTCGGCACCCAGGGTGACTTTCCCGTCGCGGGGAAAGTCACCAAAGGCGCGCCAAGGGCTGTGCCCTTTGGAATCCCCCTGGGTTTCAGCAAAACTTTGGGAACCTGACGAAGTCAGGTTCGAGGGATGGAACGCAAAACCCATTGAACTGAAAGCTATAACCATCCCTTACCGCCCTTTTCGCGCTCGCTTACGCATCGCGCCGGGCTGCCTTCTTCCACAAAATAAGACCGATTTGCCACTTTGAGTTTGTGGGCAAATCGGTCTTGTTTTCTCTCTAAGACTGACCGGGGAGACACTTCCTGCTGTTAATCCGTGGCGCGGGGCGGAGCGCCCGCTCTGGGGAGCTGCCTGTCAGCAAAAAATCCTTTCTTTTGCTCCTACCTTTTCTTTTTGGTAAAGACTTTTCTTTACAACAAAGAAAGGGTAGGTTGACAGATTGGGAATTTTGTGTCAAGCTAAAAAAGAAGAAGTGTGTAAGGGTAAAAGAAGGAGGAAGATTCGATGGAACAGATACGGGAAGAAACCGACCACCGGCTGAAGCTGCGGCTGCTGTCCGCGGCGCTGATGATCTTTGTGGCGCAGCTGGACATCAACCTCATCATCAACGGATTTCGCATCTCGCTGGCGATCATCTTTCTGCCGGTGTTCGCTTTTTTGTCCAAAGGCTTCCCCGTCTTTTCGGTCACCGCCATCGCCGCGCCCGGCATTTTGCTGGTGCGCTGCATCGTTGAGTGGCTGCACGGGGGGGACTTTTTGCAGGCCTTTTGGTCTTACTCGCCGGAGATGATGTTCTATCTCTCCTACGGCGCGCTGTTTGCCTTTTATGCGTGGCTGGTGCCAATGCAGAGGTTTTCGGTGGTGCGGCTGATCCCGCTGATCGGCATCGACATGATTTCCAACCTCTTTGAAATCTGCATTCGTCTGGGCCACGACGCGCTGTCTCCGACGGTGCTGCTGCGCCTTTTGATTGTGGCGCTGGGCCGCACGGCGGTGGCGGCCATCTGCCTGGCGGCGCTGGACGCTTACGGGGTGTTTATCCTGCACCGGGACGACCGATTGCGCTACCGCAAATTGCTGCTGCTGACCTCACAGCTGAAAAGCGAGGTAATCTGGATGAACAAAAACACCACCCGCATCGAGGAGACGATGTCGGTGTCTTACGGCCTGTATAATCAGCTCAGCGCGCTGGAGGGGGAGCAGGCACAGCAGCTTGCCCAGAAGGCGCTGACGGTAGCAAAGGACATCCATGAAATCAAGAAGGAATACTACCTGATTATGAGCGGCATCTCCTCCGCGCTGGAAACCGACCAGGAGGAAAACGGCATGTGGCTGAAAAATATCCTGCAGATTGTGCAGGACAGCATGCGCCGCGCCTTTGAGAAGGACGGAAAGAAGGTGCGGATCGACATCGCGCTGCAGAAAAATTTTTATACGGACAAGCATTACTATTTGATGTCGGTGCTGCGCAACCTCATCAACAACGCGGCCGAAGCCGCCGGGGAGGAGCGGGCAGACGTGCTGGTGGAGCAGAAGGAGGAGAACGGCGACTGTGTGCTGCAGGTGCACGACAACTGCGGCGGCATCGCCCCGGAGTATCTGCCCACCATCTTTGAGCCGGGCTTTTCGACCAAGATTAACTTTGAGACCGGCAAGGTCAGCCGCGGTTTGGGCCTGAGCCTTGTCAAGGACATTGTGGAGGAGGAGCTGGGCGGTGTGATCTCGGTGAAGTCCCAAAACGGCTGTACCGACTTTACCATCCGCATCCCACGGGAAAATTTGGAGGTGGAACGATGAAATTTTATCTGATTGACGACGACGCGAATGTCTGCAATATCCTGAAAATTATCATCCAGCAGAAAAAACTGGGCGAGGTGTGCGGCATGGCCGGGAACGGGATGGACGCGCTGGAGGACCTCAAGTTCATCCAGCCGGATATTGTGATAGTCGATTTGCTGATGCCGGTGATGGATGGCATCCACTTTGTGCGCAAAGCCAAGGAGCTTTATCCGGACATCACCTACGTCATGCTCTCCCAGGTCAGCAGCAAGGAGATGGTGGCGCAGGCGTACGAGTGCGGGGTCACCTTCTTTCTGCAGAAGCCGGTCAACGGCGTGGAGGTGGTGCGGGTGCTGGGCAATGTGGCTGACTCCATCCAGATGAAGCGCACCTTCCAGCAGATGCAGTCGCTGTTTATGAAGGGCTCTCCCGCCGAGGGCGAAGGGGTGGTGCTGCCTCAGCTGAACCTGCCCAGCGAGCAGCAGGAGGAAAAACCGCACATCAAGCGGGTGCGCGCCGTGCTGCAGAAGCTGGGCATCATCGGCGAAAACGGCGCGTCGGACATCATCACCCTGGTTGACTATATGATTGGACAGGGGCCGGAGACGGGCAAGTTCACCGTCTCGGAGCTGTGCAGCCGCTTCAGCCCCAACAACGCCAAGTCGATGGAGCAGCGCATCCGCCGCGCGGTCAATGCAGGATTGACCAACCTTGCCAATATGGGCCTGGAGGACTACTCCAACGACACCTTCCAGGATCTGGCCGGGTCGCTGTACAGCTTTGAGCAGATCCGCCGGGAGATGGACTTTATCCGCGGCAAATCGGAGGTGCACGGCAAGGTGTCGCTCAAGAGCTTTTTGAATTCGCTGATTTTTTACTGCGCCAATTAAGGAGCGGCGTTTTCATCCAATCAAAACGAGCGGGGAGACCGGGAGGTCTCCCCGCTCGTTTTGTCCCTCAGGGACAAAAGCAGGTGCGCAACGGGCGCAGAGAGGGTGGGATTTTGTAAGGAAATGGTGGCTGTTCCATGAAGTACAGGTAAAATAGAATTTTGAAATGTATAGAAATGTGCAATAAATTTATGCATATCGCCAAAGACAATGTTTGGCGAGGACAAGAAAAGGGGGAATTTTGTTGTGGGATGCGCTGAATAATGTGCGATACAACTAAACAACATCAACAAAGTTGCTTTTCTGCGATTTTTTGACAAAAAAATTCCTGTAACTTTTTGTAGCTTTGCAAACCTTTCCCCTATAATCTAGGTATCGTCAATCGCACAGGCGTCCCGGTTAAAAAGCGAGCAGATGGGGACGCTAAAGGTAAGATTTTAGATGGAGGTTTTTGCACTATGATGACAATCCTTTCCGGAGTGGGCTTCCTGCTCCTCACATTGGCGGTCTTCTCCCTGTTCAGCTTAAAATTCCCAAAGGGCAGCGAGGCGATGTCCGGTATGGCCAACGCCGCGGTTGCTTCCTTCCTGATAGAAGCTGTTCATAAATATATCACCGGTGACCTGCTGGGTATCGCTTTCCTGGCAGAGGTCGGTTCCACCGCAGGCAGCCTGGGCGGCGTAGCAGCGGGCGTCATGGTTCCGATCTGCATGGGCGCAAACCCTGTCTTCGCGGTTGTAGCAGGTCTGGCCTGCGGCGGCTACGGCATCCTGCCGGGCTTCATCGCCGGCTACATCGTTGGCCTGATCGCTCCTTACATTGAAAAATATCTGCCGACCGGCCTTGACCTGATTGCCGGCGCGCTGATCATCGCACCTGTTTCCCGCCTGATTGCCTTCGCGGTAGACCCGGCGGTCAACTCGGTACTGGGTGTCATCGGCGGCACCATCACCGCAGCTGCAGAGCAGTCCCCGCTGGTTATGGGCTTCCTGCTGGGCGGCATCATGAAGATGATCTGCACCTCTCCGCTGAGCTCGATGGCGCTGACCGCCATGCTGGGCCTCACCGGTCTGCCGATGGGTATTGCGGCGATTGCCTGCTTTGGCGGTTCCTTCACCAACGGCATGGTCTTCCACAAGATGCACTACGGCAACAAGAGCAACATCATTGCGGTTATGCTGGAGCCTCTGACCCAGGCGCACATCGTCACCGCGCACCCAATCCCGATCTTTGTTTCCAACTTCTTTGGCGGCGGCCTGGCCGGCCTTGCCGCGGCGGCCCTGGGTATTGTCAACAACGCGCCTGGCACCGCTTCCCCAATCCCTGGCATGATCGCGCCGTTCGGCTTTAACCCGGCGGGCAAGGTTGTGCTGGCCCTGGCCCTGGCGGCCCTGGGCGGTGCGCTGGCCGGTTATGTCGGCGGCACCGTGTTCAGCCGTCTGGAAAGCCGCAAGAAAGCACCGGCTGCTTACGCAGACCCGATTGCGGATGATGAAGAAATCCTGGATGCATAAAAGCATTTTCCCTAAATTCTCATAAAGTACAAGACGAAAGCAGAGGAGCGAGCCAAACGGCCCGCTTCTCTGCTTTTTGCGGCAAAAAAATCCCCGGACAAAACCGGGGATACAAAATAATGGCGATACTTTCGGCAAAAAAAGGAAAGGAACCTTCTGGTTAGTCCTCCGGGATGATTCCCTCGACGCCGTATTTTAAGAACAGGTCGCAGTAGGTGTCCATGACCTTGTAAAACGCGTCC
>ERZ773155.3146-NODE-3146-length-11492-cov-3.734196_pt1 | contig 11492 bp, 5 predicted proteins | sample MGYA00511262_ERZ773155 | MGnify/ENA primary metagenome ERZ773155 (study PRJEB29015, sample SAMEA2737828) | human gut metagenome | biome: human gut; feature: human-associated habitat; material: faeces | place: China | collected 2012 ... | reverse complement strand
AAAGATAATACGGGAGCGGAAATTCAGGACAGCCTGATTAAAGCCGTACAACGCCATCCGAATATCACGGTCATCGAAAACCAGTTTGCCATTGAAATCCTGACACAACATCACCTGGGAGTGACCGTAACCCGCCAGACGCCGGACATCAAATGTTATGGTGCTTATATCCTCGATCCGAAAACGGGAAAAGTAGATACCTATCTTGCTAAAGTGACGCTGATGGCTACCGGTGGAGTAGGAGCCGTTTATAAAACAACCACTAACCCGCTAGTCGCTACCGGAGACGGTATCGCCATGGTTTACCGTGCCAAAGGTACGGTGAAGGATATGGAGTTTGTACAATTCCACCCTACCGCCCTATATCATCCGGGAGACCGCCCTTCTTTCCTGATAACGGAAGCAATGCGTGGTTACGGAGGTGTACTGCGTACAATGGACGGCAAAGAGTTCATGCAGAAATATGATCCCCGTCTTTCGCTCGCTCCCCGTGACATCGTGGCACGCGCCATCGACAACGAGATGAAGAACCGTGGAGACGACCATGTATATCTGGACGTCACCCACAAAGATCCCGAAGAAACAAAGAAACACTTCCCCAATATCTACGAGAAATGTCTTAGCCTGGGCATCGACATCACGAAAGATTATATCCCGGTAGCCCCGGCCGCCCATTATCTCTGCGGAGGTATCCTTGTCGACCTGGACGGACAATCTTCCATCGAACGTCTTTATGCCGTGGGAGAATGTTCCTGCACAGGATTGCATGGAGGCAATCGTCTGGCTTCCAACTCACTGATAGAAGCAGTCGTATATGCCGACGCTGCCGCCAAGCACAGTCTACAAGTGGTCGATCAATATTCTTATAATGAAGATATTCCCGAATGGAACGATGAAGGAACCCGTTCGCCGGAAGAAATGGTGCTCATTACGCAAAGTATGAAGGAAGTGAACCAGATTATGAGTACGTATGTAGGTATTGTCCGCAGCGACCTCCGTCTGAAACGTGCCTGGGACAGACTCGATATTATCTACGAAGAGACTGAAAGCCTGTTCAAACGCAGCGTAGCGTCCAGAGAAATCTGCGAATTGCGTAATATGGTGAATGTGGGTTATCTGATTATGCGCCAAGCAATGGAGCGTAAGGAAAGCCGCGGATTACATTATACGATAGATTATCCGCACGTGAAGAAATAGGATTTACAGTATTATTCTTATTAAAAAGAAAAAACAAGAGGCTTCCTCAAATTATATTTTTGAGTTTGGCCTCTTATTTTTTTATCTTTATATGTTTCTTTTGCACTCCTCAAAGAAACTATACTATACACTTATGAGAATATAATACACTTCAATACACCTTGTATTTATTTATAAATCAAGTATTTAAATAGCAACAACATATAAATACGAATATCTCTACCTTTTCTAAAATCGCCTCTGAATATCATCCTCTTAAAAACATGTTCTTGAGCATGTGTACACCTCTTTGAGAATATAGTAAACGCTTTCCTGTCTCTCATCTCATACTTTTGTTCACAGAAATAATCACTAATCGAAATATTATGGATATAGCTAAAAGATGTGAGCAGAACCCCCTACTGGCTCCAAAAGATTTAAAAGCGGGAATCAACGGAATGGAAATTACATGTTTGTTAAATCCCGGAGTTTTCAAATATCAAGGCAAAATTTGGTTACTTTTGCGCGTCGCAGAGAGACCTATACAGAAAGAAGGAATTATCAGTTTTCCTATATATAATGAAAAAGGAAAAATAGAAGTGGTTTCGTTTTTAAAGAATGATCCCGATTTGGATGCTTCAGACCCACGCGTTATCGGTTACAAAGGAAAAAATTATCTGACTACGATGTCTTACTTACGATTGGTTTCAAGTACCGACGGTATTCACTTCAAAGATGAACCGGAATTTCCACCTATTTTCGGAAAAGGAGAGCTGGAAGCATTCGGTATTGAAGATTGCCGTGTTGCAACAACCGAAGATGGTTTTTACCTTACTTTCACAGAAGTATCGTCGGTAGCTGTAGGGGTTGGACTGATTCACACCAATGATTGGAAAAACTATACACGGCATGGAATGATATTCCCACCGCATAATAAAGATTGTGCATTGTTCGAACAGAAGATAGGTGACAAGTATTTCGCTCTTCATCGCCCAAGCAGTCCCGAACTTGGCGGCAATTATATATGGTTGGCAGAATCGCCCGACCGCTTGCATTGGGGAAACCACAAATGTGTGGCAACCACTCGTGACGGAATGTGGGATTGCGCACGTGTAGGGGCAGGGGCAGCTCCAATAAAGACAGAAGAAGGCTGGCTGGAGATTTATCATGGAGCCGATTTTAATCACCGTTATTGCTTGGGGGCTTTATTACTCGATTTAAATGACCCGTCAAAAGTGATTGCAAGAAGCGAAGAACCGATCATGGAACCTATCGCCGCTTATGAGCAAACAGGTTTCTTCGGAAATGTAGTTTTCACTAATGGGCATTTGGTGGACGGCGATACGATAACCATGTATTATGGAGCAAGCGATGAAGTGATTTGTAAGGCAGAGCTTTCCATTTCAGAGATATTAAACGTATTAAAACAGACACAAAAGAAGTAATGAATAAACTGAAAAAAGAATATCTGTTCTTTAAGCAACAGGAACCTAACATGAGAACACTGTTGGTTACCAATATGCTTTATGCATTGGTACTACCGATAGTAGAAATCTTTGTGGGAGCCTATATCATGAGGAACACGAGCGATCCGGTGATGGTTGCTTTTTATCAGCTGGCAATGTATATAGGCATCATTACTACCTCTCTTGTTAACGGTTATCTGCTAAAGAAATACAGTGTGAAGACGCTTTATTCGATAGGAATCCTGGTAAGTGGCATTTCCATGTTCGGTATGATGACTATCAAGTCACTTGGCTTCATCGAACTTGGTCTGGCCGGCTTTTTAATGGGAGCAGCTTCTGGTTTCTTCTGGACCAACCGATACCTGCTGGCTCTCTATAATACCAACGACAACAGCCGTAACTATTTCTTCGGACTAGAGTCTTTCTTCTTTTCTATTACCTCCATCGGTGTTCCTTTAATTATAGGCGCATTTATCAGCCAGATAGATGGAAAAGAAGTTTTCGGATTCCTCTTCAATATCAATACCTCTTACTGTGTAGTTACGATGGCAGCAGTAGTCATTACCGTTATCGCCTGCATGACACTGTGGAAAGGTAAATTCGAGAACCCTAAAGAAACGAACTTCCTCTATTTCCGCTTCAACATACTTTGGAAAAAGATGCTGTGGCTAGCCGGATTGAAAGGAATGGTTCAAGGTTTTTTAGTAACGGCACCGGCTATATTGGTATTGAAGCTGGTAGGAGATGAAGGAGCGTTAGGATTGATTCAGGGAGTTAGCGGGGCACTGACCGCTGTCCTGGTGTATGTATTAGGACGTATGGCCCGCCCGCAAGACCGTTTGAAAATCTTTGTAGGAGGATTAATCGTATTCTTTGTCGGTACACTATTCAACGGTATTCTCTTCTCTGCTACGGGAGTGATCCTTTTCGTCCTTTGCAAAGTGATATTCCAGCCTTTGTTCGACCTGGCTTACTTCCCCATTATGATGAGAACAATTGATGCAGTTGCAAAGATTGAGAATAGAAACGAATATGCATATATCCTAAGCCATGAGTTCGGCCTTTTCCTTGGAAGAGCTTTCGGTTTACTACTGTTTATCTTCCTTGCTTATTGTGTATCGCAGGATTTTGCATTGAAATATGCGCTGGTGATTGTTGCCGGATTACAATTAGCGGCATATCCTTTGGCTAAGAATATTACTAATCAAACTGATACTATTGAACATGAAAATGACAAGTAAAGGTGTTTTTGTACTTATGACCGTTTGTTTCCTGGCATCTTGCTCGGGCAACGGAAATAACTTTGGTGAAAAGGTAAAGCAGGTTTCCATCCATAGGGTAGACTCTATGCCTGATATGCCTGAAACTTATAAAATGCTGGACTGGAAGCAAAAAGCCCAAAAGTATGACCAGTTTATTTTTGACTGGAATAATAAAAGCGAAGTCGGACCATTAATCTGGTTAGATGACGCCCGCAGAAATATGGACCAGACTACATTTGGCTTATATACTGCCATTAAAGATATTCGTCAGGGAAAGAATGCCAATAACGGAGAGTTCCATGAAAGTCTGAACTCATTGGCAGCTATTCTTGGTGCCGGCCTTGTAGGAATTGACAAGACGAATCAAGACGGATATAACTATGTAAAAATGGTGCAGAATTATTTCAATTCTGATAACGGCTGGAATATAGTCATGAACAATACAACTCCGTCAGTAGCCCTTTTAGGAGGAGGCTATGGTCGCGACTGGTGGTATGATGTATTACCCAATGCCTTATATTATGCGATATGCGATGTTTTCCCCAATGTAGACGGGGCAGAGAAGATACAAAAAAGTATTGCGGAGCAGTTTGTTAAAGCAGATTCCGTATTGAATGGAAATTACGACTATTCTTATTTTGACTATGCACAAATGAAAGGAATGGTGAATAATATTCCATTGCAACAAGACGCCGCCGGTGGTCATGCTTATGTATTGTTGTGTGCTTATCATAAGTTTGGTGATCCACGTTATCTGCAACATAGTAAAAGTGCCATCGAAGCCCTGCTTGCCCAGAAAGAAAGCCGTTTTTACGAGGCTCTTTTACCACTCGGAGTGTATACGGCAGCCTATTTGAATGCAGTAGAGGGGGCTAACTATGATGTAGCCAAACTTCTTGATTGGGTATTTGACGGATGTAAAAGCCCTACAGGAAGAACCGGTTGGGGAATTATTGTAGGAAAATGGGGTGATTATGATGTAAGTGGTCTGCAAGGAAGTATCACAGACGGCGGAGGATATGCATTCCTTATGAACAGTATCAAACCCGCCTGGCCTTTCATTCCGATGGTGAAATATCAGCCTCAATATGCAAAGGCTATCGGCAAGTGGATGTTGAACAATGCAAGTGCATGTCGTTTGTTCTATCCGGGGGAAATAGATGAAACACATCAATGGGCTCCGGAATTGAAGGACATTACTTATGATAATGTTTCTTATGAAGGTTTACGAAAAACGGATGACTATGGAAAAGCATCATTAAAAGGGGTTAGTCCGGTTGCAATCGGCGATGGTCCCAAATGGATAAAAGGTAATCCGACGGAGAGCATGTTCAGCGTTTACAGTTCTTCTCCTGTTGGTATTTTAGGGGCCATTGTTTGTCAAACGAATGTGGAGGGTATCCTCCGGCTGGATTGTAATGTCACAGACTTCTATACAGAGAAACCTTATCCGGTCTATCTCTATTATAACCCTCATAAAGAGACCAAAACCATTACTTATCAAGCTACCCAACCATGCGATTTGTTTGATATTGTTGCCAAAGAATATATAGCAAAAAATATAAAGACAAATGGCTCCGTTGAGATCCCGGCCAACGACGCAAGAGTAATTGTGGAACTTCCCGCCGGAACAGAATTAGAACTGAAAGATGGTAAGATTATTGCGAATAAACAAAATATCATTTCATATAATTAAATCTAAGTGTATAAACTATGAGTAAGCATTTATTATTATTCATTCTTATTCTTGCTGTTTGCACAAATGTCTTTGCACAGCAAACCAAGAGTATTTCGGGTGTGGTATACGACAGTAATACCGGAGAGGCTTTAATTGGAGTTTCTGTTCTTGAAGTGGGAACGACCAATGGTACTATCACTGATTTTGACGGTAAATATACATTAAAAGTATCGTCAAATAAAGTTTCATTCTCGTATGTAGGTTTTAAAACTGAAATTGTAAACGTAACAAATAGCGGAACGTACAATGTAAATCTAGTGTCCGATAATAAATTGGATGAGGTTGTAGTGATTGGTTACGGTACTCAAAGAAAGAGTGACCTTACCGGTGCTTTGGCTTCTATAAGTAGTAAGGATATTAAGAACTATGCAGTATCTAATGCATCCGAACTACTAACAGGTAAGGCAGCCGGCGTATTTGTTGCCGCCAGTTCCGGCCAGCCGGGATCGGATGCAGTGATCCGCGTGAGAGGTTTAGGGACCGTCAATGACAACAATCCATTGTACGTAGTTGATGGACAGTTCATGGATAACATCAGCAGCCTGAATCCATCTGATATTGAACGTATGGAAGTATTAAAAGATGCTTCAGCCTGCGCTATCTATGGTTCGAGAGGTTCTAATGGAGTAATCCTCATTACTACCAAGGGAGGGGTGAAAGGTGAAACGACTGTAACATTGGATGCTTATGTAGGTGTAAAAAACAGTTATAAAGCATTGAACATGATGAACAGCGACCAATACTACAACTTCATCATGAAAGCGTATGAAAACGATGCAAGCTTTCAAAACTCAATGAAGGATAAGTTTACCAATCAGTATCAGAAAGGCTATAATACCAACTGGTGGAATGAAGTAACCCGTACAGCTTTCAACCAGAACTATAATCTAAGCATCCTTAAGGGGACAGATAATTCGAGATCTTCTTTAAGTTTAGGATATGTAGACGATCAGGGTGCAATCATCACTACTGAATTCAAGAGACTTTCACTTAAAGCGAATCTTGAATATGATATTAACAAATTTATCACTGTTGGCGCCAATGTCAATCTGGCAAAGATAAGAAAACGTGACGCAGGAGCAATTCCTTCATTCGATTTCATTCAAAAAGCTGATCCTTTTACCCCTGTTATCAGCCCGTTGGTAGATCCGTCTTCTGAAAATTACGAATATAACAAATATGCGCCTACCGAGTGGTCTTACGACCCTAATCCGGTAGCCATGCTCGAACTTCCTAATAGATACAATGACATATTCAATGTATTTGGTAATGTGTTTGCCCAAATCAAATTGTATAAAGGATTGAGCTATCGGGTACAGTATAGCTTCGAAAGATACCATGATACTTTCAAAGACTTCCGTCCTATCTATTCGTCTACTTTTTCGGAAGATAACTTAGCGAATCAGGAAAGTAAATATAATAAAGAAACTCAATTAAATAATAATAGTGCTGTTACTTCTAATTATCAGGTGGAACAACGCCTTAATTACAACACGATAATAGGCAGGCATAAACTGGATGCAATGGTTGCCATGACTTATGAGAAGAACAGCAGCGAAGGTATTAATGCATTTAAGAGAAAGGCTTTAGGTAACGATGAAATCTATCAGATACTTGATGCACAAACAGCTGGAGATAACACCTCGGGAGGTAAAGAAACATCTTCTATGTTGTCGTACTTGGGACGTATCAACTATGTATATGATGATAGATACCTTGCTACAGTCAATTTCCGTGCCGACGGTTCTTCAAGATTTGCCAAACGTAACCGTTGGGGCTATTTCCCATCAGTCTCATTAGGTTGGAGAGTGAGCAATGAAGAATTCTTTAAGAACCTGAACATTGAAAATACAATTTCCAATTTAAAACTGCGTGTAGGATGGGGACAGAATGGTAACCAACGAATTGATAGAGACGCGCCTCTTACGTTGATTGGCACCAATAATGAGAATCAGTGGTACTTTGGAAACGGGTACTCACAAGGTTACGTCCCGACTTATGTGGGAAATGCAGATATTAAATGGGAAACCAGCCAGCAAACCAATGTCGGTTTAGATATGTCTTTCTTTAAAAACAGCCTTGATGTAAGTATGGACTTTTATGTAAAGAAAACAAGTGACATGTTGCTCAATATGCCTATTCCTTCTTTTGGCGCCTTCCCTAACAGCCCCTTCTTCAATGCAGGAGACTTGAAGAATACCGGTTTCGAAATAGTAGTCAACTACCGTAACCAGATAGGAAAAGACTTTAATTACAATGTAGGGCTGAACATGTCTACTTATAAGACAGAGGTAACCAAACTTACATCGGAATATTTGAGTGGAAATACCAGCCGTACGTATGTAGGAGGTCCTATCGGACGTTTCTGGGGATACAAACAAATAGGAATATTCCAGAATCAGGAAGAGATAGACAATTATGTGGATAAAAATGGTACCAAGATTCAGCCTAATGCACAACCGGGTGATTTCAAGTTTGCCAAATTAGGAGAATCAGGCGAATTGAACGATGATGATGACCGTACTTTTATCGGTGATCCTAATCCGGACCTCATTTATGGTTTCAACTTAGGATTTAGTTATAAGAACTTTGATGTAAGTATGGCATTCCAGGGAACTATTGGAAATGACATCTGGAACGTTGCTAAAGGAAGCCTTGCTTCAGCAGGACGCCAGAATGCATTGGCGGATGCTTACACAAAAGCATGGACAAAAGACGGGGATTTGGATGCTGTATATCCACGCATAACCAACTCTGACTCTAACAACAATATGAGAGGTTCTTCTTTCTATGTGGAGAATGGTTCTTACCTGCGTTTGCAGAATATGCAAATAGGCTATACATTGCCGAGTCACATTTGCCAGAAGAGCAAACTGTTTTCAAGTTGTAGATTCTATGTGAGCGGTCAGAATATATTTACTTTAACCGGTTATTCCGGACTTGATCCGGAACTGGGTATCAATAACCCATTGGATATGGGAGTGGATACTACACGTTATCCGTCTTCACGTACATTCACTTTTGGAGTTAATTTGCAATTTTAAATCTAGCTAAAAAGACATTACATTATGAGAAAAATATTATTTATAATATGCTGGGCTCTTGCCGGAGTGGGGTTGTATAGCTGCTCTCTCGACGAACCAAGTTATGGTAAAACCACAAGCGATAATTATTATCAGAAGGAAAGCGATATTGAACAAGCCTTGACAGGAGCTTATCTCCAATTACGTACAACTTGGAATGAATATGCATTAAATCATTATTTTGTAGGTGATTGCAGCACTGATGATGCACTGAAAGGAGGAGGAAATGACGGTGACCGTGCCGAAGTACGCGACTTGTCCGACTTTACGATCTACACAACCAATGGTGAAGTAGGACGTCGTTGGGAGATTCTGTACAGATTAATCAATCGCTGTAACGATGTGATTTATTATGCTCCTGATGCAATAGGAAACGAAGAACTATTGAAACGTTATGCAAACGAGGCAAAAGCATTGAGAGCATTCGGGTATTATTGCCTAGTCACTACATTCGGAGAAGTGCCTCTAATCACTACGCCGATGCAACCCGCTGAAATACTGCAAATACCCCGCTCCCCATTGGAGAAGGTATATGAATGTATTGTGAATGATTTAACCGATGCCTCCGCACTTCCTGCAAAAGGAGATTACTCTGAAGATGATGCTTATCGTGCAACACGTGGCTTTGCTAAAACAATGCTTGCTAAAACATACATGTTCAAAGGTGATTTTGCCTCTGCCGAAACGGTACTTCATGATATTATTGAAGTAGACAAAGACTATACATTGTTGAGTGATTACGGCATGAACTGGCGCACTGAATATGAAAACAGTTCGGAATCAGTATTTGAGATTGCCAACAAAGTATATGACAAAAACATAGCCACAGGTACAAATGTCCCTCACTTCTTCACAAGCAGACGCATCTCCGGTTATCAGGGATATGGATTTCATGTACCGACCCAAGACCTCTATGATGCCTTTGATGCAGATGACCCGCGTATTACTTATGTATTCACACAAACCGGTGATAGATATAAAGGTGATACTGAAGCGCAGGACAATGCTGAATCTCCAAGCGGTTATCATGATTACAAGATGACTGTGCCAGCAGTAGAAAAAACGGGTTTCGACGTCTGGATGATTAGTTACAACATTCGTTTAATCCGTTATTCCGATGTTCTCTTGATGTATGCCGAAGTATTAAACGAAAATGGAAAACCAGGGCTTGCACTTCCTTACCTGAATGATGTAAGAGAAAGAGCCCGCAAAACTAATCCGGTCGATCCGAGAAGAGATCAACAGGCGTATATTCCTGCTACAACAACTAATACACTGCCCGACATAACAGAAACCGATCAAGAGCGTCTGAAAGAAATCATCTGGAAGGAACGTCGTTGTGAATTGGCAATGGAAGGATGGAGACGGGATGACCTGATGAGACAAAAACGTTTCGGAACCGTTATGCGTGCTTATGCAACCAAATATAATACCTCGAAAGGTGCCAATTTTAGGGACGACAGAGATTATCTGTTTCCGATACCGCAAGGTGAAAGGGATAAGAGCAACAATATTCTTTCCCAAAATCCGGGTTTTTAATATGAATAAAATGAGGGGGCGGATTATAAAATCCGCCCTTTTTTAACAACCAACTGACCATGAAAAAGACATTATTATTTCTCGTAGCAGGTTTTTTCTTTCTCAACAACCTGCCGGCACAAAAGCCGATAGAACAAAAAGAGATCCGCTTAGTACAGTATATGCCCAATATACCTTTCCCCTATAAAATGAAAAATTGGAAAGATATAGCCACGAAACAGGACAGACTACTTTACGATTTCAACGCCAAAGGACAGAACTTACCTCTTATCTGGTGGGACGATTCGCAAATAAACTTTCCATTCCGTACTTTCGGACTTCCAAGCTACGTAGATAAAAGACGGTTAGGAGGAAATTCTTATGAATCTCTTCCCACTATGGGCTCACTCATTAGTGCAAGTCTGATAGGAGTAGACAAAAGCAATGATGACGGAAAAGATTATGTATCAATGATACGACAATTCTTCAACAAGAAGAACGGAACCAATCTTATATTGAACGGACTCGACAGGAAAGCCGGAGAAAGTTTCTGGTACGAGATATGGCCGGCAATGGCTTATTCGATGCTGGTAGATTTATATCCTCAAAAAACAGAGATGCAGGAGCCGATGAAGATCACTATCGACAATTGGTATGCTGCTATCCAGGACTTGAGTAAAGGTAGAGAATATCCGGACTTCAACTTCACCGCCTTCAACTTTAAGAACCGTAAAGGGTACTATAATAAAGTATGGCGTGAACCGGATGCAGCCGCAGGACTTGCTTGGTTGCAATACATCTCCTGGATTAAATACGGAGATAAAAAGTATCTGAATGCTACACGTCAATGCATGGCATTCTTGCAAAACCGTCCCCAGAAAGAAGGTACTTTCTATGAGATAATGATGCCCTATGGGGCTTATCTGGCAGTGCGCATGAATGCGGAACTTGGAACTGCTTATGATGAGCTGAAAATGTTGAACTGGTGCTTCGACGGTAATAATTCAGACCGTGACGGATGGGGAGTGATGTGTGAGCGTTGGAACAAATACGACGTACACGGATTGGTAGGACAAAAAAAGGATGAACAATATGCTTTTGCCATGAACACCTTTTCACAAGCTGCCGCACTTGTCCCAATTGTAAAATACAACCCGGCTTATGCTTCCACAATAGGCAAGTGGATGTTGAACTTGGCAAACGCCTGCCGTTTATTTTATGCAGATGAGCACCCCCGCAACCGTCAGTC
>ERZ773155.3144-NODE-3144-length-11493-cov-8.811855_pt1 | contig 11493 bp, 9 predicted proteins | sample MGYA00511262_ERZ773155 | MGnify/ENA primary metagenome ERZ773155 (study PRJEB29015, sample SAMEA2737828) | human gut metagenome | biome: human gut; feature: human-associated habitat; material: faeces | place: China | collected 2012 ... | reverse complement strand
TTTGGTGTAAATGACGTAATAATGACGTATTTTATACAAATAATTCTTAAAATCAAGATATTTTGTATTAAAATAGCTTGATTTTCTCATTTTACGAAAACAGTGACTTCCAAAGCATCCAAATCCCCTGTTTTTGTACTTTTTTTGCAAGAAATAGCGATTTTAATACAAAAGTAAAATACTTGCCTCTTTACACACAAATTTGGACTGGACTCGTCGAACAACCACACTTACTCTTAATTCTACTAAAACATGCAAAAGAGCTGGGAAAAGTAAAAATTCCGTCTTAGAAACAAATTATTTTTACTATAAATGTATAAAAAGATCTATTACGTAAAAAAGCGCTTTCTGAGAAGCTTATTTTTTACTATTTTTACTATATTGAAGCTTTTTTCAAAAATCAGTAGTCCAAATGCGGACTACTGGTGTTTTTGAAAGCTTTTCAAAACGCAGAACGCCCACGGCAGCCCTACGTTACGGGCCATGCACCCAATTCATAAATGTGTTGCAAAGGACGCTCCACATTTATTGGCAGTTCTCCGCAATGAGCCACGCTATTCATAAGATTGCCAGCAAAAGGCGCTGCCAATCTTATTTCATATCGCGGCGTTCGCCGCATCACGGCAAAAATAAAAACCGTGATTTGTGAGCAAGCTCCCAATCACGGTTCTTATTTTGCCTATGCGCGGCTCATTGCTCGCGTAAACTCTCAAGTTACAGAACAATTGAAATTATCCATAAACATTTATCGACACTTTATTCCGTTGTGAAAATGCACAAAAACAATGTTGCAGATTTGACAACAATATACAAACTTCCGATAAATTACAGGAAATCTCTTGCAACTGATTCGTGAATGTGCTATCTTCTAATTACAGCAACGGAAACGTTACCGGTAACAATACCGATACCGATTCCGAAACACTTACGGGAACATGAAAAAATTATGAAATGACCCGTACAAACATAAAGGAGAGGTAAGATTATGAAGAAGAAATTGGCAAGCGTATTACTTTGTGCAGTAATGGCAGCTTCCATGCTGACCGGTTGTGGAAACTCCGGTGATGCAGCAGCTACCACCCCTGCTACCGACAGCAAGACCGATGCAGCAACCACCGAAGCTGTTGAAACGACAGCAGCTGCAGACGGATCTGTATACTACCTGAACTTCAAACCTGAAGTTGACGAAGTATGGCAGAAGCTGGCTAAGGAATATACCGAGGAGACCGGTGTTCCTGTAAAGGTTGTTACCGCAGCAAGCGGTACCTATGAGCAGACTCTGATGTCTGAGATCGCTAACAAGGAAGCACCTACCCTGTTCCAGATCAACGGACCTATCGGTTATCAGAACTGGAAAGATTACTGTGCAGACTTAAAGGATACAGACCTGTACAGCTGGTTAATGGATAAGAGCCTGGCAATCACCGGCGAAGACGGTGGTGTATACGGAATCCCTTACGTAGTAGAGGGTTACGGTATCATTTACAACGACGCTATCATGCAGAAGTACTTCGCACTGGATGGTGCTAAGGCAGCAAGCATGGATGAGATCAACAACTTCGCTAAGTTAAAAGAGGTTGTAGAAGATATGCAGGCTAAGAAAGATGAGCTGGGTATTGAAGGCGTATTCGCTTCCACATCCCTGACTCCCGGTGAAGACTGGAGATGGCAGACTCATCTGGCTAACATCCCTGTATACTATGAGTTCAAAGACAAGGGTATCACCGATACCGACAACCTGGAGTTCACTTACTCCGATAACTTCAAGAACATTTTCGATCTGTACATCAACAACTCCTGCACAGCACCCGGCCTGCTGGGAAGCAAGTCTGTAGACGACTCCATGGCTGAGTTCGCTCTGGGTCAGGCAGCAATGGTACAGAACGGTAACTGGGGTTGGAGCCAGATCAATGGCGTAGACGGCAACACTGTTAAGCCTGAGGATGTTAAGTTCCTTCCTATCTATACTGGAGTTGAAGGTGAAGAGAACCAGGGACTGTGCACCGGTACTGAGAATTTCTTCTGCATCAACAAGGAAGCTTCTGCTGAGGATCAGGCAGCATCTATCGCATTCGTTGAATGGCTGTTCTCTTCTGAGACCGGTAAGGCAGCAGTAACCAACGACCTTGGATTCATCGCTCCTTTCGATACCTTTAGCGATGACGAAAAGCCCACCGATCCTCTGGCACAGGAAGTTCTTCGTTACATGGCAGATAGCTCCAAGACATCTGTAGCATGGAACTTCACTTCCTTCCCCAGCCAGCAGTTCAAGGATGACTTCGGTGCAGCTCTTCTGGAGTATGCTTCCGGTTCCGTTGACTGGGATGCTGTAAAGACAACCGTAGTTGAAAGATGGGCAGCTGAAAAGGCCGCAACTGCAGCTAACTAAGCTCCATCAACAAAAAGACAATAACTTAATCCATCTTATATAACTTCAGACACAGGGGGCGGTGGTGGTACCACGGCCCCTGTGTTTGTAAAAAAGGAGACAGGCTTATGCAAAAGACATTAAAAAGATATTTTCCCATTTTTGTACTGCCTACCCTGATCGCGTTTTCCTTTGCTTTTATTATACCGTTTGTCATGGGCGTATATCTGTCCTTTTGCAAATTTAAGACAATTACAAACGCGCAATTTGTAGGCTTAGACAATTACATTAAAATTTTTGCGGACAAAGATTTTGTCAACGCATTTGGATTTACTCTAAAATTCTCCGTAGTGTCCATTGTCACCATTAATGTGTTTGCCTTCATTTTGGCACTGGCATTGACGAGAAAGATCAAAGGAACCAACCTGTTCCGTACAGTATTTTTCATGCCGAACCTGATCGGCGGTATCATTTTGGGATATATCTGGCAGCAGATGATCAACGCAGTATTGTTAAAATACGAGACAACACTGGTGGCGAATCCGACCTATGGATTCTGGGGTCTGATCATTCTGATGAACTGGCAGATGATCGGTTATATGATGATCATTTATGTAGCCGGACTGCAGAATGTACCTACGGATCTGATCGAAGCAGCAGAGATCGATGGAGCTACTTCGTTACAGACATTATTCAAAGTGAAAATTCCGATGGTTATGCCATCTATTACCATATGTTTGTTCCTCACCGTGTCCAACAGCTTTAAGCTGTTCGACCAGAACCTTGCATTGACGGCTGGAGCACCCAGCAAAAAGACAGCTATGCTGGCTCTGGATATCTACAATACCTTCTATGGCAGAAGCGGATTTGAAGGTGTTGGTCAGGCCAAAGCAGTACTGTTCTTCATTGTAGTGGCAGTCATTGCCCTGGGACAGCTGGTACTTACCAGACGTAAGGAGGTAGAGCAATAATGACTAAGAAAAAAACTTCTAATGTGATCATTTTTTGTATCCTGTGTGTGCTGGTAGTTGCATTTTTGACACCTATTTTCTTCGTGCTGATCAACTCCTTTAAGGGAAAACTGTTCATCAGTAACAATCCTTTCGCACTGCCTACTGCAGAGACTTTTGCAGGGCTTACCAACTATGTGAACGGTATTGAAAAAACAGGTTTCTTCACAGCCTTCGGATGGTCTGCTTTTATCACGGTATTTTCTGTGGCAGCGATCATTCTGTTTACTTCCATGACCGCTTATTACCTGACCAGAGTAAAAACCGGTGTGACCAACGTATTGTATTATATGTTTGTATTTTCCATGATCGTGCCTTTCCAGATGGTTATGTTCACGATGTCTAAGCTGGCGAATATGACTCACTTAAATAACCCTCCCGGAATGGTGCTTCTGTATCTGGGCTTCGGATCTGGTCTGTCCGTATTTATGTTCTGCGGATTTATCAAATCTATTCCGTTAGACATCGAAGAGGCAGCCATGATCGACGGCTGTAATCCGCTGCAGACTTTCTTCGGCGTCGTAATGCCGATCCTGAAGCCGACTGCTATCACAGTAGCGATTCTGAACGCTATGTGGATCTGGAATGACTATTTGCTGCCCTATCTGGTAATTGGTCTGAGTACTAATTACAAAACCATCCCGGTTGTAGTACAATATCTGGTAGGCTCTTACGGGGCAAAGGATCTGGGTGCCATGATGGCACTGCTGGTACTGTCTGTTATCCCTATCATCGTCTTCTATCTGACCTGTCAGAAGTACATCATCGAAGGCGTGGTAGCCGGCGCAGTTAAGGGTTAAACGAAAAAGTTACAACGGGAGATTTATGTTATGAGAAAAAGTGGAATCTTGCTGCCGGTGAGCAGTCTGCCTTCCAAATACGGAATCGGCTGCTTTTCCAAAGAAGCATACAAATTTATTGACAGATTAAAAGAAGCCGGTCAGGCATACTGGCAGATTCTGCCGTTAGGTCCGACCAGCTATGGAGATTCTCCTTACCAGTCCTTCTCCACCTTTGCAGGGAATCCTTATTTCATCGATCCTGAGGATCTGGTGGCGAGAGGCTATGTGACCGCTGAGCAGTGCAATGCTTATGATTTCGGTACTGACATTCATTCCGTGGACTACGGTAAAATCTACAAGAGTCGCTTCCGCCTGCTAAAAGAAGCGTTTGATAATAGTCATATTGAAGAAGATGCAAGATTTCAGGAGTTTGTAAAGAAGAATGCATACTGGCTGGAGGATTATGCATTATATATGGCAGTCAAGGATGGCTTTCGTGGTATCTGTTGGGCAGCCTGGGAGGATGATATCAAACTGAGAACTCCTGCGGCTATGGACAAATATCGCAGAAAATATGCGAAAGAGATCGCTTTTTACCAGTTCCAGCAGTATCTGTTCCAGGTACAGTGGGAGAAACTAAAGACCTATGCCAACGATAACGGCATCAAGATTATCGGGGATATTCCAATTTATGTGGCATTTGACAGCTCAGATGCCTGGGCGAATCCGGAGCTGTTCCAGTTTGACGAGGATTGTGAGCCGGTAGCAGTAGCGGGATGCCCTCCCGATGCATTTTCTGCCACCGGACAGCTGTGGGGTAATCCTCTGTATAACTGGGAACATCACAAAGAGACCGGTTATGCCTGGTGGATGCAGCGGCTGGCAGCCTGCTTTGAGCGCTATGATGTGGTACGTATCGATCATTTCCGTGGATTCGATGCTTATTATGCGATTCCCTATGGGGAACCCACTGCGGAGCACGGTCACTGGGAACAGGGTCCGGGATACGATATTTTCCGTGCCATGAAGGAAAAATTGGGAGAAAAAGAAGTTATTGCAGAAGACCTTGGCTTTTTAACACCATCTGTGATAGAATTAGTGAAGAAATCCGGTTATCCAGGTATGAAAATTTTGCAGTTTGCTTTTGATTCCCGTGAGGAAAGTGATTATTTGCCGCACAATTATACACATAATTGCGTGGTATATACAGGAACTCATGATAATGATACTGTGATGGGGTGGTATGACACCTTGAAGGGAGCTGACAAAAAGCTCTGTGACGACTATCTGCGTCTGAAAAATGCGGACGGAGAGCCGATTCCCAGAGAGCAGATTCCCTGGGAATTCGTGCGTGCCGCAATGTCCAGCGTAGCGGATATGGCGATCATTCCCATGCAGGATTATCTCGGACTGGGATCGGAGGCCCGCATCAACATTCCTTCCACGCTTGGCATCAACTGGATGTGGAGAATGGGGAACGGAGATTTTACAAAGGAGCTTGCAGGGCGGATCCGCAGCATGACGAAGCTGTACGGCAGATAAGTCTGTAGGCTTAGAAAGGTTTGCATTCCATGGAGGAAATCACGATCAGAGACATTGCCAGAATCTGCGGTGTCGGCGTCAGCACGGTATCCCGTGCCATAAATAACCACCCGGACATCAATCCTGAGACCAAGGAAACGATCATGCGGGTGATCAAAGAGAATAACTACGTACCCAACAACAGTGCCAGAAACCTGAAGCGTCAGGATGCCAAGGCAATTGCAGTACTGGTCAAAGGTATTAATAACTCTTTCTTCAGCCAGATGATCAAGGTATTGGAAGAAGAGATCAAGGAAAAGTCCTACTCCATGGTTTTGCAGCATGTCGATTATGACGATGATGAAGTGGAGGTGGCGCTGAAGCTGGTGAAGGAAAAAAGGCTTCGGGGCATTATTTTTCTCGGTGGTTATCTGGTTCACAGCGAGGAAAAACTGGCACAGCTTCATGTACCGTTTATCTTGAGCACTACCGGAATGCTGCCAAAGGGATTCAGCCGTAATACCTATTCTTCCGTGACCGTGGATGATACCAAAGAAAGCTACAAGATGGTGGACTATCTGTGTAAGAATGGGCATAAGGATATTGCGATCGTCTGTGCCCGCAAAACGGATGCTTCCATCGGTAAGCTGCGTTTGGAAGGCTATAAAAAGGCGTTGAAGGATAACGGAATAGAAGTAAGGGAAGAACTGATCCTGCCCATGAGGAGTGATTTGGAAGATTACTCCCTGGAGAATGGCTATATGGTGACGAAGGAATTCCTGGAGAAGCAGATTCCGTGCACGGCGATCTTCGCAATCTCCGATATGCTGGCAATCGGTGCAGGAAAAGCATTGTCTGATGCCGGATACAAGGTACCGGAAGATATTTCCCTGACAGGCTTTGATGGCGTGGAAATCGGGAAATATGTTATCCCGTCATTGACGACTTTAAAGCAGCCGGTAGACAGCATGGCGAGAGAGACTGCCCGGATTCTGTTTGACATTATCGGGAAAAAAGCGAAACACCAGCACTGCGTATTCGATGGAGAACTGGTGGTCCGGGATTCTACGATGTCGAGGACGTAAGAAAGAGTCATACAGTCCCTGTGGGGACGAAGGGAATGCTGTATGGAAATACATGGTTTTAACAAGACAACTTTATTAGATTATCCGGAACATATTGCAGCCACTGTTTTTACAGGAGGCTGCAATTTTCGCTGTCCGTTTTGCCACAATGGGGAACTGGTACTGGATCCCGGATGCCAGCCGTCTGTTCCGGAGGAGGAAGTGCTTGCTTATCTGAAAAAAAGGCAGGGGATCCTTCAGGGTGTCTGTATCACCGGCGGAGAGCCGACTCTGCAGCGGGATCTTCGCAAGTTCCTGCAAAAGATTAAGGAGCTGGAGTATCCCATTAAGCTGGATACCAACGGGTATATGCCAGGAGTATTGTGGGAATTGTTACAGGAGCACCTGATCGATTATGTGGCGATGGATATTAAGGCTTCCAAAGATAATTATGCCCGGGCGGCGGGACTGCCGCATATAGATATCTCCCGCATCGAGGAGAGTATCGGCATTCTGAAAAGCAGTGGCATCCCCTATGAATTCCGGACTACTGTGGTAAAGGGGATTCATACCGTGGGAGAATTTGAGGAGATCGGCAGATGGATCGAAGGATGCCCTGCCTATTATCTGCAGAGTTATCAGGAGAATGATAACTGCCTGTACCGGATGATACAGACAGCAGAAAGCAATGCTGTTAAGCCGGGCGGTGCGGAAGTGTTCGGCGCTTTCTCACGGGAGGAACTGGAACAGATGGCAGAACTCGTCCGGAAATATGTGGGGAAAGTTGTGTTGCGGGGCGTGGTCGGGACATGATGCAATTATGATGCAGTGGTTGTATATACTGGCATTAGGAGGTAAATAAAATGAAAAAGAAATTATTGGCTACAATACTTACAGGACTGCTGCTTGCGTTTACTGCATGCGGAAGTCAGGAATCCCCAGTGATCCCGGAGGTGACCGGCACCGCAATTGAGAATACGCAGGAAAGCGTACTGGAGAATGCAGAAACGGAGACTGCATCGCAGCAGGAGATGCAGACCGAGACTGCGACAACCGGCAAAGTGGAGATTACCACAGAGGATTTTGAAGGCAGCAGTGATCCGGAAAATGCGGAACGAAAATACACCTATACCTATCAGGTGCCGACGATCACGATAGAAGGTAATGAAGAAGCGCAGGACATGATCCAAAAGGATTTGAACGCGTATGTGGAAACTTTTTTGGATAGTATCAACAATAGTGATTTCGGTACAGTTTATGAGGGCGAGATGTCGGGAGTGACAAGCTATGAAGAGCTTTCATTTCAGGTGATCCGTGCAGATGACAAGGTGATCAGCGTGGTATGGGGCAATGAGGGCTATAATCAGGGAGCGCATGGCTGGTACATACAGGATTACAGAAACTATTATACGCAGACAGGAGAAAAAATTACCTTTGACAGTCTCGGAAACAGCTTCCGTGACAAAGCACTGGAACTGGTGACGAAAAAAGCTGCCGAGATGCAGGCGACGGATGACTGCTTCTTCCCTGATTATGAGAAGAGTATTAAACTGGTAGTGTTAGATGGTACGGAAAATATGGATACTATCTATCAGGAAATCTATGGAGCGGACATCGCAGGTACCGGCAATGGACCGGCAAGCCCGACTTTCAGCATTACGGGAGATGGATTCGTCTTTGAATCCGGGCAGTATGTACTGCAGCCGTATGCAGTGGGAATTGTTGATTTCGAGATTCCGGCAGAGGATTTCGGGGATGCGTTGACGGTGGATATTTTCTAGTATATAATAAAAACATCGGGAATGAGGTTCTCCCGGAAACTTAGGTTTCGAACCGCCGAAATAGGATTTTATTTGGCTGATGACTTCTGCAGAACATGCAGGGGACACCAGCCTTTTTGCTGGAATCCAAAACGTCCTGCTGCGAGAAAACGGAGGAATTTTTATGCTTACATCATTGGGACTGATCTTTTTATTGGGATTGCTTATGGCGGCGATCTGCCAGAAAATCCATCTGCCCCGCATCATTGGAATGCTGTTTACCGGAATTATTCTGGGACCATATGTGCTGAACCTGTTGGATGTATCGATTCTGAATATTTCATCACAGCTACGACAGATCGCGCTGATCATTATACTTCTCAAGGCCGGATTATCTCTGGATCTGAAGGATCTGAAAAAAGTAGGACGTTCCGCAGTCATGCTGTCCTGCGTTCCCGCTACTTGTGAATTGCTTGCTTTTGTAATATTTGCCCCCATGATCCTGAATATCAGCAGAATGGATGCGGCGGTCATGGGTGCGGTACTGGCAGCAGTGTCACCTGCTGTGGTGGTGCCGAGGATGGTGCACCTTATGGAGAATGGCTATGGCACGGAGAAAAGTATTCCGCAGATGATCCTGGCAGGAGCTTCCTGCGATGACATTTATGTCATAGTGCTGTTTTCCACTTTTGTTGGAATGGCGCAGGGCGGACATGTAAATGCACTGGATTTTGCAAATATTCCGGTGTCAATTCTGACCGGTGTGTTGGTCGGTGCGTTGGTGGGATGGCTGCTGGGACAGCTCTTTGAACTGTTATATCGGAAGGGCAGTTATGTGCGCAATAGTATGAAGGTCATTATTATTATGGGGTTATCTTTCCTGCTAATGGCACTGGAGACGATGTTAAAGGGAATGGTTGCATTTTCCGGATTGTTAGCCGTGGTGAGCATGGCCTGTGCACTGAAGCTGCGGACACCTAAGGAAGTCACGGGCAGGTTGTCTGTCAAGTTCGGCAAGCTGTGGCTGGCAGCGGAGGTAGTACTGTTTGTACTCGTAGGCGCTGCGGTGGACATCCGCTATACCATGGAAGCCGGTCTTGCAGCAGTGGGCATGATTCTGCTGGCACTGGTGTTCCGTTCCGTTGGTGTGGCGTTGTGTCTGCTGGGAACGGAACTAGGTAAAAAGGAGCGCCTGTTTTGCATAATCGCTTATCTGCCGAAGGCTACCGTGCAGGCAGCTATTGGTTCCGTACCGTTATCGATGGGATTATCCTGTGGCAAGGTCGTCCTGTCAGTGGCAGTGCTGGCAATCCTCATAACGGCACCACTTGGAGCTCTGGGAATGGATGCTACATACCGCAAGCTGCTTCAGAAAAATGGAGAAAATACTATTATTTGACAGAAAAATCCCCCGGCAATTATATTTGCCGGGGGATTTTTAAGGAGGATAGAAATCGTTTTGAAAGGAATTAGCCCATCGTAATAACTACGTTGTACTCTTCCTTGCCCTTTTCGTAAGGGATGATGTGTCCGTCAACAGCCTTGCCGTCAACGGTCATGGATACCACACCCTTCTCCACGTTCTGAGGATTCTTCACCCGAATGTGATAGGTGCCCTCACGGAACTTACGGGTGATGGAGAAATCGCCGAAGCCCTTAGGAATACAAGGATCTACGGATAATCCCTGATGGGTAGGATATACACCCAGGATGTACTGGGAGATATTTACGAAAGTCCATGCAGCAGTACCGGTCAGCCAGCTGTTCTTTGCTTCACCAAAGTTAGGAGCGTCTTTTCCGGCAATCATCTGGCTGTATACATAAGGCTCAGTGCGGTGAATCTCACTGATATCCTCAATGTATGCAGGACAGGTTCTGGTGTATACCTGCCATGCTCTGTTTCCACGGCCGATAACAGTCTCTGCTATAGAAATCCAAGGATTGTTATGGCAGAAGATGCCGGCATTCTCCTTATATCCCGGTGGATAGGAAGAAATTTCACCAAGCTCCACATGATATCTGTGGTAAGGTGGTTGTAAGAGCACGATACCATATTTGGTATCAAGATATTTCTCAACAGACTGCATTGCCTTAAGGCAGAGTCCTTCATCCTTTCCAATTTCAGCGATAACACAAAAGCCCTGTGGCTCAATAAAGATTTTTCCATCCTCACATTCCTTGGAACCGATCTTGTGCTTGTAGTGGTCGTATGCACGAAGATACCATTCACCATCCCATCCGGCATCCATGACGGTTTTTTCCATCTGTTCGATAGCCTTTTGGGCTTTGGCGGCCTCGTCGCAAAGTCCCTTATGTCTGCAGATTTCCACATAGTCTTTTCCGTACTTTACAAACATGCCGGCGATAAATACAGACTCGGCATTAGGCCCTTCAGACGGTCCGAAGGTCTGGAAGGACTCGCCCGGCTCCTCGGAGAAGCAGTTTAGGTTCAGGCAATCGTTCCAGTCAGCACGTCCAATCTGTGGCAGACCATGAGGTCCGAGATGATTGATTGTATAGTTGAAGGAGCGGCGCAGATGCTCCATAAAATCAGTAGCCTTTGAAGGATCGCTGTCGTATGGTGTTGACTCGTCAAGAATAGAGTAGTCGCCTGTCTCCTTGATGTAAGCAGCGGCAGCAGCGATAAGCCACAGAGGGTCATCGTTAAAGCCTGAGCCTATGTCGGCATTGCCCTTTTTGGTGAGCGGCTGGTACTGATGGTATGCGCTGCCGTCCGGGAACTGCGTGGCGGCGATATCAAGAATACGCTCTCTCGCGCGCCCGGGAATGATATGGACGAAGCCAAGTATGTCCTGGCACGAATCCCGGAAGCCCATGCCGCGGCCCATGCCACTTTCAAAGTAGGAAGCGGAACGGCTCATGTTGAACGTGACCATGCACTGGTACTGGTTCCAGATGTTGACCATCCGGTCGACCTTTTCATCGCCGGTCTCGGCGTGGAAGTTCGAAAGAAGCCTGTCCCAGTAT
>ERZ773155.3134-NODE-3134-length-11505-cov-4.503493_pt1 | contig 11505 bp, 10 predicted proteins | sample MGYA00511262_ERZ773155 | MGnify/ENA primary metagenome ERZ773155 (study PRJEB29015, sample SAMEA2737828) | human gut metagenome | biome: human gut; feature: human-associated habitat; material: faeces | place: China | collected 2012 ... | reverse complement strand
TGAGATAGACCGCTTCCTGCTGTACTTCCTTTTCCAGGATTCCGAGATTCTGATTATACAGAATCACTGTCATGATGACATAGAAAGGAAATAATGTCACCAGCAAGATCAGCATCATACTTTTCTGGATTTTCTGCTTCATTATTCTCCTCCCACACGATAACCTACTCCGCGTACCGTCTGGATCAGATCACCCTTTTCCCCCAGCTTCTGCCGGAGCGTACGCACATGGACATCCACGGTTCTTGTCTCACCGTCAAAATCATATCCCCAGATCTCAGTCAGAAGCTGGTCGCGTGTCAGGACGATTCCCTTATTCAACATCATCTTTTCAAGCAGTTCAAACTCCTTTAATGTGAGAGCTACTTCCTTTCCATTCACCGTAACTTCATGCTTTTTGATATTCATGCAGATTCCGGAAAGCTCAATCTGTGATTTTTCTTCCGTCTTTCTGCTTCTTCTCAGGACTGCCTTGATCCTGGATACAAGCTCCATCATCCCGAATGGTTTCGTCACGTAATCATCCGCTCCCGAATCCAGTCCCATCACCTTGTCATACTCCGAACCTTTCGCAGTCACCATGATCACAGGAATATCCTTTGTCTTTGAAGAAGATTTCAGCTTCTTTAAAAGCACCATTCCATCATCCCCGGGCAGCATAATATCCAGCAGGACCAGCTCCGGCGTTTCCGTCTGCAGCGCCTCCCAGAAGGATGCTCCATCGTCAAAGCCTCTGGCCTCAAAGCCGGTGGATGTCAGGGCGTACAGCTCAATATCCCGGATACTGGCGTCGTCCTCCACGCACCAGATCATAGCAATCTCCTTATGTCAGTGTGATTTCGTCCTTGTGGGTCCCGGTCACGGAGTAAATGACCCACTCGGCAATGTTCGTGGCGTGATCGCCGATGCGCTCGTAGTACTTGGCGATCATCAGCAGGTCCAGGGCGTATTCGCCGTCTGCCGGGTCCGCCGCGATCTTTCCGATCAGGCTCTGCTTGACCCGGGCAAACTGCTCATCCACAACGTCATCCGCCGCGATGACCTTTTTCGCCAATATTATATCACATTTCACATAGGCGTCCACACTTTCCGTCACCATTTGTATGACAGCCTTCGCCATTTCCTTCAAAAGGGCGTCATTTTCCGCCTGCCGCCCGTCTAAAAAGGCCACGATCTCCGCGATGTCCTCCGCCTGATCGCCGATGCGTTCCATGTCGGTGATCATCTTCAATGCGGCGGAGATCTGCCGCAGATCCCGGGCCACCGGCTGCTGCCGCAAAAGCAGCTTCAGGCAGAGGTTTTCGATCTCCCGCTCCTTGTGGTCGATCTCGCTGTCCAGAGAAGCTACCTTGGAGGCCAGCGCCGTGTCCCCCTCCGTCAGCGCCTGAGAGGACAGGGCGATGACCTCCTCGCACAGCGCCCCCATCTCGATCATCTCGTGGTTCAGCTGTAAAAGCTGCTCGTCGAATTTGTTGCGCATCTTACCCAAACCTCCCGGTGATGTAATCCTCCGTCCGTTTGTCGGCGGGGGTGGAAAACAGCTGCTCTGTCTTGCCGAACTCCACCAGCTCCCCCAGCAGGAAAAAGGCGGTGTTGTCGGAAATACGGGCGGCCTGCTGCATATTGTGGGTCACCATGACCACGGTGTACTGGCTTTTCAGCTCCGCCGCCAGATCCTCGATCTTAGAGGTGGAGATGGGGTCCAGAGCGCTGGTGGATTCGTCCATCAGCAGCACCTCCGGCTCCACCGCCAAAGCCCGGGCGATGCACAGCCGCTGCTGCTGACCGCCAGAAAGCCCCAAGGCGCTTTTCTTCAGCCGGTCCTTTACCTCGTCCCAGATGGCGGCGGAACGCAGAGAGTTCTCCACGATCTCGTCCAGCTTCACCCGGTTTCGGATGCCGTGGGTCCGGGGGCCGTAGGCCACGTTATCGTAAATGCTCATAGGGAATGGGTTGGCCTTCTGAAACACCATGCCGATCCGCTTGCGGAGCCATGTGGGATCCACCTTGCTGTCGTAGAGATTCTGCCCGTGAAAGTCCACCTCGCCGGTGATCTTCACCGCGGGGATCAGGTCGTTCATCCGGTTCAGCGTCCGCAGAAACGTGGATTTTCCGCAGCCGGAGGGCCCGATGAAGGCGGTGATTTCGTGCTCAGGAATGGCGATGGATACATCGTGAAGGGCATGGTTCGGGCCATACCAGAGATTCAGTTTTTTTGCTTCCAAAATCGGTTCCATAGGGTCTCCTCAATTCTTTTTCAGCTTCCGCCCCAGAAACACGGCGGAGAGGTTGATGAGCAGGGTCAACAGCATCAGAATGGTGGCGATGGAGAAGGCCACCGCCGTCTCGCCCCGTTCGTTGGCGTAGACATACAAAGCCACCGTCAGCGTGGCGGAGGAGGAATGAAGGGCCGTGAAGAAATCGTTGAGCACCAGACCAAACCCGGCGGTGTACAGCAGCGCCGCGCTTTCCCCCACGATGCGGCCGACGGCCAAAATGCAGCCGGTGACGATGCCGTCGATGGCGTTGGACAGCACCACGGTACGGACCATGCGCCACTTTCCGGCTCCTAAGCCCAATGCTCCCTCCCGGTAGGACTGGGGCACGGTTTTCAGGCTCTCCTGAGTGGTGCGAAGAATGGTAGGCAGAATCATCACCACCAGAGTCAGTCCACCCGCCAGCACGCCTGCCTGCAAATTCATTTTCTGCACGAAAAACAGCATGCCGACAAGGCCGAAGATAATGGATGGGATTCCCGTCAGGGTCTCGGCAGCGAACTCAATGAGGCTCACCAGCCGCCGGTTTTCCGCGTACTCCGTCAGATAGATGGCAGCCCCCACGCCCAAGGGCAGAACGATGACCATGGCCACCAAAATGATATACAGAGTGTTGAGAATGTTTGGTAAAATACCAATCGTATTCTTAATATAGCTGGTCTGGCCGGACAGCAGCTCCCAAGTCAGCCCCGGGATCCCCCGGCAGAAAATGTAGCCGATCAAAAATACCAGCAGCGCGCAGGTCAGTCCGGCGCACAGCCACATCAGCGCACGCATCCCCCGGTTGTAGACCCGGCGGCGAAGGGATAAGGTTTGTCCGTTCATGTCAGCCCTCCTTCCGGTTCTTAACGCATACATTCAGAAACATATTGATGAGCATGATAAAGAGGAACAGCACCAGGCCGATGGAATAAAGCGCCTGCTGATACAGGCTTCCTACACTGGCGTAGGCCATGCCGGAGATAATGCCGGTGGTGAGAAAGCGCACCGGCGTAAACAGCCCCGGCATATTGGACACGTTGCCCGCCACCAGAATGATGGCCATCGCCTCACCGATGGCCCGGCCCACGCCCAGCACCACCGCCGCCGCGATGCCGCTGCGGGCGGCGTGGACACTGACGCGAAAATAGGTCTCCATCTCCGCCGCGCCTAAGGCGAGACTGGCCTCCTCGTACTCCTTTGGAACGGCCCGGAGCGCCGTTTCCGACACGTTGATGATGGAGGGCAGGATCATAATGGCCAGCACGATCATAGCGGCCAGCAGGCAGGCGCCGGAGCTGAGGTGGAACAGGTTCCGGATGGCCGGCACCAGCACGATCATGCCCACCAGACCGTACACCACCGACGGGATGCCCGCTAACAGCTGTACCGCCGTGCGGATCACCGCCGCCAGCTTCGGTGGGGCCACCTTCGCCAGAAATACAGCAGTCAGCAGTCCCACAGGAACGCCGATGACGATGGCCCCGGCAGTGCCGTAAACGGAGGTCAGGATGAAAGGCAGAATGCCGTATTGGGCGCCGGTGGTGGTGTTGGTGGGGTCCCAGACCTTGCCCAGCAGAAATTGAAACAGGCCGATCTGCCGAATGGCGGGCAGGCCGGAGAGAATGAGATAAATGCTGATGAGCAGCACAAAGGCCACCGCCACGATGCCGCACAGCAAAAAAATCAAACGGATGATCTGCTCCACGGTTTTGCGGGCACGGTAGCTGCTCCGCTCCGGTGTATGCGGGGGATTTGTAATGCTTTCCACCGCGTTGACGGCGGTCAGAATTGCGTCAGAGTCCATGTCTGGCTCCTTTCTCGGTTTTACAGGAAGCGCCTCCACCTACGGTGATAGATGGAGGCGGGCTTGTCATGTTGTGGGAAGGAAGGGTGTGGGAGGACCCCTGCGGGGGCACCCCACTTCTTTGATCGAACAGATCTTAGACGATGTCCGAGATCCGCGCCGATTGCTCCCTTATTTCGCGACCGGCACCGCACCGGCGGCCTTGATCAGCTGGCTGGCAGCGGAAGAGGTAGCGTAGTCGAAGAATGCCTGGGCTGCGGGAGACAGGGTCTCGCCGGTCTTGGTCACCAGCACGAAGGGCCGCTGAATGGCGTAGCTGCCGTTCAGAACAGTTTCCTCCGTGCAGGCCACGCCGCCTACGGTGACATCCTTGACGGTGTTCTTACCCTCCACAGCGGAGAGGGATGCGTAACCGATGGCGTTGGGGTTGCCGGCCACCGCCTCAATGACGCCGCCGGTGGAGGTCAATTCCTGATCCAGCTTGCAGGCGTCCTTGGTGCCGGTGATGGACTCGAAGCCGTCCCGGGTGCCGCTGCCCGCCTCACGGCCGATGCAGGAGATGGTACCGGCATCGCCGCCCACCTCGCTCCAGTCGGTGATCTCACCGGTGAAGATCTTGCCGATCTGCTCCACCGTCAGATTCTCCACCTTGCTGTCGGCATTGACGATGACGGCGACGCCGTCCAGCGCCACGATGGTGCCGGTGAGGCCTCCGGCGACCTCTTCATCCTTCAGCGCCCGGGAAGACAGTCCGATATCGGCAGAGCCGTTGGACGCAGCCTCAATGCCTGCGCCGGAGCCGGTAGGATCATAGGTGACGGTGACGCCGCTGTTGTCGGCCATGAACTGCTCACTCAGAGCGCCGATGACCTTTTCCATAGAGGTGGAGCCGTTGGTGGACACACTGCCGGAGAGTGCGGTCTCAGCCGGAGTCTCCGTCTGCGCGCTGTTGTCAGTGTTGGTATCGGCGGGCGTTTCCGTCTTGGAGCCGCAGCCGGTGAGGGCCGCCAGGCTCAAGGCCAGGGTCAAAATCAATGCAAGTGTCTTTTTCATGTTTGTCTTCCTCTTTTATTTGTATTTGATATTTGGGTTTTCCCCTTTTCACAATTGTCAGTGTACCGGCTGTATGTAAAGGACAAAAGACAAACCATGTAAAATCCATGTCAAATCATTCCGCAAATCACTTCTCTGCCGAAAAAAAGCAGAGGAAAAGCGTCTTTCCGCACTGCGGAAAGACGCTTTTTGAAGCACAAACAGTCGATTCGGTTATCGCTGACCCTTGTCATAGGGAATGCCCTCCGCTTTGGGTGCGCGGGAATTCTTGGAGGTAAAGGCCAGCACGATCAGAGAAATGATGTAGGGCAGCATATTGTAAACGGAACTGGGAAGGTTCATGACCTTCAGGAAGGCAAAGCCGGTGTAGACATTGCCCAAGGCCCGGAAGAAGCCGAACAGCAGCGCTGCCAGCGCGATGCGCTGGGGCTTCCACTGGCCGAAGATCATAACCGCCAGCGACAGGAAGCCGAAGCCGACCACGCCGTATTCAAAGCGCCACTCGGAGACACCCGCCGTGATGAACACGATGCCGCCGAGACCGCCGAGCATGCCGGAGATCAGCACGCCCGCCCAGCGCATCTTATAGACGTTGATGCCGACGCTGTCCGCCGCCTGCGGATGCTCGCCGCAGGCCATCAGGCGCAGTCCGAAGCGCGTCTTATAGAGCGTGATGTACGACGCGATGAGCAGCAGGAGCGTAATGAGCATGAACCAGCTGAACTCAAACCCGCCGATATTCACGAGGAAGAGCTTCTTCGCCGGGCCGTACTGGATGATCGAGGAGACGTCATCGGGGTTGGCGGAGATATTGATCGCCTTGACGATGACGGTCGAGGCCGCGAGACCCAGCATGTTCAGCGCCGTACCGACGATGGTCTGGTCAGCCTTGAAGTTGATGCAGGCCACGGCCAGCAGCGCCGAATAGATCACGCCGAAGAGCATCGAGATCAGCACCACCGCGAGGATCATCACGATAGCGGGCACCGTGGGCGAGAGGTAGCGCATCACCAGCGCGCCGCCGAGCGCGCCCATAATCATGACGCCCTCCAAACCGAGGTTGATGACGCCGGAGTGCTCCGAGAAGCAGCCGCCGAGGGCGACGAGAATCAGCACGGAGGCGAAGGTCAGCGTATATTGCACCAGAAGCAGCATTACTTCTCGCCTCCTTTCTCCGTCTGCGCGGCAGCCGCCCTGGCCGCTGCCTTCTCCTCGCGGCGGGCGATGCCGCGGTTCATGGCGTACTTCATGAACAGCACGAAGCCGCACAGGTAGATGATGATGGCGGAGATCAGGTCGGAGACCTGCGCGCAGTACATGGTCTTATCCACATACGCGCCGCCGATGGTGATATGCTGGATGAAGAAGGAGGCCAGAATCGTCCCGATCGGGTTCAGGCCGCCGAGGAAGGCCGCGGCAATGCCGTTGAAGCCCATGGCGGGGACGGAGGACTGGCTGCACTGCCACTGCTCATAGCCGGTGAGGTAGAGCATCGCCGCGCCGAGACCGGCCAGCGCACCGCCGATGGCGAGCGTCAGGATCAGGTTGCGCCGCTCGGCCATGCCGCAGTATTTCGCGGCGTTCTTGTTGTTGCCGGTTGCCTTCAGCTCATAGCCCAGGCGCGTCTTTTCCAGCAGGATGTGGAGCCCGACGGCGATGAGGATTGCCAGCGGGATCGCCAGTGTCACATACTGGTTGTTGTTAAAGAGCTTGCCGAGCCCCAGCGAGGGGATGATCGCGCCGCCGTTGACGTGCGCGACGGGCATCGTGTAGGGGCTGGCCGCTTCCTTCACGTTTGTGAGCAGGATGTTCACGACGTAGAGCGTGATCCAGTTGAGCATAATGCCGGAGATGACCTCATTGACGTTGCAGTAGGACTTGAGCAGACCGCTGATGACGCCGAGCAGCGCGCCGCCCAGCATAGCCATAATCATGCACAGCCACCACGGCATGTGCCACGCCAGCGCCGCGTAGAGCGCCATGCCGGCGCCCGCGCAGTACTGTCCCGCGGCGCCGATGTTGAACAGGCCCGCCTTATAGGCAAACAGGATCGACAGCGAGCACATCAGCAGCGGCGCGGTTCTGACCAGAGTGTTGCCGAAGTACTTCATCTGCGTCTCGGGCTTTTTATAGGTCAGGAAGTTCTTGATAACGGTGGTAATCGCCTCGCCCGCGCCGGCGGGGTTGATGATCAGCAGGACAATATAGCCGATCAGCAGGCCCAGCACCACGCACAGAAGCGACGCGATCAGCGACTGCACGCCGTCCCGCTTCAGAAGATTCTTCTTCATGCCTTCACCTCGTCTCTCTTGGCGCCGGCCATGTACAGGCCCAACTCCTCCTGGGTGGTGGTCTTGGGATCCAGCTCACCGACGATCTCACCCTCGTACATCACGAGGATGCGGTCCGGCACGTCCATGACCTCATCCAGCTCCAGCGAAACCAGCAGGACCGCGCGGCCCGCGTCGCGCTGGGCCACCAGCTGCTTGTGAATAAACTCGATCGCGCCAACGTCCAGGCCGCGGGTCGGCTGCACGGCGACCAGCAGCTCGGGATTCTTGTCGATCTCGCGGGCCACGATGGCCTTCTGCTGGTTGCCGCCGGACATGCTGCGCGCCTGCGTGATGGGGCCCTGTCCGGAGCGGACGTCGTACTCCTCGATCAGGCGCGTAGCGTACTTGCGGATATTGTCGCGGCGCAGGAAGCCCGACTTTGTGGTGAACTCCGGCTCGAAATACCGCTGCAGCACGAGGTTGTCCTCGAGCGAATAGTCCAGCACAAGGCCGTGCTTGTGGCGGTCCTCGGGGATGTGGCTCATGCCGAGCAGGCTCTTCTTGCGGATGGACAGGTTCGTGATGTCCTGCCCGCACATGGTGATCTTACCGCCGCTGAGCGGCTCCAGACCGGTCAGGCCGTAGACCAGCTCCGTCTGGCCGTTGCCGTCGATACCGGCGATGCAGACGATCTCGCCGCGGCGCACCTGAAAGCTGACGTCCTTGACGGCGTTGTTCTTATGCATCTTGCTCGCGACGGTCATGTGCTCGACGTTGAGCACGACCTCGCCGGGCTGACAGGGGGACTTTTCCACATGGAAATTGACGCTGCGGCCGACCATCATGGCCGACAGCTCCTCCATCGTGGTGTTCTTCGTCTCGACGGTGCCGATGTACTTACCCTTGCGCAGAACCGTGCAGCGGTCCGCGACGGCCATGATCTCCGCGAGCTTGTGGGAGATGAAGAGGATGGACTTGCCCTCCTTGGCGAGGTTCTTCATGATCTGCATCAGCTCGTCGATCTCCTGCGGCGTCAGCACGGCCGTCGGCTCGTCGAAAATGAGAATCTCATTGTCGCGGTAGAGCATCTTCAGGATCTCCGTGCGCTGCTGCATGCCGACGGTGATGTCCTCGACGAGCGCGTCGGGGTCAATCTGCAGGCCATACTTCTCCGAGAGGGCCATGACCTTCTCGCGCGCCTCTTTCTTCTGCAGGAAGCCGTGCCTCGTCGGCTCCATGCCCATAATGATGTTGTCGAGCACCGAGAAACACTCCACAAGCTTGAAGTGCTGGTGCACCATGCCGATGCCGAGGGCATTGGCGTCGTTGGGGTCCTTGATGGTAACGACCTCACCGTTTTTCTTGATGATGCCCTCCTCCGGCTGGTACATACCGAACAGGACGGACATCAGGGTCGATTTGCCTGCGCCGTTTTCGCCCAGCAGCGCGTGGATCTCTCCGTGCCTGAGCTGCAGGGTAATGTTGTCGTTGGCGATGATCCCCGGGAAGCGTTTTGTAATATTCAGCATCTCAATAGCATACTGCGTTTCCAAGTTGAGTCGCCCTCCTTCCGTTTTCATGGCCCGCGCGCGAAAGATCGCGGGGACGGAAACCATTGTTAAGATACAGTATACTATAAATGCGCGCACAAAGTAAAGCTATTTCGGAGAAACCGCCCCGCTTTCGCGCGAAAAAGGAGAGACGCCCGCAGGCGTCTCTCCCCGAAACGGTAATCGCAAGCAGATTTACTTGATCTTGCCCTGATCGTCGACGGTGATGACGGTGGCAAAGTCGGCAGCGGACTTGGTGATATCGTTGCTGACGGTGATCTTGCCGTCGAACATATCCTTCACGAGGGACTTATAGTTGTCCTGAGTGAAGCTGTCGGTCCACTGGGTGGTATCCATGGGCAACTGGACATAGTTCTGCGTGGGATCGTCACCGGACACGAGGCCCAGCGTCTCAACCTTACCGGCGTACTTGTCCCAGTTGCCGGCCATGATCTCGGTGAGCATGGTCTTGACCGTGGGGGCAAGGCCCTTCATGGCGGAGGTAACGGTCATCTTGTCGCCATACTTGCTGTCGATGATGCCAGCCTGGTCAACGTCAACGCCGATGACCTTCGCGCCGACCTTCTGCGCAGCCTCAGCCGCGGAGGAGTAGATGCCGCCGCCGCAGGCGAAGACGACCTTGGTGCCGCCCTTGTACCAGGTATCCATCGCGGCGGTGATGTCGGCGTCGCCGGAGAACTGACCGCCATAGACGTAGTTCACCTTGACATCGCTCAGGCCCATCTCCTTGGCAGCGGCGTCAACGCCCTGCACGAAGCCGTAGCCATAGCGCTGCACGGCGGGAACCGCCATGCCGCCCAGGAAGCCGAGGCTCTTGTAGCCCATCTTCACAGCAGCGTAACCGGCCATGTAGCCGCACAGCTCCTCTTTGTAGACAGCGCTGTAAACGTTCTTGGAGACGTGGGGCTGTTTGTCAGCAGACAGCAGCTCGTCAGTGGCGTTGCCGCTGGCATCCTTCTTGTAGAACTCGGAGGTGATGTCATACTCGCTGACGTCCAGCGCCACGAACTTGACATTGGGATACGTATCCTGCGCCTCCTTGATGGCGCCGCCGAAGGCGTAGCCGGGCATCACGATGACGGTGTAGCCCTCTTCCACGGCCTTCTCGATCATGGCAACACGCTCAGCGGTGCTGTCGCCGGACGGCTTGTAGTAGTTGAAGTCCACGCCGTTGGCCTCGCAGTAAGCCTTGCAGGCCTCGTAGGTGGTCTGGTTGAAGGACTGGTCGGTGATATCGCCGTAGTCGGTGATCATAGCGACCTTTTCGGTCGTCTTCCCGTCATTGTTGGCATCCCCGTTGTCCTTACCGCCGCAGGCGACAAGGGCGAGAGTCATGACAGCGGCCAGAAGCAGTGCAAGAAACTTTTTCATGATTCTATGTACCTTCCTTTTTAAATTTGGGCATGAAGCCCTTACTCGTGCATTATATCAAATTGATTTTACAAGGGCAAGCATTTTTTGTGCTTTTCCTATAATGCAGGTTAAATTTGTGTAAAGCGGCTCACTTCTGCGCCATCTTCACGGCGATCTCCAGACCGATTTTCATCATGTTGGTGAAATTCGTCTGGCGTTCGTCGGCGGAGAGCTCCTCACCGGTGATGAGGTTGTCGCTGATCGAGCAGATGGCGAGGGCGCGCTTGCCGAGGTAGGCGGCGGTGCAGTAGAGCGCGGCGGCCTCCATCTCGACGGCCATGATGCCCATCTTGCCGAAGCGGGTGTTGCGCCCGGCGGCGTCATAGAACGTGTCGGACGAATAGAGGTTGCCCACGGGCATCTTCACGCCCAGCTCCTTCGCGCTCTCGACGGCGGCCATGAGCAGGTCAAAGTCGCAGATGGGGGCGTACGTCCCGCCCAGCTCATACTGGCTGGCGAAGTTCGAGTTTGTGCAGGCGCCCTGACCGGCGACGACGCAGCCGAGCTCGAGATCGGCGCGCATCGCGCCCGCCGAGCCGACTCGGATGATGTTCTCGACGCCGTACTGGGTATAGAGCTCGTTGGAGTAGATGGCGATGGACGGCATGCCCATGCCGCTGGCCATCACGGAGACGGGCACGCCCTTGTAGGTGCCGGTGTAGCCCTGCACGCCCAAGTCTATGGTCAGGGGCAGGTCAGCGGAGGGGGTGAGGGAGAGGCCCAGTTCGCCTATGCCGGTATTGCCGCGCAGGTTCGGGGCGTCGATGTCGAAGCCGTTGGTCTTGGCCCGTGCCTTGCCGTCGAATTCGTGTTCCCAGGCCGCACCGATGTACGGAGCGACGTGTTCGTTCAGGATATAGGCGAAGCGCCCGCCGAAACGCAGGCGGCTGGAGTTGATGTCGTCGAAACTCAGATGTTCACCGGTGGACAGGCCCACGCTGTCGCCCTGCTGCCGTGTCCAGAAGTACTTGCCGTACAGGTCAAGTGTGGCGGCATCGTTGATGTTCCAGACGTAGCCCGTGCCGAAATGCAGGCCATAGTAGGGAGAACTGCTGTCGTAGTCCGCCTTGCGTCCGGCTGCGTCGCGCAAATCCGAGCTGTCGTACTCGTTGTGCGTCTTGCCCGCGCGTCCG
>ERZ773155.3120-NODE-3120-length-11562-cov-7.188320_pt1 | contig 11562 bp, 9 predicted proteins | sample MGYA00511262_ERZ773155 | MGnify/ENA primary metagenome ERZ773155 (study PRJEB29015, sample SAMEA2737828) | human gut metagenome | biome: human gut; feature: human-associated habitat; material: faeces | place: China | collected 2012 ... | reverse complement strand
CACCGTAGAATACGAAGTGACCCTGCTTCTCACTCTTCATGCAGCGAGCCATCAAGGGACTCTGGGTGGCATGGAAGCCGGAAATAGCGCCGCAGGCCACGGTGATGAACATGAAGCTCCAGATGGGAGTGCCCTGAGGATGCATATTGGTGAAGTTGTTCCAGATCTCGGGGATCACATAACCCTTGGTGAAGATACCCACGGCCACACCAACAGCCATGATAATCAGGCAGATGCCGAACACGGGATAGATCTTACCGATGATCTTATCAATGGACAGGAAGGTGGCGATGAAGTAGTACACAAGGATCAGCACCAGCCAGAACAGCTTGTTGGTGAGGATACCGGTGCTGCCGCCGTTGGAGAACAGGAGCTGGATCAGACCAGCAGGGCCCACGGCGAACACGGTACCGACCATGATCAGCAGCACAACGCTGAACACACGCATGACATTCTTCATGGTGCCGCCCAGGTAGATGCCGGAGATCTCGGAGATAGAGGCGCCCTCGTTACGCTCGCTGAGCATACCGGAGAAGTAATCGTGGACAGCACCGGCGAAAATGGTACCGAAAGTGATCCACAGGAACACAACAGGACCCCACAGAGCACCGCTCAAAGCGCCGAAGATGGGACCCAAGCCAGCAATGTTCAGCAGCTGGATCATGAACAGCTTCCACTGGGGCAGAACCATGTAGTCCACGCCGTCATTGATCTTGACAGCGGGAGTCTCACGGTCATCGGGCCCGAAGGTCCGATCCACCAGGGAGCCATAGGTGAAATAGCCGCCGATCAGCAGTGCCAGGCAAATGAAAAAGCTAATCATCTTGAACTCTCCTTCCAAAAACACGTTTTTTCTTCTGAAGCAGGCGCAAAAACGTTTACTCGCCTGTTTTCGCTTACATATTAGCACTCTAACCCAGAAGTTCAAGTGCTGAAATTCACAAGAATCGTATAGAATCTTTGTTAATTTTAACAATAAATTTACGGAAATCGCACAATATCATTCACTTTAACCGGAAACCGGTTTGTAGATTTCTCTATAATTCCTTCGCATTCCAAAAAGATTCCCTTGTAAGCCGCTCACGCTTCACAGACAAACGTCCGCTGTACAACGCACCTTTCCACCGGGATCTGGATTTTCTCCTTAGGTGTAGAATGAGCAGCTACGGAACGCTGATTATTTTGTAAAAAAGAGCAGTCTATCCGTCACTCAACCCATCACAAGCAGGGCGGAGCGGCAGCAAATTCCATGGAGAACCGTTCAGTTCCTCCTGTTTGAGTATGTTTACGCTTTTGCAGTCGAAGCAAAAAGCCCCATCCATTCGGGTGGGGACGTTTAGATCCATGCACGGGGTATGGAGTTTATGCGCTCGACGCAGAAGCCCTGCCTCACCTCTGATTGAAATGCGCTTCGCGCATAGGTGTCGGCAGCAAGTTCTTTTCGTCTGACGAATGCAGAATCCTTCGTTCTTCGCGAGGAAGGGGGTGTCTGCGGGGGAAACCTTTGCGGGTTTCCCTCCGCTTTTCTATAAAAGTCGCCGCAGGCGGGCGATTTGCAGCGCAAATCGAAAATGCTCCAAAAAGAAACACCACCCGAGTGGGTGGTGTTTCTTTTTGTCGGGTGTTGATAAAAAAGATACAATCTAAAATGCAAGAGCAAATTCCTGTGGTCATAAACCTCTAACCGTCCTGCTCTATTCCCTCCTCCTGATTTCCGAGTTTTCTTCTCAATGCAGGAGCCCCTTCTATGTGAAACGAATTTCATTAACGCAATTTTCCATAAATCTCTCGACGACGAGTTTCTCTACGCGCGCGTTGCTCTGGCTTCATATAAATTTTTCCGTTAAGCATTTGGCAGATGTCGATACTGTCGTATGCCTTATTAATTTCGTCAAGTACACTTTTGGGAAGCGTATATGAAATATCTTCTGCGATGATCTGAATCGGACTGCCTTCAATATTGGCAGCCAGCAATGCACTTCGTAACGCGCCCACGGACGGAAATATTGTTGTATCGACATGCCAATACTCATATGCAGCAGCCAAATCATCCTCAGAGAAAATCACGGCACGCTGCATAGCCGTTATCAGATATCGTGCCTTTGTGATGCCTTCATAGGGAAATACTTTCTTGCCGCCTTCCATCATATCAAAGACTTTTTGTGACAGCTCCGGCGATTGGTGGAAACGCAGCTTTTCAAAACGCATGTCTTGCTGTAAAGGTATATCTCTTCGCATAGGAAGAACATATCCGCTTTGTGTGCGACACCTCATCAACGGTTGGAACCCAATTTGAAATGCAGTGCCATCCAATAGTCCAGAATCGATTTGAATAGGAGACTGCATTTTATGCATTTCTATCTGGGATAGTAAGCGGAGCGTTCCCATGGGTTGATGATAGTCCAACTCCCAATTGGGTGTGTGAAAAATGACCCCATACTTGCTTGCTTCATCCTGCTTAATATCCGCTTCTGTCAATGGATAATAGGCATCGGTGTCCCAATCGTAGCGGCAGGTTGCAAAAAACAGTGCATTGCGGAAATCGTTAGTCAAATCGAGCAGATGGGTTTCAAAGCCGTAGTGCTGCGCCAATGCTTTATAATTGACGTCACTCACATACGCTTCCCAATAGGGAACAATATGAATCTGCCATAAGAACTTGCAGAATTGCTCAATACGCATATTGGTAACTGCGCGATACAATTCCTGCTCCAGCGGTGATAGCCTCGAAATTTTACGATTCAAGGAGGGCAATGTTTGAGCATATTCTTTATTTTCGCCCCGAAAAAAATGCCTTGTGCTAGGAAATGTGAGAATATCCCCATATGGATGTGATACGACGGCACCAGATATATTTTGGATTCGGATGTTCTCTAAAAGGAAATCTCTAATATGTCCACCTGGTAAACAATCTCGCGCTTCAATCTCTGCATGAACGCGTGCTCCCCACGCATCCTCTTCTTCAGCCAGCCGTACCAGATCAAAAAGATCAGCTTCGCTTACATCTTTGGTAATATTTTTAATTTCCCCAGATTGAAACAGCCAACCGTCTTCTGAATAACGCATGAGCATCCTCCAAAACACTAAACGTTAAATGTAAACTTAGCTTTAGACGGGAAACCACCCATCAGTTCTTCTGGCGGTGTCCATTTGGAATTGATTTCCGCAAATATTTCATCAGAACACCATTGCACTTCCGGCTTACAGATATGGCCACGTTTTGCAAGCTCTATGACGGCAGTATCAAAGGGCAGATCCGGAGCATAGTACCACAACGCAGCCCTTAATGCTTCTTCGGAATACTGGGCAAGGCGCATGATATCGTCAATAATGTACTGGTAGTGCAACAAGCCTTCGTTGGGATAGATCGCTTCTCCCTCCTGCATCTCATGGTATATCCATTGACAAAGCTCTTCTGTCAACCGGAATTTGTGCTTTGTATAGGTAGCGTCTTTGTACAAATCGTAGGGCTCGCCTGCTTCAATAATATATCCGCTTTGGTGGGCACAACGCATAAAAGGCTGATAGCCGATGGGCGTTGCAAAACTGAAATGAAGATTCTGATCCCGCAGCACCTCGCTCATGGTCGAAATATCTGCTGGCGCGGAGAAGATAAGTCCATAACGGGAATCGCCGCCGAGCTTTGCAACATCAGCTCTGGCGTTAGCATATTCAAATTGCTCCTTTTCCAATGGGTACCAGCGCTTTGTTTCCTGGTCAAAATAACAGCAGGCAAAGAACAAAGCTACCTTGAGATCACTTGTCACATCCAAACCATTAGTGGGAATCCCATAATGCTGTGCAATGGCTCCGTGGAAAACATCACCACAAGGCCATTGCTTTACATAGTCCAGTTTTTGAATCCAAAGGGAAAATTCTATTATGCGGATGTGGCCAATTAGGCGATGAAACTTTGCTTCCTCTGGGTCAATGGGAGAACTGCGAAACAGCGATGGTCGGCTTGTTCCATAATAGGCATTTTCACCACGATAAAAATTTCGGACATAGCCCTGTGATAGCAGCATTCGCCCGCGGCAGGAAATGACTTGCCGATCTGATAGGGAATCCATCATGAGATTACCTATAATGCCGAGAAGCGATTTATGGCGTTCTACACAATCAAAAATTTCCTCTTCCTGGGCTTTAGAACAAACGAATAAATCTACAACATGGGGAAAAAGAGTTTCCTCCCAAGGACACGGGCTAGGCGCCAGGCCCATGTCAGCAGCGATTGCGCAATAGTCCTCTTCGCTAACCTCGCCAGACCGACTCCAAACAAAATTCTGCATGGCGTAGGCTTTGTCACGGAGCATAGCCTCCCACTGAATTTGCTGGCGGATTTGTTCTTCTGTAATCATGGGAATCTCTTCTACTGTTTTAACTACCCGACAGGCATTGTGCCATTCCGGACCGGCAAGATAGCGCTTTAGGCTATGCGCAAACTGCCCGCGTTCACCATAAATTTCGGAAGTGAAGTTTTGAAGATATTCAAACCCACTCCCAGAAACATTGATATACCCATCCATGGAAGCATCTCTTATTGAACCCTAAATTGTGGTAACATCTTGAGCAATATAATTCTACGAAATTTTAAATGAATTTGTTTTCTCCCCACAAATCATATATAGAAAATCGAATACGCTACCCTATCATAATCAAACCTCCACAACAATTAAAACTTTGCAAAAATATCTCTGCTCCTTAGCTTATGCACAATCGATTTTCGTCTATTGCACTGACCGAATCAGTGCCAACCGTTCCTCCGGATCGAGCCACAACCGAAAATCCGCCGCAATTTCCGGGTAAGCACTTATGCCTCCGCCTTTTCCCTGTTTGACATGGAGCCCCACAGCATGAGTCCGTCGGATCCACAACGTCGGCGTAATGGTCAGAGAGGTGGTATGCCCTTGGCGGATCAGCTCCGCGCAGACCAGGTCATCGAATTCGGCATTCTGATCCAATTCCCACTGGCGGAGAAACTCTAATGTGTTCCGGCTCCGCATCCAGCTTTGGATCACATATCCTGGAGACTCATCGGAATACTGCCTTGCCAGTTCTGTCAGTGAAACCATGCCATCATGGGCCAGCGTTCTCATATACAGACTGATGGATTCATGATAGTCCTTAATTTTTTGTGTGGCCAGCAGCCTTTCTTCATTCAGTGTATCATAGAATCTCTCTTTTGCTACGCTGGCCGCTTCCATGTCGACTAATCCTTTTGTCAGAAGTGCGTCAATGGCAGACTCATATTGAAATGCCAGGCGTATGTAGCGCTCACATAGTTCGTTCTCGTTCATGACCCATTCTCCTTTTTTACCAGTATAACAAAAGAAATGGGTTCTGCATAGTCTCATTTTGTCTCAAAAACTGGAGACCGATACCTGACTGCCTTGCGTGGATGCCCTGCCTTATCATAATCTATGTTGCAGCGCTGGGCCCTCTCAAACTGTGCATCCATATATACCCTAACGCCAACCAATGGAATATATTTTTTGTTCGTCAGAAGTTTATCCACAGCCGCCCTGGTCCATTTTGTTTTTCCTGTCGGAGAGAGGATGCCTTTTACGAAGAGCATATCAACGATTTTGCCCAAGCTGGCTCCGGCAAGATAAGCGTCAAAGATACTGCGGACCATATCCGCCTTTTCTTCATGTACTGCGATTTCTCCTTCGATCAAAACATAGCCATACGGAAGTTTCATAGCCGCCTCACTTTCTTAAACATCAATAAAAGCAGGTTTGAGGAATCGTCTATTTCCTCAAACCTGCTTATTTGTCTCATTGATATGTAATGGTGCCCAGTAATTAGACTGGGTTTTTGCCTGATTTCACCAACAAAAGGTAAAACCTGCATATAACTATCGTTATACGCAGGTTTTGTCTACTTTGTCATGTGTTGGCAGAAAAGATACTGGATTTTTCGTTGCCCGCAAGGAAAGGAATGTTTGCAAAGGAAGCCATAGCCAGATTTTCCTTGCTTTTCAATTCCTCCGCAGGATAATCTTGCACAGCAAACATGCACCAAAAAGGATGCGTAATCATTTACATTATAGAGTAATTTTATGGTGAATAGAGATTTAACACCTTTGCCTGCTCTATTAGCCATCTGCGCACCCGTTCAACGTATGTGGACCACTTGTCGCTCTCTGCGGCCTGCTCAATGATTTTAAGCAGAACAATTTTTCGATCCTGATTCATCCGCTCCACAATTTGATTCAACCAATCGTGACTATCCACAACTCCTGTAACCTGCTTCGCGCAATCAGTCGCTTCATCCGCTCCATCCACATCCAAAAGCAGATCATAAATGAATTTTTCCGGGCAGTTCCCCTCAGGCAGAGAAAACTGTGTAATCAGCGAAAGCGCGGCATCAATCTTATCGTCATGGTTCGTCTCTGTTCCGGACAGCAGCCTGCGCAACTGCCTTTTCTTGTCCTCATCTGTCCGATAAACATCGCCATCTAAAACGATCAGCCGATGCTCAAGAGAATTCCCCTCAATCATCATCCCCGCTGCTAATGTAAATGCGTTTTGAGCCGAACCGATGTTTCGAATATTGACATATCTGGATATTCGTAATCCGTCGGAAAGCTGTGAGACAATGGCTTCCGCGAGGTCGTCCTCAACATAGACAGTGAGCGGCTGCGTACTTTCCCGGTTCATATCAAAAATGATATCCGGTGTTATCCGGTCGTATACCAGCGTTTTTTCTCTTGTGTGGTACAGATACCGTATATCAACAAATTCTGTCAGCTTCCCAATTTCAAGCGAGTGGGTTGTAAAAATAATTTGCAGATTCTTCCTCTGTGCCAAATCGGACAGCTGTTTTATCAGTTGTTTCTGTGCGTTGCTGTGAAGCAACAGGTCTATTTCGTCAATCAGGATCAGGGAATATGGAGCCGCATGGTATACCACCGTCAAAATCTTGATCAGCCTTTGCTCTCCGGCACCCATGCTCAAGGCTGAGTAGTTGATATCCGATAAGGTGCGGACTCCAAAGAAATGCTTGTTTTTCACTGCATGATCTGTTAAGGATTGGTAGTCCTTGCATAATATTTGTGCCGCAGTGTGTACGATCCGTTCCGCCAGCCGATCCTCTGAGACACTTGTGTGATAGTCGATATATGTAAACTTACATTCGCTTAATGGGACGAATGTATCTCTACCCGTTATTTCAGCCGTATGATTCGCTCATACAGCATCACAAATTTCTTTTCCACCACCATGTTCTCATGGTAGTGTCCGAAGAACCAGTATTTGAAACGGCAGCGTTCCCGAACTTCATCGAAAAAGTCCGTCAGGGCATCCCGCTGGTACCGTCCGCCACTGAATATATTCTGGATGCTACTGGGGCAGCAGTGGGTTATGATATAGTCCACATCCCAGCCTGCCTTGTCCAGCGTTGCCCTTGCGGTTCGGTATTCATCTTCGCTGGGCAATTCCTCTTTCCACCAGGAGCGGTGGTTGACTCGGAATAATGCGCCAGCGGCGTTCAGTTGCCGAATTTTCTGCTCATAGTCCGGAGCATCCGGCTCCAGAACTCCATCCCGAATATCGTGGCTGCTGGCCCCGCCCATGGTAAAGATCCGCTTTCCGCAGATTTCATAAAGCTGCCCCCGCATCAGGTGCAGGACACTGGGGCGAATGGCCTGTACCAAACCGCCGTGCCATTGGCTGATTGGGTAGCTGTGGAGCAGATCATAGTTTTCGTGATTTCCACTAACGAACAGCGTGGTAAAGGGTCTGGCTTCCAGCCAGTCCAGCCATCGCTGCTCTGTATCGCTGCCATCCCAGACGCCGCCAAAATCCCCGCAGATGATGAGGTAATCCTCTTTGGTCAGGTTACGTTGCTCATGGAAGGCCGCAGGCTGGAGCCTATCGAAATCACCGTGGGTATCACCAGTTATAAAGATTGCCATTTCTTTTCACCCTTTCCATTCATTCTACTTCCTGTTCGAGCACCACGTCCGAGTCCCGAAAGTGGACGCGGATGGTTTCCGCATCCTCCACCGTGATCTTCTGGATGATCTGCCGGACGAATTCATCATCAAATTCCGTGTACCCAGCAGAGCACTCCATCAGGCTGTCCCACATCTGCTGACGCTTCGCCGCCTGCTCCGCCATGCTTACTTCTTTTTGTTGGACTTTTAAGATCTGCGCCTTAAGAACTTCCTTCTCATCCGTCAGGGCTTTCATCCTGGCGTTCAGTTCCGCATCGGCCATGTTTGCCAGCAATCGATCCAGCACATCAGACTGTTCCTGGCTGACTGCATCCATGCGTTTTTTCAGTTCCAGCAACATTGCTCCAGCCTGTGACACGGCCCTTTTGGCTTCCTCTACCATGGCCAGTACATCTGGGCAAACCTCCTGTCGGATAGCCGCGTACTCGTTCATGGCGGCAAGGATGGCGTTGTGGAGTCTGCTCTCATCCAGCGTCGGGGAGTTATGACAGTATTTGGTACCAAATTCCAGCCGGGAGACGCATCTCCACACGATGCGCTTCTTGCCGTTTCTGGCCCAGGTCACCCGCTTGTAGGGAGAGCCGCACTCGCCGCACACCAGCAGTTCCGTCAGGGCGTACTTGCCTGAGTATTTCCCCAGTTCCGTTTTTCCGCTTTTTTGCAGCACCTTTCGCTTACTGGACCGACGTGTCATTTCTTTCTGCACCTGGTCAAATGTCTCTCTTGGGATAATGGCGGGGTGATTGTTCTCCACGTAGTACATGGGACGCTCTCCCATGTTCTTCTTTACTTTTTTGGTAATGCAGTCAGTAATATAGGTCTTTTGCAGCAGGGCGTCACCCATGTACTTCTCGTTGGTCAAAATGTTATGAATTACCGCAGAGGACCATCGTTCCACCTTCTGCGCGGTAGGAATATTATCCTGCTCCAATTCCTGCTTGATCTGGCCCAGGCTGCAGCCAGCTAAGTATCTTCGGTAAATGCGGCGGATGATCTCCGCTTCCTCTGGAACGATCTCCGGCTGGCCATCTGCACCCTTGCGGTAACCCAGCATTTTCTTGTACTGGAAATCTACTTTTCCCGCCTCGGCGCTTTTTTGTTTTCCCCATGTAATATTTTTGCTCAGCGATTCTGATTCCGCCTGGGCGAAGCCGCTGAACAGAGTAATCAGGAACTCGCTGGATTCTGTGAGGGTGTTGATGTTTTCCTTTTCAAAGTACACTCCGATACCGTTGGCTTTCAGCAGGCGCACCGTTTCCAGACAGTCTACCGTGTTTCGGGCGAAGCGGGAGAGGGATTTCGTAATGATAAGATCAATATGGCCCCGTTTGCAGGCAGTGATCATTTTCTTAAACTCCGTCCGCTTTTTCATGCTGGTGCCGGAGATACCCTCATCGGCATAGATCCCCGCCATTTCCCAATCCGGGCTTTCCTCGATTTTCTGGGTATAGTAGGACTTTTGGGCTTCATAGCTGTTGAGCTGTTCTTCACTGTCGGTGGATACCCGGCAGTAGGCCGCTACCCGCTTTTTCCCATCATGGGTGCTGTGAATGGCTCCCTGCGTTTTTGTAGCGGGAATCACCCGCACTCGCCTATCTAAAGTCGTTGTCGCTTCCATGTATCATTCGTCCTTTCCTGCCTGATCTGTAAACTGAACTGTTATGATATGCTCCTGTGTGATCGTGATATAAGAAACCACCCGCCGAAAGTGATTCCAATCTGCTTTCGGTAGGTGGTCAAAATTTTCATATTCAGAAATTGGCTCCGGACAGCAATCGTATCGTGCAGCTGCCCCTTGTAGAATCAGTGCCATCACCGCTTCTGGGGAGTCCGGCTGCTCTAAGCCACGATTGATGGCATTGCTCAGTCGAATGACTTCCGCAGATGGGGCATAAGCAGGCTGTTTGGGGTGTTCGTATGCGTAAATCTGTCGATTTGCCTCCGTCAGCACTGTATCCGTATCTGTGGTGATGGCACTGCCGCAGGACCCACATTTGAGGTGCAGCTTGCTGTTATCCAACCATTTACCGCCAATGCGGATGAGTTTTCCGCCGCAGGTGCACTGGAAATACGGTGTCAGATATGTGATGGGAGATTTCTCTCCATGTGGGCGGCGCTTTTCATTTTTCTCGGCTGTCCTCTGCCGCCCTGCCCGAAAAACCTCCATGTCCACAATGGCCGGATAGTCATCCTGGCCAGTGTAGCGTGGATTTTCTAAGAGACGCTTCACTTTATGCTTATTCCAAAGAGGAACTTCCTGACTGTATGGGATATTTCCTTGATTCAATGCATCGGAAATTCCCTGGTAGGAAGCCCCGGCATTATAGAGGGTAAAAATTCGCTCCACCGCCTGTTGTTCTTCCGGTGCGATTTCCAATATACCGTTTCGAATTCTGTACCCATATAAAATCTTTCGGTTTGTCATCTTGCCGCCACCTCCAATTGTTCTGCCAATTCCAAACCACCGCAAAGCCGGAAGCGGATACGTGTCTGGGATTCCGCAATGACCTTCTCTACCAAGCTGTCGAACAAGTCCTCATCGAAGATGTTCATCTGTTCCGGCCCATTCTTTATGACAGCTGTCATCTTGCGAATGGCATCCATGGTTTCATCCAAGGCCTCGTTTTCCGACAACCAGCGGCGTTCTCCACGGAGTTGAGTCAGTTTGGCGCTGATGGCATTCATGCGGACGGCGCAGGCATCGGCATCCAGCAAGCCGTTAGCCCGCAGGGTGCTGATTTTATGGCCTTCTTCCGTTGCTTCCGCAATCGCCTTGTTAATCATCAGCATTTTGGGATTATTCTGCCGCAGGATGGTTTCCAAGGCGTTCAGCTGATCCATAGCTGGATTCAGGATCATATCCGCGTTCTCTTTGAGTTTCCGATACATCCGGATAAATGCCGCATGGATCTCCGTTTCTGGGATACGCCCCATAGGACAGTTCGCGGCATTCCGGTCATGGGTTCGGCAGACCCATGTCACCAAGCCTTTCGCAGTTTCTCGCCGGATAAATGGCGTCCCGCATTTCTCGCAAATTATTTTTCTGGTAAGTGGATATTGACTTCTTGTCGGTTTCTTTCTTTTCGCTTTCTGCTGCAGAAGATTCTGCACTTTTTCAAACTGCTCACGCTCAATGATAGGCAAATGTGTATTTTCTACATAATACTGCTCTTGCTCTCCGTGGTTGCGTTTTCTAAAAAAGGGAAAACCTTTTGTGAATTTCTTTTGCCCCAGTGCGTCCCCGACATATTTTTCATTGCGTAAAATGTATCGGATTCCATAAGCAGTCCACGGTTTGCGTGTGTTGGTATTTTCAATGCCCCTTCTTGTGAGTTGGTCTGCAATCCATTCCGCACTGCGGCCATTCAAATAGGCATCGAATATCCATTGTACCGTGGTCGCTTCCTCCGGGATGATTTCAAGGTTTTTCTTGTCTATGATCCGATAGCCGTAAGGTGCCGAGCAGGTGATAAATTCCCCTCTTTCCATTCTTCGCTGATAACTTATTTTCTGATTAGCCGAGATGGAAATGGATTCCTGCTGGGCCAGAGAACCGGAAACGCTCACCATCAGTTCGGTGGTGAGCGTTTTCGTGTCGATAT
>ERZ773155.3104-NODE-3104-length-11612-cov-3.650169_pt1 | contig 11612 bp, 8 predicted proteins | sample MGYA00511262_ERZ773155 | MGnify/ENA primary metagenome ERZ773155 (study PRJEB29015, sample SAMEA2737828) | human gut metagenome | biome: human gut; feature: human-associated habitat; material: faeces | place: China | collected 2012 ... | reverse complement strand
GGGCCAAGTATTTATGGTTTCACGCTGCATCGTTGGGCGAATTTGAACAAGGTCGTCCCTTGATAGAAGAGATTCGCCGTACATATCCTGAGTATAAGATATTGCAGACCTTTTTCTCTCCTTCGGGCTACGAGGTAAGGAAGGATTATAAAGGTGCCGACATCGTATGCTATTTGCCTCTTGACACTCCGCGGAATGTGAAGCGGTTCATAGAACTTGCTCATCCTAGCAAGGCTTTTTTTATAAAGTACGAGTTTTGGAAGAACTATTTATCTGAACTGAAAAAGCAGGAAATACCCGTGTATAGCGTTTCGTCGATATTCCGTCCCGGGCAAATATTTTTCCGTTGGTACGGCCGTTTGGCAGGATATACCGATGTGCTTAAATGTTTCGAGCACTTGTTTGTGCAGAATGAGGAATCGGTGAATTTGCTGAAGGAGATTGGAATAACAGACACCACCATAGTGGGAGACACTCGTTTTGACCGAGTTCTTGATATCTGTCATAAGGCGAAGGAATTGCCTTTGGTAGAACGCTTTAAGGGAAATAACGACCACACATTCGTGGCAGGTAGTTCTTGGGCACCCGACGAGGATATATTCATTCCTTATTTTAATGCGCATCCCGAGATGAAGCTCATCATCGCTCCTCATGTGATAGACGAGGCTCATTTGAGCGAAATCATTTCAAAGCTTACCCGTCCGGTAGTGCGCTACTCTAAAGCTACGCTTGAGAATGTGCAGCATGCCGACTGTTTGATTATAGATTGCTTCGGATTGTTGTCGTCTATTTACCGTTACGGTGATGTGGCATACATTGGCGGTGGTTTTGGAGTAGGAATTCACAATACATTGGAGGCTGCTGTATACGGCATCCCAGTATTGTTTGGTCCGAACAATAAGAAGTTCCTCGAAGCTCAGGGTCTGAAAGCTTGCAAAGGAGGTTTCGAGATACAAGGAACTGACGATTTCAAGTCGCTTATGGATTCGTTCTTCACCAATTATGCGGTGCTTGATAAAGCAGGCAAGAAAGCCGGGAACTATGTAGTCGACCATGCCGGCGCATTAAAGAAAATAATGCAGGTGGTAGAACTGTAATTTTATATCGGATACTTATAGATAAGTATATAAGGAGCCAACTGATTCACGCTAAATAAATTGTGGGTTAGTTGGCTTTTGTTTGTATTAAGACCGGGCAAGGAAAGGCAACCTTCGGAGGACTTTACGGTTTGCGGCGTGAGTTCAAGAAATCGGGGGAGGCACTATCATAATGTCATGAAGAGGCCAGAGAAATTATTCGCAAAAAGTATCCCGATCCGTATCTTTGGGCGGCTTTTGTGATGTTAGATTGATAGAAAGGGTTACTTTTAGCCTCTATCTGTCCTAAAGAATAGGAGAGGGATTAAGAACTATGCGTTATGAAAACAAGAGTGATTATATTTGTTATATGTCTGCTGGGAACTTTGACCGCTGCAGCTCAGACTAAAAGGGCTTTGGTTATTGGCTTAGGGCGGTATATGGATAGCGATTGGGAAAAGATTAATGGCGACAAAGATGTACCTTATATGCACCTTTCTTCTGATTGTCCAACCTTGAGTTGTATTCCTTCTCAAGTTCAGTCCATGGAAGAAGGTCGCCGAGAGCCACCCATCGGTTTGTCTTGTCCAACTCTTCAAGAGACGAGCGGAGCAAACCGAGGTCAAGTTGCTTGTATTTTGGAGCGTAAAACTTCATCTTGCTATGGATTTAACTATATAAAGGTACGATTTTCTAGTTAAACAAACGAAGAAATAAAGTTATATAAACTTAAATATCAAGGAGTTATAAATTATTCAGCAGACACTAATTATTATTCTAACTTTCTTCGAACACCATTAGAATATTATTTAAATACAGTGTAAAAGTATACATGCCTCTTTTCTCGTATGAAAATGAAATGTACTGTAAAATTATGGCTTATGATTATTGAATTTTTAATATGCGAATTAGAGGAATTTCATTATATTTGCACACGCAAATAATATTTTAAAAAGATTGAACAAAATGGTTTTAAAAGGATTAAAATTAGAATATAAGATAACTCTACTAAATCATTTTTAAACGCTGTTTGTTTCTCAAATTCGCTATAACATAATTTTATGTCAGAAATTTTGGAGTATTTAAAACCGGTTGTAGATAATCCGGTAGAAGATATTATAAAGCAGATAAGATATTTTGTTAATACCGGTATTCTAAGACCTGGTGATAAGCTTCCGGCTGAAAGGAAGATGGCAGAAAAGTTTCAAGTTGGTCGCTCTACTGTAAGAACGGCTATAAAACGGTTGGAATTTTATCAGGTAATAAAGACACTGCCTCAAAGCGGTTCTTTGATAACTGGAATAGAAACACAGGCTTTTGGAAGTCTTGTTAACGGGATATTGGAAATGGACAATTGTGATTTCTTTTCATTAGTTGAAATAAGGACCATACTTGAGGTTAATGCCGTACGTTTGGCGGCAATGAGGAGAATGGATAATGATTTGAAAAGAATAGAGGAAGCAATGATGGCATACGAGGAAAAAATCAGAGTCGCTAATTCTGCATTGGAGGAAGATTTCAAACTGCATCTTACACTGGCTGAGGCTTCGAAGAACACAGCACTTAAGTCTATGCTGCAAACCATTACACCGGATATAATGGTGAATTATGCTAAATATAATGTTTGTAAGACTAATTTTGAAATACCAATTAGCGAACATAGGCTTATATTTGAGCATATAAAAAACAATGATTCGGAGGCAGCTGCCCGAATAATGTCGCAACATCTCACAGGAGTAATGACATTTGCCAGATCTCAAAGCGATATAATGATATTATAAAAATAAAAGAGGATGAACGTTCATCCTCTTTTATTTTTATACTTAAGTTTGTTTATAATATTGCTCCAATGTCCGTCTTGTTGATACCTTTTGATTTTAGGGGCGATGACTTGCTCTGATTGAAATTTCCATTGTCGCTATCCTCATAAACAGGTTTGAGCGTATATATGGATTTAATCTTTACGTTATCTCCAAAAGACGAAATTTTTCCTGAATTATAGATATTTGTATTAGAAACCGTAAGGTCGTCCCAACGCATTTCGTTGAATCTGATACTTGCTCCACCTCTGCCGCTGTTGGAGAATGAGCAGTTGCGGATGTTTGCATATTGTGCTCCTATCACACGCATAGCCGAACCTTGTTCCTTGTTGTCCACATCTTCCAGAGTACAATTGCTTATATATACAAACGGTCCGCTGGTACTTTCGTCATTACCGCCTCTGTATATATTTATTGCACTTCCCAACATTCGGTAGAACACACAGTTTTCTATCATTATTTCCTCTGCATTATACTTTCCTCTGTCGTCTTTTTCGTCAGCCAGATTTATTCCTTCGGCCGACATGTCGTGGAAGTAACAGTTCTTGATTGTTATTTTAGGTGCAAATGTTGATTTCCCTGCTCTTATTGCAGCATATTTTGTCTCGTTGAAATTGTAAAATTCGCAATTGTCAAAATTTAAACTGTATGGGGTTATATTTCCTGACATTACTGTTACAGCTCCTGATGCCAGTGCTTTCTCTGTTGATTCACCATTGAATGCAAGTCCGTTCAGTGTAAGACTTCCGTTCTTGACTATTGTGAAGAATTCTGCCGGAGTTTTACCTATGAATTCAAACATTGGCTTTTCATCATCGTCGTTTCCGTTTTTGAATATAAGAGATTTGTCTATCTTCAGGGTGTTATCTATTGTATATACACCTTTTTCCAATACTATTGTGTCTCCGTTGGAAGATACAGTCAGAGCTTCTTGTAAGGTGTTCAGTCCTGGCTTGATATTTATTATTTTGCCTGAATTAGATTTCTTGTCAGGTAGTGAATAATATGAAGAACCTACGTCCTTTCTACAAAGGTGCTTTGGAAGAGAATCGGACAATAGTGTGTCATCGTTAATAAAACCTTTATGGTTTATATTCTTAGGATAATTCACTCGGTTGTTTTTGAAGGTAAATCCTGATATGTCATCCATTGCCTGAAAAACAGGCTTATCTTCTTTGTGGATGAACTGATTGTCAGCAAGCAGTATGTTCGATGGAGGGAGAGTTCTCTCAAAATCCTTACCAACACAGAAGATAATATTATCGCATTCTATAAATGTGTTGTTTTCCACGGTTACATCTTTTACATGATGATATCTATTAGGCAATGAATTAGGAACTGCATTCATAAGTCCCAGAGCCGAGAAGAAACGTCCGCCTTTAAGCCTGTAGAAGAAATTGTTTCTGATAGTATGCCCTTCGTTAACCACTCTTACTCCTCCCGTACATGGTATTCCATTACCCAGGAAAGTGTTGTTTTCTACAATGTTCCGATTGCCATGCCTTAGAGCAAGTACGCCACGACATTCTATGAATGTATTATTACGTACAATATTATCACTCGATTTTATAGATACTACTTCCACTTCACCGTTGCATTGCTCGAACACATTATTTTCTATTATAGTGTTTGACGAGAAGAATGCATGATGTGACGAGCCTACTCTCATTGTTTCTCCACCATTAGAGCCCATAATAGGTCGCTGGCCAAAATAATTGTAATCTATTCTATGATTGTTCTCTCTGTCGTATTCTTCATCAAGTGCTACGGCAAGAGTTACTTCTTGATGAAGCTTTCCTACTACAGTATTGTGGTCGAAACGGTTATTCCTACCGTACATAATAACCCAGCTTCCAGTTACGTTTCTGTTTTCAGGATTAAAATAATCTATTGTACAGTTTGTGATTCTACAATTGTGGGCTCTTTCTCCGTTATTTGAGAATGCTATTACTGGTCCTTCTGGGGAATGTCCGTTTCTGAAGTACAGACCGTTAATTTCAATGTACTTTCCTGAAAGACGAAGATTTGATTCGCCCTCTATAAAAACCTTTCCTGGTTTTTCTGCAATAATAACTACAGGTTTGTCCTTGCTTCCTTTTCCATTCAATGTCAGACGAATGTTTTTATAAGTTCCGTTTTTAATGATAATGGTGTCGCCGGCATTAGCATTAACCAGTTCTGACTGCAGAGATTCAAGTCCTGTAATATTTTTCCCGTCAAAACAGGATGCTAAAAGTAAAGTCATGATACAGACGGTGATACTTTTTATTGCTCTATACATAGATATTAAAATAAAAAATGATTATTGTTTGGCTTGTTGTTTGTTTTCAAACCGTTTTATTCAGCACAAATTAATTTTTTCTTTCTTTCCGTAAAAGAAATTCATAATATTGGATGATGCGGTCAAAGTATTTCTTATTCTTGCTTCTATGGTACCTGTACCGTTATGGGGTGAAAGAATTAAGTTTTTACACTCGAACAATTTAGGGTTTATGTTTTTCTCGTTTTCGAAAACATCAAGAGCAGCACCGGCTATCTCGCCATTATTTAGCGAATTGATAAGTGCCTCTTCGTCAATAAGAGAGCCTCTGGCTGTATTTACGATATAAGCGGAATTTTTCATTATAGAAAATTCCTTGAAACCTATAATGTGTGTATTTTCATCAGTTGAAGGTATGTGTAGTGATACTATATCTGCTTCATGAAGTAAATCTTTCAGGCTGTCTTTCCATTCTATGTTCAGGCTGTGTTCTTCATCGGAAGGCAGCCTTCTGCGGTTGTGATATATTATTTTCATTCCTAATACAGAGGCTATTTTAGCTACAGATTTTGCTATTTTCCCTATACCTACAAGTCCGAGTTTCTTTCCGCTGACAGTATTACCTAAGTTTGATGTTACGTCAATGATGTTATCAGGTGCTGATTCCCTCATTTTTCTATCGTTGAATGTGACTTTTCTGATAAGGTCAAGCATCAGTGCAATCGTGAGTTCTGCAACAGGTATGTCTGAGTTTCCGGGCGAATTAGTGACACATATATTTTTGCTTTTCGCATATTCTATATCAATGTTGTCAATTCCGACTCCGAAGTTTGCTATGATTTTAAGTTTCTTCGCTTTTTCTATAATTCCCTTACGAACCTTAAAAGCGTAAGTACATAATATGGCATCACAATCTTTAATATGCGTATCCAGCATTTCCTGGTTTATATGGCCAGATTTAGGCATTATTATATTAAACTTCTCTCTGAGTTCTTTAAGGCCTTCTTCTGGCAGACTGTGTGTTATTAATACCTTGAGCATATTTTAAATGTTTAGTGATTAAAAAAGCCGGAGAAATTAGTTGAATAACTTCTCCGGCAAGGAATCAATCATTTATCAACTCAATTAAGAGAAGAAACAACCACCATTGATATCAATATTTGTACCAGTGATATATGAAGACTGATCAGAAGAGAGGTAAATTACAAGGTCTGCCACTTCTTTAGCTTCACCTTCACGACGAAGAGCGTATGTAGCTTTCAGGCGCTCGCGGTTTTCAGGAGTGTTGAATCTGTCGTGGAATGAAGTAGCAATAGTACCAGGAGCCAAAGAGTTGACACGGATACCCTTAGGACCAAGTTCTTTAGCCATTGAACGTGTAAATGTCATAACAGCTCCTTTAGCTGTAGCATACATTGAAGCACCCGGACCACCACCGTCGCGTGCTGCCAAAGAAGAGAAGTTTACAATTGTAGAACCGGAAACCATGTAAGGAACCGCCTCGCGTGTACACAAGAATACGCTTCTCATGTTTACGTCCATAAGGAAGTCGTACCATGCTTCATCCTGTTCAGTGATAGTCTTACGGCCAACGATACCACCTACAACGTTTACTAGTGCGTGGATTTCATTACCGAATTTTTCTACTGCAGTGTCGAAAAGACGTTTTACATCGGCAGCCTTTGTCATGTCGCCTTGAATAATAATACCTTCTGAACCGGCAGCCTCAATCATTTTCAATGTTTCCTGAGCATCTTCAGGATTGTCAAAATAGTTAACTACTACTTTTGCTCCTTCCTGAGCAAATCTAACTGAAATTGCACGACCTAAGTCACGTGCTCCACCTGTTACGATGGCAACTTTACCTTTAAGATTCATAATTCTATAAATTTATAAGTTTTGATAATTAGGTTTATTTTATTTGTTCTATTTTTCCTACAGTTAGGAATATTGATATAATAGATAACGGAACCAATGCTCCCAATAAGGAGAACAGCAATATCCAGTTTGTAATGTATTGTGCAAACAAAATTGCAATGATTGTACCTAATACGGCAGCTACACCACCAAGTCCGGCAAGACTGCCTACGGACTTACCGCAATGGAGGTCGCTTGGTATAGTCTGGATGTTGGTAATCATGAACTGGAACCCGCCAAGCACGAATGCCATGAAAATAATAGCCATTACTGACGAAGTTGATGATACAGCTGCAATAATGAAAGGTATGATTATTACACCACCCAGCACGATTGCCATTTTACGGGCATAGTCTACGGATTTGCCTTTTCTTATTAACATACCCGAGAACCAACCACCTGAAATACTACCTATCATGGCACCTACATAAGGTACCCATGCGGAGAATGCAACTTCTTTGATATTCAGTTTGAAAACATCTGCAAGATATAGTGGAAGATATGTAACAAACATCCACCATATTGGGTCGAGGAAGAAGCGTCCGAGTATGACAGACCAGTTCTTCTTGTTTCCGAGCAGTTCTTCCAAGCTCTTTCCTTTTTGCTTGCTTGGGTCTATTTGGCACTCAGGCTGTCCGCTGATTATATAATTCCTTTCTTCTTCTGAAATCCATGGATGTTCAGCCGGACCTTTCTTATTGAATATCATCCATGGAATGAGCCATACCAAACCAAGGCAACCTACTATTACAAATGTAGTTTTCCATCCGAAAGCGATGTAAAGCATCAATATTATGATAGGTGCTATGATTGAACCCAAAGATGCTGCCGCACCAAATAACCCTTGTGCTAATGCTCTTTCTTTTTGCGGGAACCATTCGGCGTTGCTTTTCGTCGTTCCTGGCCACGGACCGGCTTCTCCAAGTCCAAGCATCATCCTGAATGCTGTCAGCGAAAAAATGCCTCTTGACAATGCTGTCAAAGCGTCGGCAGCTCCCCAAAGAAGCACAGATATGAAAAATCCCTTTCTTGTACCTATTTTATCGTACAGCTTTCCGGAAACCAACTGGCTTATACCATAAGCTATCATGAAAAATATGGTAATGGTTCCAAGCATATCCTTAGCCTGTTTTGCCGCTTCTTCTGCATGGGTGTCTGCGCTGATGAGGCCAAGGTCGTATGCTATACCTTCTTTGTTTACTACCAAAGTGTTTCCGTTTTTTTCCTTGATTGAAATGTTGGCGGCTTTGGCAGTGATTTCTTCTCCATTGGATTTTACCAGCTTGTATGTGTCGCCTTCTTTTACAGCCTGATTGATTTTCAGATTGTTGTCTATCTCATTCTCAAGGTTGTATTCGATGTTGGCTACCCACATATAGTTGAGCGTTCCTCTGTCTAAATAGTTGATGACAGTGATGAGCATTATAAGCCCAATGATAAACCATCTTAATCCTTTTATCTTCATAATGTGTGTTATTTAAGGAAATCTGCGCGCATTGGACTAAATGTGTCGATAAGTATTCCTGCTTCAAGGCATACTGCGCCATGAATGATGTCTGGCTCCATATAAATTCCGTCTCCGGCTTTAACTATTACAGTCTCATCTCCAACCCTAAATTCAAAAACTCCGCTGGCAACGTATGTTGATTGTGAATGGAAATGCTCGTGAGGAGTTCCTACTGCTCCTTTTTCAAATTTCACTTTCACTAACATCAACTGGCCGTCATAGCCTAAGATTTGTCTTTCAATCCCTTCTCCAGCTTTTTCCCATGCAGTTTCGCTTTCAAGAACGAATGATTTACTACGCGTTTTCATTGTTTTAAGTTTTAAATAAGTTAATAAATGATTTTATAGATTCCTTCCCATTTGTATTTGCCGCACTGGTGCGATACGCTTGGGGTGTTGTTTTCGTTTGACATACACACTGTTATTGTTTTATCATTCTTTAGTAAAATTTCTATTACAGTGTACTTGGCATTATCCTCTTTAATTTTTATTTCCTTAATCGAAGAATACGGGTTTATGGTATATTCTTTTTGCGGATTGTAGTCGCCATGAATTTCAATAGTAGAAACTATTGTTGTGTTTTTGGCATTATTCTGTCTTAACAATATGCTTGGTTCGTTTCTCAGATTGAAATTAGGGTCATTTGCCCCAAGTTTGTTAAGATAAATTGACAAAGTATTGTTCGACGTTACGGACAGAGTGTAGAATCTGTTTCCTTTTAGCCATGTGGTTGTTGCTGTGGCAGGAAGAGAATCTGCAATTGCTTCAACCCAGAAGAATTCATATCCATTCTTATTTCCAAGAGCTTTCCTTATCTTATCCTGCGCCGCGTACTTGTAGTTTGTATGTATAAGGTGTCCGCTATAATGCAATGGCAGGTCGTACTTATGTGTCTTGTCAGACTGTACCTTCATCAGGTCTATAACCAGCGGCTGACCTAAATACTTTTCAGAAAGAAGGAAGATGCTTCTGTGCATTTTAACTCCATCTGCAGCATTAGTTTCGATGGCACTTATTAGTTTGGTATCTGCAGTATTGTCGAATGCATACAATGCCGGTGAATATTTAGATGCTTCTTTCAGGTTGCCGTTGAAATGACTTTTTTCATCTACCACCAAAGCATTATGTGCTATTGTCTGTTTGGCATACTTATCATTTTCATAAAGATAGTGCCCGCCGTTCTTCTGCTCTATATTAAGGAATCGTGCAGCACCATAGTCTGTTATAATGTCATTGTTGTTGTCAAACATTATAAAACCAAGCCTGTCGAAGTGTCCGTGTCCCATACCTTGGGAAGTGTATTTCATTGCCATAGTAGTCTGGTGTTCCTCTTCTCCTGTTCTAAGCACACCAATTCCACCATTTTCACCATTTGGCCCGTCACTGATATTTAATGTGGTATGTTTAAATTGCTTCGCTTTTTCTATATCTTGAGCAACTTTATATCCCGCACCTGTAATAGTGACAGAATTCTGTTGCTTTGCAATATACAGTAATTCAGGATCTTCTGTTATGGAGTATGCAATATCCACACCCCAGATCAGTTCTGTTGTTTTCCAGTTCTTTTCCAGGGAATCGTTAAACTTGAAAAGTTCTCCATTATTATCTGTCATCTGTAAAAGAGTAGTTACTGCCTTTACAAGAACCCCGTCTTTAAGCTCGAAAATTTTTCTTTCAGGCTCATTGTTGTTGATAACCTGAGCGAATGTTATGAATGGCTGGAGTGAGTATCTCTGATAATACGGACCTTCTACAAAATAGCCGTCAGGTGAGAAAAGTTCTTCTATTTGTCTGAGAAATCCCGCTTTGCCATCTTTTTTAGGACCTAAGAGTGATTTTTCTACCATATCCTTATCGCCCATAACATACGAAATCATTCCGACAGATGCAACAGACCATGTCCCATGGTTATGAATCTTTGAGAAAGTCTTTTCATTGTCTACTGCGATGAATTTTACCATAGGCTTGAACAGGTTATTTTCTATATATTCCTTTTCTTTCTTGCTAAGATAGTCATATATACAATCGTAAGCCTGTGAAGTATAAAACAGCCATACGGACTCATTCAGACCTTGCCAAAACAACTTACCTCTATATGATGACTTTATTACCGGGTGAAGAGGTAGGGAGGGATACATCTTGGCATATTTCATCAATCCATCCTTTATATAGTCAGCATATTTCTTGTCATTGTAAAGTTGATACATCAACCCTGCCTCATACATATTTGTATAGTTCTTTTTATGTTGCTCATGAGTGTAACCACCACCTGCGTCTTTAGGTAAAGGAACTACCATTGGTGTTTTTACAGAAATATCTGTTCTTCTCTTAATAGCGTTAATGGTTGATGTGAACAAATTCTCATTACTTTTTGATCTGCTTATATCAGCAACATCTTTATGCGTCAATGTCAGGCAAGGATGATTTTGTGCATTGATGACTGCAAGACCGGACAAGCCGAAAAGTAATGTGATTAGTATTTTTCTTGTTTTCATTGTATTTAATTTTAAATTGGATGACCAAATGTATTAACAAAAAAAATAATGGCCAAATATTTTTCTGTTTTTTTTTGAAAAAAATAATTCAGTTAACTAAATAGAATTTTTATAGGTTAATATAAGTTAATATATTCACCTATTTACACATTATTAATGTTATCAATATATTTATTAAAAAATTCAGTTTTATTTAAAAAAGCGAATCTTCTATTAAAAGATAGAAACTTTACTTGTTTAAATAAAAGTATGATAAGGAGAGATAAAATGGATATATTAACAGCTAAAGAAAATCTTTTTAAAATGAAACCTTTAACATATTTAGATGCTTTAGAAAGTAAAATTGAACTGATTAGAAATAGTAAAAAAATAGATTTGAATATATCTGGTGAAGATATAGAAATTATCAATAATGGTGGAAAATTCTATTTAAAACATTCTGCTACAACTTTAGATGATTTCAAAATTGCACAGGGAGAAAAGGAGTTGAGAATATTTGAATCCATAATATCGCTCCAGTCATTTGGTATTGGTACAT
>ERZ773155.3103-NODE-3103-length-11618-cov-14.579521_pt1 | contig 11618 bp, 8 predicted proteins | sample MGYA00511262_ERZ773155 | MGnify/ENA primary metagenome ERZ773155 (study PRJEB29015, sample SAMEA2737828) | human gut metagenome | biome: human gut; feature: human-associated habitat; material: faeces | place: China | collected 2012 ... | reverse complement strand
CCCCCGCTGCTGCGCTGCTCAAAAAAAGAATCCCCTTGCCGTACAGCGGCGTAAAGCCCGGTTTGGCCGTTTGTTATTTCTACCGCGGCAACGGCAAAAAAGCCCTTGCCCGGCAGCGGCCCTAACGGCGCAAAGGTAATTTTTTCAAACGGAAAAAACAAGCGAACCAGCTTTTCCAGCTCGTATTGAAAGTTGTTGTTTTTAATATATATAATCATTTTTAAACCAATATTAACGGATTATTATTTTTTTCAAAAAGAATGGTGGTAGAACGGCCGTGCCCGGGGTAAACGGTAAAGTCCTGCTCTTGGCTTAACAGCCGTTTTATAGAAACACGCAGTGTATTTAAGCTGCCGCCAACATGGTCGGTACGGCCAAAACCCCGGTGAAATAAGGTGTCACCGCTAAAAATGCTGTTTTCTAAAAAAAAGCAAAACCGGACCCCCGGGGTATGCCCCCCGGGGTGTGCATAAAGCGAATGGCCTCCCCCGCAAAGGGCAGGGTCTGCTGCTCGTTTTTTAAAACAATGTTGGCCTGCATATTGGGCTGCGGCTGCTGAAAAACGGCCGCTAAGCTGATCATAGGGTCGGTTAAAGCGGCAAGGTCGGCTTCGTGCAGCACCACCTTTGCGTTTGGGCAAAGGGCCAGCACCCGCGGCAGGACTAAAAAGTGGTCAAAATGGCCGTGGGTTAGTAAAACATATTCTACCGCCGGGCCGTGCTGCGCTAAAAACTCGGCGAGCTCTGCGGTGTAAAAGCCGGGATCAATAATTAATGCTTGTTGGCCTTTTAAAACAGCATAGCAGTTTTGCCCCATTGGGTTTTGGTTAAAGGTTAAAATTTGCATAAGCTCCTCCAGCTTTACTTGCGCCAAATTTTTGTGTTGTAGGTTAGGGTTATAGGGCCGTCGCAGCAAAGTGAAATTTGCATATCGGCCCCAAAAACGCCGGTTTGCACCGCAACGCCCTGCTTTTGCAGCTGTTCGCAAAAATACCGGTACAGCTCGTTTGCCCGCTGCGGCGGCATGGCGCCGCCAAAATCCGGCCGGTTGCCTTTTTTCAAATCGGCGCAAAGTGTAAAGTTAGAAACACAAAGCACCGCCCCCTGCACCTGGTTTACGTTTAAATTTAACTTTTGCTGCGCGTCGCAAAAAATTCGCAGCTTTGCAATTTTTTGGGCCAGCAGGTCGGCGTCCTGCTCGGTATCGTCCCCCATAACGCCCAACAGCAAAAGCAGCCCTTTTTGAATGCTGCCGGCCGGCTGGCCGTTTGCGGTAACAGCCGCACTGCTGCACCGTTGAACAACTGCTTTCAAAATACCGGCCCCTTTCTTTAAAATTTGTTACATAAATTAATTATAAAATATTGCGTTCTACCTTAAAAACGCCCTCAATTTTACTTAGCTTTTGGCAAATGGTACGCAAATGGTCGGCGTTTTGCACGCTTAAAGTAACGGTAATAATGCAGTTGCCGTCCTTTGTTTGGCGGGCATTTACATTGTGCATTGGCACATTGCCGCCGGCCAGCATAAGGGTAACATCGGCCAGCATGCCGTTGCGGTCCAGCCCAATAATTTTAAGCGAGGCTTTAAAGCTGGTGCGCTTCGTATCCTCCCAATAGGCCGAAACCCAACGCTCCGGCTCCTGCGCGGTGCTAATATCGCGCGGAACATTAATGCAATCCCTTTTATGCACCGAAACACCGTGCCCCCGGGTAATAAAGCCAATAATTTCATCGCCGGGCAGCGGTGTGCAGCAGCGCGAAAGCTTAATTAAGCAATTTTCAATGCCCTCTATTACCACACCGTCGCTTGAGGTGGTGTGCTTAGGCTTAACAATATCCTGCAAATTAACCGGCTTTTTAGCGGCAATTAGCTTATTGTAATCCTCTTTAATTCGGGGCATGATTTTAGAAAGCAAAATACCGCCGTAGCCAATGGCCGCGTAAAGCTCCTCTACGCTTGGCTGCTTTTGCCGGCGGGCAACATCGGCTAAAAATTGCTGCATTTCGTTCTCATCCAGCCGAATTCCGTTGCGGGCAAAGTCCCGCTCAATTTGCGCCTTACCTGCGGCAATATTCTCGTTACGGCGCTCTTTTTTAAACCAATTGCGAATTTTGCTTTTAGCCTGTGTGGTTACGGCAATATTCAGCCAGTCGCGGCTGGGGCCGTGCCCGGGTTGATTGGTGGTTAAAATTTCAATAATTTCGCCGGTCTGCACCTTGTGGTTCAACGGCACAATGCGTCCGTCCACCTTGGCGCCCGTCATTTTAATTCCTACCTGAGAATGAATGGCAAAGGCAAAATCAATTACCGTACCGCCGGCCGGCAAATTAATAACATCACCTTTAGGGGTTACGGCAAAAACATCCTCCAGCGGCAGGTCGGTTTTAATGGTTTGAACCAAATCCTCCGGGTTGTCGCCGTCCTTTTGGCTGTCTAAAATCTGGCGGATCCACAAAAGTCGATCCTCTAACTTGCTGTCTACCTTTTGAATTCCCTCTTTATACTTCCAGTGCGCGGCAATACCAAACTCTGCCGTGTGGTGCATTTCCCAGGTTCTTATTTGAATTTCAAACGGGATGCCCTCCCGCCCTAAAACGGTTGTGTGCAGCGACTGGTATAAATTCGGCTTAGGGGTAGAAATATAATCTTTAAATCGGCCGGGTATGGGGCGAAACATATCGTGCATCAACCCCAAAATGTTGTAGCAGTTTGCTACGGTATCGGTAATCACACGAACGGCGTAAACATCGTAAATTTCATCAAAATTCTTGTTTTGAAAATACATTTTACGGTAAATGCCGTTAATTGATTTAACCCGGCCGCTAATCTCTGTTTTAACACCGGGCATGGCCTCGGCCAAGCGGTTGGCAATGCGGGTTTTAATTTCGTTTAAAAACTTTTCGCGGTAGGGCTTTCGCACCCGCAAAAGCTCCTCAATTTCGCGGTAGCCAACCGGGTCTAAGTGGGCAATGGCAAGGTCCTCTAACTCCTCTTTAACGGCGCGAATACCAAGGCGGTGCGCAATGGGAGCAAAAACCTCCAGCGTTTCTAACGAAATATCCCGCTGCCGCTGCTCCGGCTTAGCGTCAATAGTACGCATATTGTGCAGCCGGTCGGCCAGCTTAATAATAATAACGCGAATATCCTGCGCCATGGCAATAAGCATTTTCCGCAGGTTTTCAGATTGCAGCTGCTCTTTACTGGAAAGCGGCAGCTTACCCAGCTTGGTTACGCCGTCTACCAGCATAAAAACCGATTTACCAAACTGCTTTTGCAGTTCCTCCGGCGTAACGGCGGTATCCTCCAACACATCGTGCAGCAGCCCGGCCGCAATAGATTCGCTATCCATACCCAGCTGCACCAAAATAATGGCAACCTGATACGGGTGATTGTAATACGCCTCCCCCGAAAGGCGCACCTGCCCCTCGTGAGCGTTTACACAGGTATAAAAGGCGCGTTCTACCAAGCCGTAATCGTAATTACCGCCCTGCTTTTGCATTATTTTTTTTAAAGCCTCTAACTTTTCTGCGTATTCTGTCACAACCACACCCCCTACTGCTCTGCAATGAAAGACCGCAGGCCGCAGTAGATCTTAGAATTTTCTAAATTTGTTTTGCTGCCTTCGATTAATTTAAAAAACAGCTTGCCGTTTTGCTTTGCAGGCGCAATTAAGTTCAGCTCTTGCAGTACCTCAAGAATTACGGCAATTTTAGCCCAGCTTAAAGCCGGCAAATTGGCCCGCAGCTTTTCGGTGCTGTTTAACCCACCGCGCAATCCGCGGTAAACCAGCGCCATATCCTGCCGCGTAAATAAAAGGCTTTCGGCGTCTTTTTCCCGCAGAGCAGCGTTTGCAAATCGGTCGTACAACTCCAGTTCTAAAAGGCGCTGCTCCTCGTTTAGCCCGGCAGGGCGAATATCCTGCACCTGCACGCTAATTTTGGTTTCGCCCTTGTAGGTATTCTTTCTTAAAATTGCTAAAACATCCAAAACGCTGCCAACCGTAAAGGCAAACTCCGCCGCCCCGGTGCCAAACAACACGGCGGCCACCATGGTGTTGCCCTTAGAAAGCAGCAGTCGCAAATGCTTACCGTCGCCAATTTCGGTAATGCGATCCAGCCGCATACCAAATAGGCCAAACAACGGCGTAGGGTTGCCAACGCCAAAGGGCTCTAACGGCTCTAACGCCAAAAGCAGGTCGGTGCTAATGGCCGCCGGGTTCAGCTTGCAATCTACCCGAAGCTGCGGCAGGCAAAGCGGCTGGGCCAAGGCGTATTCGTTCACCGTTTGCCGAAACGCCGGAATGTTGGTAATATGTAATGAAAGGCCGGCAGCCTGCGCGTGGCCGCCAAAGGTTAGCAAATTTTCTTTGCCGCTTTCAATTGCTTTAAAAATTGAAAAGCTGCCAACACTGCGGGCCGAACCCTTGGCAATGCCGGTTTCACTGTTTTCGCTTAGCAAAATAACGGGGCGGCCGTAATGCTCGGCCAGCCGGGCCGCCGCAATGCCTAACACGCCCTCGTGCCAATTGGGGCCGCTAACAACCATAACCCGGTTTTGGTACAGCCGCTTTTGCTCGGCAATTTCGGCCGCTTTTTTGGTAATTTCCTGCTCTAAGCTGTGGCGTTCGCGGTTTAGTTCATCTAACTGCTCGGCCAAAGGCCTGGCCTGCTGCAAATTTTCGGTCAGCAACAGCTTAGCGGCCAGCCCGGCGTTTGCCAAACGGCCGGCAGCGTTTACGCGCGGCGCCAGGCTAAAAGCAATTTTGCCGGCGGTAAGCTCGCCGGGATTTACCCCGGCCACAGCCGCCAAAGCTGCAAAGCAGGGGCTGGGCTCCCGGTTTAGCTTTGCAAGCCCCAATTTAACAAGGTTGCGGTTATCTCGCAGCAGCGGCATTACATCGGCCACCGTGCCCAGCGCAACCAGCTCGCCGTACTCCTCGGCCAAAAAGGCCGGGTCGTTCCCCGAAAGGGCGCAAACCAGCAAAAAAGCAACTCCAACGCCCGCAAAATCTTTAAAAGGCAAATGGCAATCCTCTCGGTGGGGGTCTACCACGGCGGCTGCCTGCGGCAGCGAGCCCTGCTGGCGGTGGTGGTCGGTAATTACAACCGTTAGGCCAAACTCGGCTGCCCGCGCCACCGGCCCGTTGGCGGCAATGCCGTTATCTACCGTTATAATCAGCTCGGTTTTATTTTGGTGCAGCTGCTCAATGGCGCTTTCGGTTATCCCGTACCCCTCCAACAGGCGGTTTGGAATATAATAGTCTACCTGCGCACCAACCGATTTTAAATACCGATACAGCAAAACCGTTGCGGTCACGCCGTCGCAGTCGTAATCCCCAAAAACGGTTATTTTTTTACCCTTAGCAACAAACTCGCCAATGGTCGCGGCCGCTTTTTGCATATCGGGCAGGTCTAACGGTTCGGTCTCCAGCACCTCGTCATCTAAAAAAACCTCTAACTCAAAGGGGTCATCGTACCCCCTTTGGGCGGCAATTAAGGCGGTAAAGGGCTCTATGCCACATTCCTCGGCCAGGGTGTTGGCCAGCTCTTTATTCAATTGTGGCAAAATCCATTGTTTGAACCCCATAAATTTTAAACCTTTCGCACAAATAATTAAAAAATGAAAAAAAATACTTGCATTTTCAACCTTATTATGATAACATATTTATTGTCGCAAGGCAAGTAAAAAAATGCTTGCAATTTCAACCTATTTATGTTAACATATTTATTGTTGAAAGGCAAGTAAAAACAACTAAAAAATTTGGGGCATTAGCTCAGCTGGGAGAGCGCTACACTGGCAGTGTAGAGGTCAGCGGTTCGATCCCGCTATGCTCCACCAAACAGGTATTGGACGAACACCTTATTTTTCAAAGGCTATTTTGTAACAAGGGTGGAAAGCTGATACAAAAGCAAACGCTGCCGTAGGAAATCCTACGGCAGCGTTTTTGTCTGAACGCACATTTTTATTTTATCCTCCTTTGCGGTACAATGTTCATTGCAAGGAGGAATTTTTTATGGAAAAATACATTACAGATGAACGCACGGGGCTAAAATATGAGTTGGTCGGTGATTATTACCTTATCGCCGGAGATGATGAGCTGGAGGAAAGACAGACGCCAATCGGGATATGGGAAAAACGACACCACGAGTTTATCAGCCGTAACAAACGAATTATTTTGTCAAGCTTGCAAATTAGCGACAAGTTAAACAGTTATCTTGCCGATATTGACTGTCAGGCTGAGGAAATGTTCGAGCTATTGGTAAATCAGATGGCTGCGGCAGTGGGCATAACAGAGCAACTGAAAGCCACCGACCAAATGGCTTGGACCGGCAAAATGAACAGCATACGAAATCGAGCTATTGAGATCGTAAACAGTGAAATTATTTTTATATGAGAGTAGAGGGTATGCAGTATTGAGCCGCATACCCTCTACCCTTATGTGGGAAAATATGATGTTTAATGCACTATCGGATTCTTTGGTTCTTCTTCAAATTATGTGTAAAGTCCAAAATACGGTATAAAAAAGCAAAAAGATGAATGGCGGGAAAGTCGAGAATCGGCTCAAAAATTTCATCCGGAAAAATATTCCAAAGTCCTACAGACATGGAGTTGCCGGCTTTTTTTGCAATGATATATAAATCGGGATTGCCATAGGAATATGCAGGAAGTTTTTCGCCTCCGAATAGGTCGATAGCTTCCTTAAGCTGTCTTGAGCGGGCATAGCTGCGATAGAAATTATCATTTCTCCATGACTGCTCGTATGCCGCAAAAGCAAATACCAAAAATTGCTGTCCTTCCTTGTTTTTATAGTAGTATGCACCGATTGACCGGCTCTTTTCGTCATCTCGTTCATCAAATGAAATGAAGTTGCTTAGTATCTTGGCCTCTTTGTTGACCTCTATTTCATATACATCATTGCTGAGCGCATAGTTTTCTCGGAAACTGTCAAAGTATTCACGACGAGCGCAGTATTTTTCTCCTACAGATAAAAGACCGGCATCAATGCCCTCCTGCTGCAAAAGCTGAGCAGCTCTGATGTCAATGATCAGTTCCTTTTTAAATGCTTCGGCAGGTACTGCCTTTACGTTTTCCGCAAAAGCAATCCCGCAGACACCAAATCCTTCATATACGGACGGAATACTGTTGTCAACTATCATTTTTGAAGCATGGGAGAAGAATATGTTTTCGGCAGAATCCCCCTCAAGATTAGCAGGCAAAACCATATCCTCAAATTTCGTCATACGTTCATATATTCTGACACCGCAAGCCTTTTTGTCGCCGAAATGCCTATCTATTTCACTGTATAGACTGCGGTGCTTTTCGTGTCTTTTTATATATCCGTTTTCGTATCCGGGATTTGATATATAATCAACTCCATATTTTAAAATGCCGTCAAGCTCGCCTGATGCACGGAGTGCCGTATCAAAAATTTCCAGATAGCTTGCCGGGCAGTTTGTTCTCGGGCGGGGATACACGTCTCCCTCGGAATATATTTCAATCCTTTCGCCGCACCAGCTTCTTTCCATTCGTTCAAGCTCAATGATGTTTTGCAGTCTGTTTCCACAGCCTTTAGACACAGCCCAGTAAGGAGCACCTATTAGTCGTAGAAACGGTTTTGTGCCGCCTGCAAGTATTTTACTTACGGATGCCGAATCAATGCCGTCGATGTCCCATACCGTTAGGCAGGAGCAATTTCCAAGACGAATCTTTGGATTTACAGCGTCTACCGCCTCACGCATTTCCTTTGCAAACACTTCAAAATAGTGCCTTTTTGCTTACAGCCATGCCGAACGGCATTTGTTGCCGCCGCCTGTTAGAATAAGCTTTGAAAGCTCTTGGGGATTCAGCTTTTCACCGAGAATATTCTCCATATATGCAATATGGTTTTCGCATATGCAGCCCATGCCGAAGCCGTATGTGCCGTAACGAAAATCATCATCAAACTGGATTAAATCGACTCCGCAGGCTGCAATATCGGCAAGGTATCCGCCGGCAAATTCCCGGAAGTTTTTGTCGGAGGGACAGATTTTGTTTTGGGATATTTTCCCGGATATACCCTTCATATGAACATAGTCATTTTTTTCGTTTATCATAAATGTCCACAGCCATGCTCCGACTTCAAATCCATGCTTTTTGAAAAACTCACAGTTCTTTTAGAGCGCAGTCATTTCCTTTTCTCGCCGTTTCTTTGACAGATAATAAATGTTAATTGCCAGAAAAACTCTTTTGCCATCAAGTCGTTTAAGCATTTCCAGATGCTTTTCCAACCCCATTTCTTCGGCTGTTATGTTTATGATTGGAACTGAAACATTATACATTATCAATTTTCTTCTTTTCGTCATTCATTACAGCCGATTGAAAAACTCTAAAATATAGGTTTTATATGGCTTTTTTTACTATATTTCTGATGACCTCTTCCATGCTTTCTATACTGTTACGATTATAACAAACGGTACTGAAATTTTATGCATTCAAAAAATTCTCGCTTTCTCTATCACTTTTATAAATTCGTTTGCCATTGCCCAAAAGCCTAAATCATTTGGATGACAGCCGTCAATAGTACAATTACTCATACCGTAGCTTTCATAATATTTCATACCATCGACAAAATACACATTTTTATCTCCTGCGTCAATTGCTTTATTGTATGTATTAATTATAACAGCCCTGCGTTCCTTTGTCCAATTACAGCAGTTTTTATCATGCCATGGCATTGAAGCTATAATAATCGGCAATTCCGGATTGTTTTTCCTTATTATTTCATACATCTGTTTATGCGTTTTGGCAAGATGCTGTGCTGTCGGGGCGTTATGGTCATAATCGTACACCATGCAGCACATATCCAAATGTGAAATATATTCAGCCATTTTTGTTTCTCCCATTGCACTGCCCGAAAACCCGAGATTTATATAATCACAATTAAATTTTCTTGATATTATAGACTCGTATGTCATTCCCGGTCTGGATGCACAGCCGCCTTGTGTTATTGATGAACCATAATACACTATGGGTTTACTGTTTATATAGTTTTCACTTTTTTGTAGTTCGCTGTTTCTTTTTAAGCCTATTTTAAGTGTCTTAACGCTTGAATATAATGGTAAATTTATCGTTATATCACGCATTTTACTGCAATCAAAATAATGCTCCGAAGAATAGCAGTCCTTCAATCCAACCGGCGGAACAAAGGCTTTAACCAATTCATAATCTTCGTTTTCATAAACATACATATCAAATCCTGCACTTCCAGTAAGCGTCATATGAGAGAATTTGGATATGTTTGAGTATTCTGCAACAATAGCAATATAATCCGAATTTGTTTTAAAACGAACTCTGACTCCTGCCGTGTTTGAAGTAAGTGTGTCTACTCCTTTGCTAATACTGCCGGCTATTGATTTGGGTAATCTATATATTCCGTTATCGTCCATTTGTGCAGCACCATACATCATAAATTGCATTTGCTTGACATCAAAGAATTCTATATCTTTCTCGGTTAATTGGGAGGTAACATTAAAATTTTTATCAATTTCTTCGATTTTGCTCATTATATTTCTCCTATATATTTAATAATGGTCGATTGTAAAACTCTAAAAATATAGGTTTTATACGGCCTTTTTTACTTTATTTATAATGACTTTTCTTCGTTTTATGGAAAATCCACAAGAACTAAGAAAGTCGTGCGCAATAAATTTGCGAAAATATCTTTAGCTGACATTTACAATTATATATCTTTAAGCGGCTTATTGATAGTAAGAATCTTCTCTTATTTATATAAAATCTTCCTGAAAAAATTATATATATCATTGACATTTAATATAACTGAAGGTATAATAATGATCAATACACTGATTGGAGCGAGTATTGAATGCCGAATATAAAATATAACAGCGAAAGATTAAACGGCGTAATTAAGGATTTCTGCATAATAACGGATATTTCTGTGGAGGTGCTTGATTCGGAATTTGCTTGTCTTGCTTCTTACAGTGAGAATAAATTGGAATTTTGTATGGAGATACAAAAAACACCGTGTGGCAGGGGAAAATGCATCTGCTCCGATCTGACGCTTTTGAAAAAATGCAGGGAAAGCCGTCGTGTGGAATGGCATATTTGCCATGCCGGTATTCTTGATGCCGTTGTTCCCATAATAAAATTCGATAATATAATCGGGTATATCGTTATCGGAAGAACAAGAGTTATGAAATTTGACGAGGTGTACAGGCGAATTGACTGGATGAAGCCTGATTACAAAATGATGGAAAGCTATTATATGAATATCAAGGAATATAACGAAAAGCAAATAAAAAGTATGTTTAAGCTTGCTGTCATGATTGTGTCATATATTCTTACAAACGAGATAATAACCCCGGAGCTTGACCCGTTTTCTGCCCGGGCGGCGGAATATATTGACGGGCATCTGAAGGAAAATCTGACTGTGCAAACTCTTTGCCGGGAGCTTAATGTTTCGAAAAATTATCTATATGAAAAATTCCGCACAAGCTTTAACCAAACCGTCAATGATTATATAGTATCCTGCAGAATGCGCCGGGCGAGTTATCTTTTGAAAAATACCGATTTGTCTGTCAGCCGCATAGCCGAGGAGATTGGAATCGGCACATATACATACTTCAGCAGGCTTTTTAAAGAAAAATATAATATTCCTCCGTTAGCTTATAGAAAATTTTATAAGGTACTGCCGTAACAGAATATTTGAAAAGCATCTTCCGCATACTTCGGGAACACGAATATGGTTCCGAACTTATGCGGCTTTTTGTTATCGGCGGTGGCGGTTGTATTAATTATATAATAAAAATGATGATGGGAGTATATGAATCTTGTATTGAAGCAGAAAAGGAGAGTTTTGTAAAATATAAAACGAATTTTAAGTTTAATGTTAGTGTTTAGCATATTGGCAACTTTACTTTTTTACTATTAACTACAGTTTCGGCGGCAAAAAGCGGCAAATGTGGAACCAATCTAACATGGACGCTTGATGATGAAGGTACTCTTATAATAAGCGGTCACGGAAAAATGCAAGATTTGTTATTATCATTTTAAGCGGCAAACTCGGGTTATTTCATTAAACTCAATAAATGTCAATAATTTGTACGAATTTTTCTACTGAAAAATATTTCGACGACAGTTGTGTTACATCACATGAAAAATGTTTTAAAACATCTTTTAATCGTTTGGGAGAGTGTATAATAAAGTGTTTAAGCTACTTTTTCCAACTTACACACTTTACTTGACAAACCCTACCCCCTTGATAGATTTTGAACTCCCTAAATTCAAAATGCACCCCCTTAATGAAATTCTATTAAAATATAACTTCTTTCACATGAAAAAGCACTTGCGAACGCAAGTGCTTTTTCAGTTATATTTATGGCTTTAGCCGGTTGAGGACGGGAGGGCCGAAACAAAGAACCACCCGCTATGCGGGTGCGCGACAGTTGCTATACAAAAAAATTCTCCAAAGTAGTACAATAAGGTTGTTCAAGTCTTAGAAAACTACGAAAGGAGAATTTTTTTGGCTAATAGCACAAATAGTTTATCACACACAAAATGGTTATGCAAGTACCATATCGTCATTGTTCCGAAATATCGCAGGAAAATAATATATAA
>ERZ773155.3101-NODE-3101-length-11622-cov-5.022218_pt1 | contig 11622 bp, 6 predicted proteins | sample MGYA00511262_ERZ773155 | MGnify/ENA primary metagenome ERZ773155 (study PRJEB29015, sample SAMEA2737828) | human gut metagenome | biome: human gut; feature: human-associated habitat; material: faeces | place: China | collected 2012 ... | reverse complement strand
TTATTGAAATTCTACATCAAACCACAACCAAAGACCTCCTCGGTGCTGGGGGTAGTCGGTTGTATCTTATTGAAATTCTACATCAAACCACAACTAGACAGGACACGCTCGAGAAAGCGTTTCAGTTGTATCTTATTGAAATTCTACATCAAACCACAACTGCACTGCGTGAAGAAAATGCCCTAATGAGTTGTATCTTATTGAAATTCTACATCAAACCACAACATACGATCTCGTTACGCATCTGTATTTCGTGTTGTATCTTATTGAAATTCTACATCAAACCACAACGTCGGGCCTCATATTGATTGATAAAGTGTTACTTACGGGCTGTCTGCCACTATAAAAATACGATCGGGTGTTCCGACGAAGCCAGTTTGATGCATTTTCCGTATTTCAAAGAACGAAAATAACGATTTATCAGAAAAATTCCAATTGTTGCGGAATTTCCGGTTTTGCTCGTTCGCTTTTACCCCAAAAATTTAATATGTCTCCATACTGTTTGTCCGTTACAGCAAGAATACTTGTAAATCCTGTCGGAGGCATCGATCGTCGAACCCGCTTAATGTGAACCTGCATATTCTCCTTCGATGCACAATGGCGCACATAGACTGAATACTGCATCATTGTGAAACCATCTTTTTCCAACGCCTTGCGAAATTGCACCGCATGACGTCGTTCCGTTTTTGTATTGGTTGGCAAATCAAAAAAGACAAACAACCACATGATTCGATAAGCATTCAAGCGTACTTCTGACATTCGACTACTCCAATAAAGGATATGCAATCTTTTTTTGGGTTCCAGCAAAGCATTTAGCCAGGGAAGAGGCTGAAAACATAAGTCCTACTTCGAGAGGTCGCACAACCTTGTCGAAACGAGTATCGACAAACAGGAGCCGCAACAGTTCGCCTTTCACCTTTTTGGTCAGTTGTGTATTCCCGTTCCTGTAAAGTTGGTAGACCAATTCGTCGACATACGGTCGATAGGGTTCCATTACGTCATCGGCCAGCGGAAAGGAGTTGTAACGATTCCGATGGAAGATCCCGAATGCTGGGAACAGTCCGGAGCCCATGATCGCACGGGCCACGGCGGCTCGCAGGATCGTATAGCCGTAATTGAGCAGGTTGTTGGGCGGCGAACCTTCGCGGGAACGGTAAAATTCGGCACCGAACAGTTCTGACCAGTAGATTCTCGCTGCTATGCCCTCCCGGTTGTCGGCGTCGGCGCTCTTGACATTCATGTAGCAGGGTTTCAGTTTGTCTCCGTCATACCCCAGCTTCCGCAGCAAGGCAGCCTGGTTGCGGATTTTGGTCTCGACGATCTGTTTCCAAAGGCCCTTCTTCAGCGGTTCGGATGCAGCGATCTGCATCCGATAATGTTCACCTTGCGTTCTGTTTGAATCCAAATTCATCAACAAGGCGTTCGGCATTCGGTTCTCTCCGCACAGGATAACTGCCACGTTGTTGTCCGACAGCGCATTCAAGAGCGGCAGCGTGATGGAGGTCTGCTGGTCCTCCAGCACCACGAAGCCGATATCCTCGATCGGGATGCTTTTCCGTTGGTCGGGGGCCTCGCGCGTGTGGATGATCATCTGGCCGTTGCGCAGGCTCAAACAGTAGGGTGTCGAAAAAAACAAGGTTCGTTTCAGCATGGCCGGTCATCTTTGAATTTTATCTCGCCCGTTACGGTCAGTTCGAAATCATAACCTTCCACCAACATGTTAAAATTGGAAACGCTGAGGCGCAATTTCGGTGATGGATTGGATTGGCAGAATTGAGAGGTCCCAGCTCCATATAAGGAGGTAAGTGTTTTCTGATCTCGGGCCTCCTGATGAAAGAGGAACTGTACCCGTCCTTCTGCAGCCATTGCTGTTACCTTGTAGAGTCGTTTTACCAACTCCTTGCGGGTACATTCATAAAGTTCTGCCGGGGTATTTTCATAAAACAGGACCATGGTCCCCGTTTTTAAGATGTATTTCAAGGGGAAACCGTTCGTGTCGGTCTGCGGTACCAGATCGGGGCGGGCTTCCCGGTCAGCGCTGGCTTTGAAATATTGGGCAGCTTCGAGGTTGCTGACGAGTTCAAAGGTGCGTTTCGTTTTGCCCTTTTTGTCCTGGCCCTCATAGATGACCGTGCAATAGTTCCCCTCATTTACGACATGATAATCCCGCTTGTACTCTTTTGCAGATAGGTCGCGCTGTTTTTTTAGCGCGATCGGATGTTTGACACTCGGTGTGAAGATCCGCACCTTGCGGATGGGAATGCCCTTTTCCCGGTTCATCCAGATCGTGTATTCATCGGGATTCATCGCCGTCTTGAATCCGACCTCGTCGATTGCCTCCCGTACGCGATCCCGGACTGCATCGTCGATAATCTTGTCGATGTCCGTCGGCTGTAACTGCGCGAGCGATTTGCGGATGACATAGCGGATCTCTCCATCCTGCTTAATAGCGCCGTAGAAGGTATCCTGATGCAACCGGCAGCGAGCCGTGTCTCCTTGCTGGTAGATTGGTTCCCCGTCGGCATTCAACTTTATCCGGCCGCGAACCCGTAACTTCCTGCGCGTCTGTTTGGTCATGTTGTCGGGCGTGTGGTGGGCAACGAGCAGTTCGTCGGCCGCCGCCTTGACATCTTCGGTAAAGGTCGGCCAGGGTTTCTCGAAGCGGGGTTTGCCGCTTTCGCCGTAGCCGTATCGCTCCTCGTCGGCGACATATTGCGCCCAGCGGTCGTACTCCCGGCGGCCGATACAGGCGATCGTGATGGCGTCGATGCAGTGGTGGACGTGGTTCGTGCGCTCCTTGCGGGCATACTCCTCCTGCAGTCCCCACATCTTGCGGAACGCGGCGGTCGTGGAACCTTTGACCGTATAGATTCGGTCAAAAACCGTCTTCAGATAGAGCCGTGCATATTTGCCGATGATGCCGATGTCGACTCCCTGCCGATTGCTGAATCCTTCGGGAATCTCGGCCATGGTGAAGCGTTCGTATTTCCCGCGCCAGTAGTCGAGCTGCATCTGCAAATAGTGGCGGCGCTGAATGGCGTCGTCCTTTTCGGATTTAATCGCTGCGCTTTTGCTCCTGCGAACCTGGGCTTCAATCTGCTTTTGCAGACTCTCCATTTTTTCCCGCCAACCAAACGATTCGATCCGCTCCATGATCTCGACATGATTGGACAACTCGGCCGGCAGTTTCGCCCGTTTTGTCTCCCGGTTGAATCTATTTTCGCAGAGCGTCTTGTTCATCTGCGAGTCATCGCCGCCGCGAGCCTGCGGGAGCGTGTGCTCGATGTCGAAATCCGGAGCCGACCCGACGAAGTCCGAAATGCGGATTTGCCGCCCGGTATAGGGACAGACGTGCTGCTGTTCTTCCCACAGCCGGTATTTCAGCACTTCGTCGTCCGAGGGTTTTATCTCGCGGCCGGTTTCGGCGGCATACTGGCTGTGGATCTCTTCGGCATATTTCCGATTCTCAACCTCCCGTTCCCGCTGATACTGCTCGATGGCCTTCCGCCTGTTCGCATCATTGAGTCCGCGGGCGAATTCAATCCGGATCTTCGTGTCTCGGTCGATCCTGCCTTCGCGTAACAGCGTGTTTATCAGGTTGCGCAATCGGAACAGGGCCCGCATGGCCATCGGGTTGCGAATGGCCGCAGTACGTGGAGAGCCGAGCTGCAGAATGCCATTTGCCTTGGGTTGCGCATCCGGATAGGTCTCGATTTTCGAGGGATGATAAAGACGCATCAGACGAGAGGCATCCAATCCATGATCGCTGAAATAGTCGGCAATGCGGTGCTCCTTTGAATCGAACTTGTTATACGGATTTCGCTTGTAGTCAAGCAGCAGCGAGGCGATGTCCTGTTCGATTTCATGCCGACGGCTTTCGTCGGCATAGACCTCCTTCGGAAGTGCCGCCCGCAGGTTGGCCAGGAATACCGCCTCGTCGTACCGATAGCCACAGCGCAGATAGACCAGAATCTTGCCGATGGCATTTAGGCTCAACGCCGCGTAATCCTGCGGGAGTTTGATGGCTGCAAACGCTTTGGCTTGTTCATCCGTGAGTTGCAATTTTTCGCAGGCCCAGCTACGCAGCCGACCTTCGTCGTTGAACGAAAAGAGGGCGTGCCATACGTCATTCAACATCTGGTCCTCGTTTTTTCCTGCTCCAAGCAGGTAAAGGCTGCGAATCTCCGTAATCCAGTCGTCTCCGAAGATCGCTTGCAGCGATGCCGTGACGGGGCATCCCGATACGGTGGCCGTGCGGGCGAAATTGAAACGATAAGGAGCTTCTGTACGCTCCTCTTTGCAGGCATATTTCCCTTTGCCGGCGATTCTGCGGGCGATCTCTTCGAAATCGAAATAAGGCTTGCTTTTCCGGAAGAAGAGCGAACGAATCGTCTCGAACTCTTCCTGTGTCAAAGGTCGTGGAGCATTGTCGCCCGGTCCTGTAATCCGGATGTTGTTGACGAACGACAGCATCCGGAACTCCTCAAAACGGGGATGCGAAACGGGGCCCCGACTCTTCGTCGGCTCGAAGGTGCATCGGCCGACTGACCCCTTCTGCGATTTGAGGTCGCGCTGGAAAAAGATTGCCCGATGCAGCGCCTTACGCCATTCGTCGGGCAATTGCTGCCGGTCGCAGATGGCATTGAACTCGGCCAGGTAGTGTTCGTTGCGCGAGGTGTATTTGTCGCGGATTCGTTCCTTGTGTTGGTACAGTCCGTAGAAATATTCTCCGAGGTACCGACACCCTGCCGCTGCTATTTCAGCCGACAGATTTTTGATACACTCCTTGACCGTGCCGTCTTCTTTCTCATTTCCTGCTTCCTTGCGATTGCTGAGGAATCCGCGTCGCTGTGCCAAATGATAAAGCGCTCGGCCAAGCAGCCAGCGCTGTGTGCGATTCCCGAGATCGAGCCGCTCGGACAGGGCTACATAACGATCGTGGTAAGGATTTCGATCCCCATTGTCGTCGGTTCGCTGCCAACGGAGGAATTCATTGTCCTGCGGGTAACGTTTCTCTTTTTGCCAGGCGGTCAACAGCTCCTCGGGCAACGGCGGGCAAAGGTCGTAACGGATGAGTATTTTGAGCAGTTCGATTTTTCGCAGACGCCGCCGGAAATAGTGGCGGCGCAGTGCCCGGGCGCTCGTCCGATCCTGAACGGCAGGTTTTTCATTGTTTTTGTCGCGGGCAACTCCCTCCTGGAAAATGTCTACACCTTTGTCAATCAGCGTATATTCGTTCTCCGATTCATCGACAAGGGCCCATCCCAGTGAGTTGGTGCCAAGGTCCAAACCCAATACTTTTGCCATATGAAGAAAGTGTTTTCTGTAAAATTAAATAAAAAATTGCAGAAATTCATCTTTTTTTACTATATTTGTGGTGTAAGAATTCTACATCTTATCACAATAAGGCTATATGCCGAAGGTTTTCAACCTATTGTCTCCGCGTACTCCGTGGAGACTTTTTTATATTTCGTGAATAATTTAAAAACCGTCGGTTGCTATTGCGGAGTGTGCCGGCGCTGTGGCTTTTTGCCTTCGGGAGTTCATGGTGCCGAAAACAGAAGGTCGCATGTCGGACCGTCCGCCACTCGCCGTGCGACGCACCGACATGAAGCATCCCCAATTGCAGCGTTCATCAAGGGCATATCGTTGGAATATGCAGGAATACTTTATATCGAGACTCTGAAACCGGGAAAACACGCGAATGGAAATTCAGCGACGCCTTCTGTTCCCGGGCGCATTCGCGCACGAGGCTCTGCCGCGGGCGGACGATGACGAACCGGATAAAAAGCGAACCCCGAAAATCCGGAAAGGGATTTCGGGGTGCGCTTCATTCGGGCGGGCGGCTGTCCGGCGCGTTATCGGGCGGGATGTTCCGGGCGTTTGCTGAAAATGGCCTTGATCCGGTCCATGTCGAACTTGGCCGAGCGGTCGTAGCAATAGATGCCGTTCTGTTCCTGTTCCACGTCCGTGAGCTGGGTGTAGCAATAGCCCCACACCTGTCCGGAGAGCGAGAGCAGCGCGTCTACCTGGCCTTCGAGCCGCGTGTAGAACTCTTCGAGCGTACGGGGCGCCTGTCCGTAACCCCACGATTCGGTCTGGGAATCCGTGGCCTGCTTCTCCTGGTCCTTCACCCATTTGATGCCGCCGAATTCATCGACCAGGTAGGGGCACGAGCCATCGTACTGCGGCCAGGCGTAGTTTGCGGTCGCCTTCACCTCGTTGAATCCGATGTTGCGCGTCTGGTCGCGGGTCGTCCGCAGGCGGGGATGGAAGAACGTGCCGTCGCTGAAGATTTTCTCTTTCAGTTTGGCCGGGTTCTGCTCGTAATTGTGGACGGCCCAGATGTCGGTCCTGACGACGGCGCCGCCGCTGACGGTGTTGACGGGGCGCGTCGGGTCGAGGCGCCCCGTCAGGTCGTAGACGTCGGAGGCGAAGCGCGGGAACTGCGTGTTGTCGGGCCACCACTCCTCGTTCATCGGCGTCCACGTCAGCAGCGAGGGGTGGTTCCGGTCGCGGACCACGCATTCGGCCCACTCGGAGAGGAAGTTGCGGGCCGTTTCCACGTCGTTGGCATCCATTCCCCAGCTGGGGCTTTCGCCCCAGGTGATGTAGCCGAGTCTGTCGGCCCAGTAATAGTAGCGTTCCTCGAAAACCTTCTGATGCAGGCGTGCGCCGTTGAACCCGGCGGCCAGTCCCAGCTCGATGTCGCGGCGCAGGGCGTCGTCCGACGGGGCGGTCCAGATACCGTCGGGGTAGAAACCCTGGTCGAGCACCAGCCGCTGGTAATAGGGTTCGTTGTTGAGGTAGATTTTGTTGCCTTCGATGTGGACCTTGCGCATCCCGACATAGGATTTCACGGCGTCGAGCACCTGGCCGTCGGGGGCGACCACCTCGTAGGTCAGGTCGTAGAGGAACGGGTCTTCGGGACTCCAGAGCCGGGCCTTTTTGACCGGGATGACGACGACGCTGCTGTTCGACGCCCGGACCTGCCGCGTGCCGACGACCTTGCCGCCGTCCCGAAGGGTCACCCGGAGCGTGTTCGGGCTTTCCCGGAAGAACTGCGGGGCGACGATCAGCTGCTGCTGGTCGATGTCGGTCGTCATTTGGACGCGTGCGAGGGCCTCGGGAGCCACGGCCTCCATCCACACCGTCTGCCAGATGCCTGTCGTGCGGGTGTAGTCGCAACTGTGCGAGGCGTATTGCAGCGACTGTTTGCCGGCAGTCTGTTTGCCGCTGCGCAGGTCGCTCGTGGCGAAGACGACCAGACTGTGGCTGCCGCCCGGCTTCACGAATGCGGTGATGTCGTAGGAGAACGACGTGCTGCCTCCGAAGTGGCGTCCGACGAAGCGGCCGTCGACATACACCTCGGAGGTGTAGTACACGGCTCCGAAGTTGAGCATCACGTTGCGTCCCGACCAGTCTGCCGGAATGTCGATCGTACGCTGGTACCAGATGCGGCCTATGAAGTCCGTGTGGCCGACGCCCGAGAGCTTGCTCTCCGGGGCGAACGGCACGATGATTTTGCCGTCGAATCCCTTCGAGCCGGCGTAGCCGCGTTCCAGGCCGCTTGCGCCGAAATCGAACGTGTAGGTCCATTCGCCGTTCAGGTTGATCCAGTCCGTCCGCTCGAACTGCGGGCGGGGATATTCCGGGCGGGGGATCTGCGAAAACAGACACGCGGCCTGAAGCAGGAAAAAGAGGGTGATTGCGGTTTTCTTCATGGTTGTTTTTGGTTGGTTTGCTTGTTTTCGGGGTGGTTATTCCGGTGCGATGTCGAACCGGCCGGGCGGCTCCGTGCGCTGCGCCCCGGCGAGCGGCGGCAGCATGCCGCAAGGGAGCAGCAGCAGGATGTGCGCATGTTTCATGGCTTCGTCTATGGGTTTGCTGTGCCGAAGTTACGAAACTTTTTCGGAATACGGAGCGGGTCAGAGGTTAATTTTGCAGGGGGACAGGCTGAAGACCCGAAAAAAATAGACTATATTCGTACGATCAAAACTGCCCGACTGATAGGAAAAAGAGACTCTTGCACTGTTGGGGACCCTGCACCTTCGTCGGAGCGCAGGTCCCGTGGCCGACGCTTTTCAACGGCCGGAACCTGAAAGGCTGGAAGACGGTCGGCGGGACGGAATCGTTTTTGTGTTATATTTACGGATAAAACGAATGCGGTTATGGAACGGGAGAACGTCTTTTATATCAAAAACATGGTTTGCAACCGCTGCATTCTGGTCGTCACCCGGCTGCTCGAAAAAGCGGGGTTCACGCCCCTCGATGTCGGACTGGGAACGGTCGTCGTGCAGGAGAAGCCCGGCCGGGAGCAGCGGGAGGCGTTCCGCAAACTGCTCGAAGCCTACGGGTTCGAACTGATCGACGACAGCCGGATGCGCCTCATCGAGCAGATCCGGACGGCCGTGATCGAATTGGTGCATTACAGCGAAGATGCCTCGAAAGTCAACCTGTCGGATTACCTGCGCGAACGCTGCCACCGTGATTACAGTGCGTTGAGCAAGCTCTTTTCGGAGGTCAACGGCATCAGCATCGAGAAATACTTCCTCGCCCAGCGGATCGAGCGGGTCAAGGAACTGCTGGCCTACGGCGACCTGACCGTCAGCGAGATCGCCGACAAACTCCGTTATTCGAGCGTGGCGCACCTCAGCGCCCAGTTCCGCGCCCAGACCGGGATGTCGCCCACTGAATTCCGCCGGCTGAAAGGACGCGGCCTGAAACCGCTGGATGAAGTGTAGGTATAAATCATATCCATAATTCTGTAACACCCGGAGCGTGTCGGGACCTTACCTTTGTTCCCATGGAAAAGAGTAAGATCGTCACGAATACGTTCCCGGTCGCAGGCATGAGCTGCGCTTCGTGCGCAGTCCGGGTCGATAAGGCGCTCAACGGCCTGCCGGGCGTCGAGTCTGCGCATGTGAACTACGCTTCCGCTACGGCGCGGGTGGACTACCGTCCGGGGGAGTGCTCTCCCGGGACGCTGAAGCGGGCCGTGCAGGCGGCCGGTTACGACCTGCTGACCGACGCGGAAGGCCCGGCGGAGGACGAGGCGGCGCACGTTCGTGCGGCGCATTACCGGGCGCTCAAACGGCGGACTCTTTGGGCGGCGGGGCTTTGTCTTCCGATTGTGGCCGGAGGCATGCTGTTCATGGACGCTCCGGCCGTGAAATACGCCGTGTGGGCGCTCTCCACCCCGGTCGTTTTCGGACTGGGACGGGAGTTCTTCGTCAACGCCTGGAAACAGCTCCGCCACGGGGCGGCCAACATGGATACGCTGGTTGCCGTCAGTACCGGAATCGCCTATCTGTTCAGCCTTTTCAACCTGTTTTTCCCGGAATTCTGGCTGTCGAGGGGCATCGAGCCGCACGTCTATTTCGAGTCGGCGGCCGTCATCGTCGCCTTCATCCTGCTGGGGCGGCTGCTTGAGGAGCGGGCGAAGCGCAGCACGACGACGGCCATCGCGAAACTGATGGGCCTGCAACCGAAAACCGTCACGGTGATCACCCCTTCGGGCGAACGCTCCGTGCCCGTTGCGGAGCTTCGCGCCGGGGATCTGGTCGCCGTGCATCCCGGCGAACGCATCGCCGTGGACGGCACGGTGGCCGAAGGCGCGTCGTATGTCGACGAGAGCATGCTCAGCGGGGAACCGCTCCCCGTCTGCAAACAGGAGGGTGCGGCGGTGTTCGCCGGAACGATGAATGGCAACGGTGCGTTCCGTTTCCGGGCCGACAGGGTGGGGCAGGACACGGTGCTGGCCCGGATCATCCGCATGGTGCGGGATGCGCAGGGTAGCAAGGCCCCCGTGCAGCGGACCGTCGACCGGATCGCCGGCGTTTTCGTTCCCGCCATCATCGTCCTCGCCGTGCTGACCTTCGCGGCGTGGATGCTTTTCGCGCCGGAGGAGGGCTTCACCCGCGGGCTGCTGGCGCTGGTGACCGTGCTGATCATCGCGTGCCCCTGTGCGCTGGGTCTGGCGACGCCCACGGCCCTCATGGTCGGGATCGGCAAGGGCGCCGGACAGGGCATCCTCGTCAAGGACGCTGCGAGCCTGGAGGTGGCCCGGAAGGTCGACACCGTGGTGCTGGACAAGACCGGAACGCTCACCGAAGGCCGTCCGTCGGTCGTGGACGCTGCGTGGACCGAAGGGCCGGAGACGGCGCGGCGGATTCTGTTCAGCCTCGAAAAACGCTCGGGGCATCCGCTTTCGCAGGCCGTCGTCGAATCGCTCGGCGGGGAGCGGGACGTTCCCGTGACCGGGTTCGAAAGCATTCCCGGACAGGGTGTCCGGGGCGTCGCGGAGGGGCGGACCTGGTATGCCGGGAACGACGCGCTGCTGTCCCGCCACGGCATCGTGCCCGACGCCCGTCTGCAACGGCTGGCCGAAGGGTGGATGCAGGAGGCGAAGACCGTGGTTTGGTTCGCCGATGAGGAGCGGACGCTCGCCGTGCTCGCCCTTGCCGATGCGCTGAAACCCTCGTCGGCCGGGGCCGTCGCCCGGCTGCACGCGCTGGGCATCACGGTCTGGATGCTGACGGGCGACAACGCCGGTTCGGCGCGCGAAACGGCCCGGAAAGCCGGGATCACCCGTTTCCGGGCGGGCGTCCTGCCGCACGAAAAGGCCGGATTCGTCCGGCAGTTGCAGTCCGAAGGCCGGACGGTGGCCATGGCCGGCGACGGGATCAACGACAGCGCGGCTCTCGCGCAGGCCGATTTGAGCGTCGCCATGGGGCGGGGGAGCGACATTGCGATGGATACCGCGATGGTGACGATCCTCTCGTCGGACCTCCGGAAAATCCCGGAGATGATCCGGCTGTCGCAGCTCACCGTGCGGACGATTCGCCAGAACCTCTTCTGGGCCTTCATTTACAACCTCGTCGCCATTCCCGTAGCGGCCGGGGCGCTCTATCCCCTCTGGGGGTTTCTGCTCGACCCGATGATCGGCGGGGCGGCCATGGCCTTGAGCAGCGTGAGCGTCGTGGCCAACAGCTTGCGGCTGAAACGCCGGCGGATCGGCGATGAGTGTGAACATGACGAACCGGTTGAATCAAAAGAAAAGATAAATTGTAGATCGAAATTTCAGAATCAAAAACTAATAGATGAGTTTATAAAGATTGGGGAACAATGCCAGGTATTCGCTCAGCTTTGTACGCTTGCTGGAACCCGGATCGTTGATGATAAAGTTTTCTGCGGAGAACGCAGTGCCTTTTGAACCAGTGTAACCGGTAATCAGCACGTAATGCTGGCTGCCGTTGGACTTCTTTGCACCGATCACAACCGGTGTGTTGTTCAGCAGCTGATCGTAGATCTTCTGCATCACCTTCTGTGAAATGCTGCCACTGACATCCTCTACCTGGTATCCCAGCTTGGTGCAGGACGACCAGATCAGATTGTCACTGCTGTAGGTCAGCTTGGACACCATCTTATCCGGTGTAGTATTCGTGCCGGTCTGGTAAGAATACTTCATCGCCAGCGCTGTGGTCACACAGCCTACCTTTCCGATGGTAGAATAGTTGATAACCTTGTTGCTCCACTTGGAGTCGAACTGTTTATAGTCCACCACGTTCAGCTGTACTGCCTGGTGACCAGTCTCTGTCATGATGCCGGTCGTCGGATCGA
>ERZ773155.3096-NODE-3096-length-11634-cov-13.024700_pt1 | contig 11634 bp, 10 predicted proteins | sample MGYA00511262_ERZ773155 | MGnify/ENA primary metagenome ERZ773155 (study PRJEB29015, sample SAMEA2737828) | human gut metagenome | biome: human gut; feature: human-associated habitat; material: faeces | place: China | collected 2012 ... | reverse complement strand
GTAGACGACCTCGCCATCGAGTAGTAAGGGATTGGCCGCTTTGAGCGCCGCTGCCGTATATTTCGGGTGTTGTATTCTTCCAATCATAATTGCATCTGCTTTTCTGCCTGCGTCTTGCATTGCTCCGCGTATTCGAAGTATGCTGCGAACTCGTCCGGCTTGGTGTCGCGCTGGCGGAGAATCGCCAGTTCATCGGCGATCGAGTACTGCTCGCGGATCAGCGTCTGCACTCGTTCCTCATAGGTCATAACCGGGGATGTTTCGACACATTCTGTCAGAACGGGGCGGCCTTGCTCGTCCTCGGTTATCATCTTACCAGCATTCTGCCCGTCGATCAGTTCCTCGAACCTCTCGTTGGTGATCTCTATGGCTCCCTCGATGGGGGTTTCGTAAAATCCTTGCTTCCAGTATTTCATAGCTTCCTGTATTTTATTTCCAGCGTCCGATCACCAGCCAATGGACGGTTTCGGTAGAGGATGCGAGACCTCCGTTCTTGTCGGTGAGGTTCGCCCAGCGCGATTGGTAGCGTAAATATTGGGCGGTCAGTTCCACATACGACGCGGCTGTGATAACGTTGCCGTTGCCGTAATAAGCCGTCAGAAAGCATCCGAACGGCTTTGCGATGAATGCAGGACTGAAATAGTACTGATACGCCCCGCCGGGGGATATCCCCCATTGAAACATCAGCCCGTCCGGTGCTTTGTAGTAACCGTTGGATGAGAGCGCTTTTGTCAGCGTTACGTTCGACAGGTCTTTGGCGGCCTTATCGCCCCACGTCTTTTTCTCGCTGTCGGTCACGAAACGGTGCGTTGCGTCCGTAGTGATCTGTGAAGCGTGAATACTGCCTGCCATTTCACCATCCGACTCGTAGGGGAGAGACTTCCATGCGGTAACACCGTCGCCGATTTTCCGCCTGCGTGTGTCGGATTCGTACACGACTTCGCCTTTGAGAAGCACCGGATTTGCGGCGGCCAGTGCGGCCGCCGTAAACATCGGGAATTGAACCCGCCCGGTTATCTTTTCAGTAGCTGCCATAGCGTCAGTTCATTCCGGGGATGGTACACTGAATGACGAACGTACTCGCCTTGAACTCGTCGATGGCCGCTTTTGCCGCTGCCTCTCCGGCACCCTTCGGGTCGTAAAAGTTGTCGTATGACTTCTTCAAGTCGGCCGCCAGTTTCAACGACAGCACGGAGTAGTTGAGCTTGATTACGTTCGACTCCGTCACTTGGATATACTGGTCGTCGCCCGTGTAGACATCGACGAGATCCTGCACGGGCAGGTACTGCGGGGTGTTGTTGTTCTGGAAGAGGAACTCGATGTACTTGTCGCCGACCTTGGCCCCGGAGTAAGGCGAATTGGCCGTCACCACGGTCTTGATGGATGATCCGCGCAGCACCTGATCGAGCGGGATGTTGATCGGCACGCCGATACGGCTGCCGTTCCGCGTGAGGTAGTAGGTCGCGGCGAACCCGCTAACCGTCGGAGCTTTCTTCGTGCTGTATTCGGGCAGGGCATCTTCCATGACGATACGCCCGGTGTAAGGGACTGCCGCCGTCGTCACGGTGCCGTCGGACTTGAACGTGATGGAAGCAGTAGCGAGGAATACCGTGCGACCGCTGTCGTCCGAGGCCATGCGGATAGTATCGATCAATCCGGTGACGGCCGAAGCGGAAACCTCGGTGATGGAAACGAAACCGCTTATAGAATCTTCGATCTCCTGCACGGCGACATTTTGTGCGACCACAACGCATTTTTTATTCGCATTGATCGCCGCGACGATGTTTTTTGCGACTTGTCCCTGCGGGTTGAGTCCTCCGGTCGGCGGGTTCAGGTAGCCTTCGTAGTTGAATGTAAACACGTCCGCTTTCTCATTCCACCCTGTTTTTTCGGCATCGGTCACGAGCCGATGCGTTGCGTCGGCCGTGAGCTGGGCAAGAGAGGTGACATTGCCCCAGCCGAGCGCCGACCATGTCTTCGTGCCGTCGCCGACCTTGTATTTCAGTGGCGAACTACCCCGGATAAGTCCGTACTCGCCGTCGAGCAGGACGGGATTCGCTGCCGTCCATTCGGCTTCGGTGCCCGTTACGAATTTGATGCGGGATTTGAGCAGGATTTCCTGCAATACCGCTAAAGTTTGATTTTCTGCCATGATATTGTGTATTTAACTGTTGCTCTTCAGGTCGGCCGGGCTGTATCCGCCGAGGATCAGGCGGTCGGTTTTTTTGATGTAGTCGCCCGCGGATGCCACTGCGGGGAATCTATCGTATCGTTTCCTTGTTACAACGCCGTCGGTTCTATTTACCAGATAGTAGATTTGGTAAATTTTGATTGTTCCGTCTTCCTCCGATGTTTCGAATATTCCTGTAAATAATTGATAGCCCCCGTCTGCTTTTTGAACTTGAATAATAGATTGTTGGGGGAGTTCCGCCCTTTCTTTTATGTAGATATTCGCCGTAATGCCTTTTTCGAGCTTTTCCATAATCTTGAGGCAGGTGGCAGGATATGCAGAACTCGTGAGGTCGATAATATCGTATGAGGCATTGATTATCGTGGCAATTATCGCCTCTCCGTAGGCTGTCTGCTTAAAATTGTCTGATGGGCCAAACCAAAGGAATAGCCCTGTTTTGGCGGGGAAGCATATGCTTTTTATCTGATTTAAAAAATTATCATCGGGGATTGTCAAGGTGAGTTCCCGGCGAAGCTCTCCTTTGCACATGCGCCTGCGCGATAACGGGATGAATACTTCGAGCGAGTATTCATCAACCTGACGGCAGTCTTTGTAAACTCCGTCAATGCGGGACGCTTTGAAGTGGGTTGCTCCATCTGTAAAATAGTCGATGGTGAAATCGATTCCCGCGTCCGGAATTGCCGCTTTTACAAGAGTACCGTCACTTTGCCGTTCATAGAATGTTTCTATGTAGGTAAGGTCGGTAAGTATGTTCCAGCGTCTATACGATGTCATGGTTCTTGTTTTATGCAAAAATATTTGATTGCTGTCGCTGCGGAAAGGACAACTTTATTCCCGCCGTATTGATGGAATTTGCCAGAAATCGGTCGGGAGTTCAGGTTCCGGAAGTTCTGCCCGGTCATAATAATTGGCTTCATCTTTTTCTGACAAATGGTATTTGAAGGTGTAGCTGTTTAGGGCGGCCTCTTTGTGTTTGACTTCGTACTCCGTGACGATTATTTGTTTCCACTCCCCGTCTGCGTATAGGTAGCGATTGCTGGAGTGCAGAAACTCCTGCCATTGCCGGGCTATGCTGCTCGAACTGATGTAACCTGTGTTTTGCTGCCAGATTGATGTGTAATCGTTGCTTAATTCCGCTTCGCGGCCTTGATTGATGAACGTGTCGACCTCGCCTTCTGGAAGTAATGTCGAAAGTCCGGATGCGATTATCGTGTCGAATCCGCCGAGCGAGTTTTGGAATAAGAAACAGCGGTCTCGAAAGTTGCCCGACCGCAAAATATATCGCTGGGCGAAAGGGTAGTTCTTTGCACCTGCCGTATCGGGTTCAGAGACGGAGTTCGCTCCCAATCCGTAGATGTCGTATGCAATCGGTGTCAGTTCTTCCGAAACGCAGATATTACGCCAGAGTAGCTCGAACGAAACGTTGATCCGGACGATGCCTTCTTCGGATGCTGTGAAAATGTCCTGTGTGCGCTCGATTCCTTCGGCTGTATATAGGCGCGACTTGATTCGCAGAAATTGTGGATCTCGATTGAGTTTTACCACCGATAACCATTGCGGTTGCCATGCCGGCATGGTGACGATTTGCCCTTGCCAAGTCAGAAAGTTTCTGGCCCACCAATCCAGCCCTACTTTGCGAGGAGCTGCAACCCCGCCGGCAATGACCTGAAAACGATATGTTTTGGTTGTCGCCGTGTCGGTCAGCGTTATATACAAATATGTAAAGTCGGTAACGCCGGTTTGTCGTGGAAATTCACATTCCAGCAGGGTATGGACGATGTCCCGCAGGTTGATCGTTATCAAACTCTCTGCATCGTAATAAAGCGTCAGTTTGTCACATATAGTTGCATCATCAAGTCTTACTGTCATGTAAACACAAGTCAGGCTTGAATTTTTGTTCCTGATGATCATTTTCCCCAAATTCTCAGAAAACTGACAAATTTCGGGCTTCTCGATTATTTCGAAGGTATCTACCATTGGCTCGGCTTCTATTCTCGGACAAAAATATCTACATGACGCGCGGACTGAAAGGACATTACACTTCGACCAACTCCGCATTCGAGTGAAGGATATCGTGAGTGGTATTACCGGTTATTTCAAGGGTTTTTATCAAATAACGCACGTTGAAGACCAACACTTTGACCCAGAGGCGTAGGTTTGCAATATCTGATGCGGTCAGGTTGAGATCGACTTTAAGCATTTCTTTGTCCCGTGCCAGCCACTCCGCGTAGGGTTTATGGAATCTGTTGTACAAACCATTTTCCCCTCCAATTGCAAGGGAGTACTCGCTTCGGTCTTCGCTGCCAGCAGAAAGATCGGGAATACCGCCCTCGAAATAATATCCTTTATCCGAAAAATTATTTTTGATCAGCAAGCCGATATACACTTCTGACGGGCGATTGCCGCCTGCGGTGGGAAAATCTACAATAGGAGTTATGGCGTTCAGTCCAATTGCTTCTTCGATCGATCCGTCAGCATGTATTTGCTTTGACGGGTATACGGCCAAAGGAACGCATTTCGGACATGTGAAGTCGATCGAACAGTCGTAGTTCTGATCTTCCGAGTCGGCAGCCGGTTCCATTTTCGTAAACCCGGCTTGATGTACGATATCCAGAGTGGCTATTGGTGTCGTATATTTGTTCCATGCGGCACCGCGTCCTGAATAATAGAGCAGAGCGTCGATTTTCTTACCTGAATAGATATCCCCGGTTTGGGCCAGTCTGATATTTTTATAGTCGGGAGACACCCTGTATTTGTTGATGATGTCCTGCAGAGAATAGCTTTCGATAATCTCATCAGTTGGCTCTTGGCCCAAATCCTCTTCGTAGGACTTGGTGTAGTTGTCATCCTCGTTACGGAATGCGAGGGTATAGCCTTTCTTTTCATAGGCGGGGAGCGAATAATTGTCGCTGACTTTGGCCGTCCAGTCTACAAATTTATTGCTTGCGAGAATCGACTTGTTACTCATCAGGAAATACTTTTTCCCGGAAAAAAACAACGTGCAGCAAGGTATTTTGAGTAGACTGATAAGAAAATCGCTCAAGTCCATGTCCGGCATCGAGTCGGCAAGATCGAGCGTACATTGGGTAGGATATAACCCCGGCCGGGCACCGGGCGATGTATCTTTTACCCCGTATCGGTTGTCGTATTCGGAACTTTTGTAAAGTCCGAGGATCGCTAACATATTGAGGAGTTTTTCGAGTTCCGGTTCCCCCAGCTCTAACTCCGGAAGGATTTTATCGAGGATATAACGTACTTTGATCGCTGGGACAACATAAGGCCGGGTGGTGTAAAGCCAGTTCGCATATTTATCGACCGTTGAGCATTCTGCTTTCGTCGGCCCCGACGTCACATACTCGATCGAGGCGCTCATTGCCTTGCGCATAATCTGGGGCAGGCCGAACTCGTCATATAGTCCTTTACGGGCGTTTTCTACCATCGTCGAGAATTTGATGTCCTCAAATCCGGAGAATGGGATGTCGGTCAGCTTTCCTGTGACGATGTGGTCGAATTCAGCCCCGACGAATGAGTATTGTAAGGACTTATCGGAGTAGTCGTCATATTTCAGTTCACCCTGAAATGCGACTATGCCATTGAATAACGCCTCGCAGGCGGCAGTCTTGCGTGACGGCCGCCGCCGGATGCCGGGTGTGAATCCGAAAAATTTGCAGTTTTTCGGCGACAGTTTGAATTCAACATTCGTGGAAACGGCCACTGGCACCCTGTCATCTTCAAAGATTGGATTGTCCAGTGTAAATGTCACATCCTGATCAGGCTGTACATCGAGGATTATGCCCTCGGATCGGAATTGTATCATCGTTTTTTACCTCCAATTTGCCCACGTTCCCGCGTGCGGTTGTACTCTTTCATTTTCGCAACGATTCCGTTCTCGCCCAGCATTGTCACGTAGGCAAGAATCGGATTCTTCAGCACGTCGCATAGACGATCGACGGCCGCGATGAATTTGCCGGCCGTGCCTGCGTCCAAAGAGGAAAGCCCCGTGTCTGTTGTGTCGAATGACGGGATATCTCCTGTTGGGCCACCGGATACGAATCCGGGTACCGGTGTATTTTGCCGGTATACGGCATTGAAATCGAAGCTGCCGAGTGTCCCCTGTCGGCGGGCCGCTTCGATCGTGTTCAGTACGGGAATCAACGAGGGGTTATCCATTGCGGCCGCTGGAACGACATACTCCTTCCCGTTTTCCGATACCAGCACCGTCGGCGATGAGATGAAGCCTCGTTTATCCGGAGAATAACGGGCGTTGAATTTTTTGCCGTCCTGCATCCGCTCGATGACCTGACCACCCTCTTCGGCACCGGTCGTTATTGGGGTTGATGCAATCATAGCGATTTGTGCAGCACCCATTGCAGCGGTAATTGCAGCCATAATATAACCAGCAGGCGGGCCTATTGATAAAGCCGCCGTAACGCCCAATGCCGTATTTATAATCGCCTTAGTAAGGCTCATGGCCTTTTGTCGTTTTGCCTGCTTGAGCTGTAATTCCTCTTGTTTGGCTTCGAGATCTGCAGCCATTCGATCCTCCTCTGCTTGGGCTTGCTCTTCGGTCATCAGTCCGGCTTTGACGCGCTTCTCGTTGGCTTTTTTCTTCTTATCCTGATTTTTCTGATATTTCTTTAATTCAGCGTTTTCCTTTTTGGTCATCATATTGTCGTAGGTAGTATATACCTGCAGCGCCATTTCTGTAGCTGCACAAATCGCTGTCATGGCGGCATGTATTGCATACAATTGATCTTCTGTTGATCTTGCCTTACCTTCAATTACATCGAAGAATTTTTCCCAGTCATCTTTAGATAAACCCATAATTATTGGGTTGTCAGTAGCGAATGAAAATGTCTTTTCCTGTTCGGTATTGATGGTTTTCATTAAGGCCAAGAAAGCCGCTTTGATATCCGCGAAGCGGTTGACGAGCTTTTGTTTCTCTTGCTCCGAAAGGATTTTCGTGTCAAGCTGGATGCCGTCGAACATTCCGGACTCGATGAGCGTTTTTAATTGAGCAGAGAGTTGAGTCAGGTGTTCGAGTTCCAACCGGGACTCTTCTTCCGCTTGGGCCTTCCGTAGCTGTTTACGTTCTGCGGCCGTGCCTTGGAAGTCGATAAGTTCCTGCTTGTGGCGATTCTTGAGTAGTTTCTTTTGTAGCTCATGGGTTTCCTCTTCCCTTTTCAGCCGATCGTCGATCTCGTCGAGCCGAATTTTGGTGATGTTGCGCTGGTGTGCTTTCTCCAGAGCCTCCAGTGCCGCGGCGTTGCCTGCGTACTTCTTTTTCTTCTGTTCGTAGTCGGCGTTCTCCTGCTTGATCCTGTCGGTTTCCGACTGCTGGAGAAGTTTGTTTATCTCCTCTTCTTTGGCTGCGGCCGCCTTCTTCTGTTCAAGTCGTTTGTCGGCGAGTTGGTTCTGGATTTTGAGCCGCGCTTCACCGTCATCGACATTTTTCGCAAGGCGCTTCTCCAGCGCTGCGATTTCCAGTTTCAGCAGCTCCTCGTTGAATTGGGACGCGGATACGATTTCTCCGTTCTGATATTTCTCCTTGAGCCTCAGCTTCGCAGTCAGGAACTCTTTGTCTTTTTCGAGCGACCACTTGCCCGGATCGTCCGGGTCGGTGGGCGTTGTGTTCGTGGTCGTGGAATCCTCTGTCTTGAGAGGTGTTTCGACCTTGCCGTAAATGGTGTCCAGCATCGAGAGGGCCTGCTGCCCTTCGCTCACGGTATTGCTTAATTCTGTGGTGATTTTTCGTATTGCAGTATACCGGCCGTGAGGATTCCACCTCGAACCGGTGAAGTTCATTCCCAGATTCTGCAGTTCCTTGTTAAGGTCGTAAACTGCCTGACGTTGTTTTGCAGAATCGTCTCCGGCCGCTTTTATCTTACCCGTGAAATCGACAACTGCGGCGGCGATCAATCTCTGCTTATCGGCGGTGAGCGACGATTCGTCGCCCCATTCTTTATACTTGGTCGTGATTTCGGCGATCGCCTTTTTCATGGCTGTCATCTCATCTCCGGCGATGCGTTCCGCTTCCTGCTGCCGGAATTTGAGCTTGATGTTCTTTTCCAATTCGGTGTTTACCGACTGAAGCGCGATGGCGATATCCTCGTTGGTGCTTTTCTCGGTGAGCAGCTTCGGAAGGTACTTGCCGTACCTCTCGTTGATGATCATGATCGCTTCGGCCCGTTCGCGGCTCCCGGAGGCTGCGCGGGTCGCTGCGTCCTGCAATTCGTTGAGCTTCCGTTTCTCGTTGTCGATTTCGACCGCGGCTTCGGCGGCCATGTTCCTGACCTGCTCGTGGGTTTTGAAAATCTTGTCGCTGAACAGAGTTACCGCACCGATGGCGACTGAAATTGCTGTCGCAATCCAACCCCACGGCCCGGCCTTGACGACGCTGTTGAATACCTGTGTTACCAGCGTTGCCTGCTTCGTAATGGCGATATACGCAATATGAGCTGCTCGGTAAATCACCATCGCCTTGTGTGCAGCAAACATTATGGTTTTGTAGGCTGCGACGGCCGCAACGATTGGGATAATCGCTCCTTTTGTCTGGTATAAGAATTTCACAAGACCCGTCAGCGCCTTCAGAAAGGTTACGGTGATCGAGGTTGTCGAGGTGAATGCCGGATTCAGTGTTTCGCCGAGGAGTACGGCCTGTTCATGGAGCGCTTTCTTTTGCTTTTCGTATTGGGCCGTGGCACTTTCGTTTTTGGTGTTGAACTCTTCGATGACAGATGTGCCGGTTTCGAATGCATGATTGGCGATTTCCTGCTGCCGACGCAGCTCGTCGGTATTGGCCGCCAGAACGCCCAAGACCTGCACGCTACGTTGCCCGTCGAGTTTCATCGAGTTCAGGGCGTTTACGATCGACTGCATGCCTTGTCCAGACTTGCCCATACCCTCCAAAACGCGGATAAATGCCTCGTTCATATCTTCGCCCATGAGCTTCTGAAATTCGCCGAGGCTCATCTTGGCAATTTTGGCAAAGACCTCTGTCCGCTTGTACATGGCGGTAATCACCTGCCCGTAGGAGGTGCCTGCCGTTTCGGCCTGCTGCCCCAATTTGTCAAGGGTGCCGGCGAGGCCGAGGACGGACTGAATCGAGATATTTACGTTCGGCGCCGTACCGGCCGCCCTTTTTGCGAAGTCAACGACAAAACCCTCGGCCGCCGTGGAGGCCATGCCGATTTCGTTGATTGCCGAGCCGACCTTGAGCATACTCTGTTCGATGCCGTATTGTTCTTTGAGATGGAATATATCAACGAGTTTTCCGATCTGCTGGATGGCGGCTTCGGCATTGCCGCCGAGGTCTCGGCCGAGGGCGACCCCGATTTTATCTCCGGCACGGGCGAATTCGATCAGGTTTTGCTTGCCTTCGATACCGAGTTTACCTGCGACTCGCACAATGTCAAGCAGTGAGTTGTGGGTGGTGCGGGTGTCTATCTTCTTCAGTTCTTCCGATACTTCGCGGATCTCCGTTTTTGTTGTTGAAGTGGTCTTCTGGGCATCGGTCAGAGCTTCGTCATACTCCAGAAAGGCGGCACGGGCTTTCTTGGTGCCCATGACTGCAAACGACATTGAGGCGAATCCGGCCGTGATCGCGCCGAAGAACTTGCTGAACCCGCCGGCCATCCGTTGCACGACGTTCCCCGTGTCGCGTGCTGATCCTTTGAGCGTCTTGATGCGGGCATCGACCTGCTTTAATTCAGCCCGATATTTTTCCCATTCCGTTGTGCCCGGAATCGCATTGTTGAAAACAGCGCGTAGACGCCTTTGTTCTTGTGTCAGATCAGAGATGGTCAGAGTGTCCAGCTTCATCTCGGAGCGAAGCTGCTGCATTTGCTCTTTGTTGGACTTGATGATCGCAGCATTTTTCTTGATTTCAGCTGCATTTTGCCGATATAATTCGGTATTCTCTTTCCCTTCGGCTTTAAGTCGACGCTGTTCCTGCCGAAGCTCGAAATTTGCGTTCGCGAGATCTCTTGTTTGTCGGCTTAAATCTCCGATCCGTTTTTGGGATTCGTCACCATTTACAATGATGTTGAGTCTTAAATCTTCATCCCGAATTGCTTTTCCCATATTCCTAATCCGTCAGTTGTTGCTTGATTTCTGCAACAACATCGTCGGTCAGGCCGTACATCAACCGGGAAGCAATCGACTCGTAGTGTCCGTAAGCGAAACGGGTGTGAATCTTGCGGGCACGCCGGACGAGCTTGGAACCATAGCGCAGAACCCGCATGTCGAGGAACCGTTCTTCGATCGTGTGCTGGTAGGTCATTGTCGCCGACATCTCGCCCTGTTCGGAAACAGACATAGAACGCTCATTGACCAGTCGGCCGGTGCGGGAGTGGAGCTTCGTTGCCAGCACTGTATTCTGGTTCTTCAGCCAGCGGTTCGATTCATCGAGCAAAGTGCGCCGTATGTACTCTCCTTTGACAGTCATTTGTTGCAGTTTGCAACAAAAGTAGCCGCCCGAAGGCGGCTACAAAGGACAGGTTGAATAAGGGCTATCTGTCGGTCGGTAGGCGGAAAACTTCTTGCCGCCGTCGGTCGGCTTGCATCTTTCTTCTCTGTAGTTCGGCCCGTTCTGCGGTCAGCCGGGCAATCATTTCGCTTTGGGATTTGACCGTTTCGATCAGCTTTGAGAGAAATTCGCTCTCGATGCGGGATGCTGCAAGGCAGGTCTCGCCGATTTTCGTGTTTTTCATAGAGGTTTTAGCATTAAACCGTTAAACAAAATGTGGCTTCGTCTTTCCCGCTGCTAAACACCTCTACGGCTCGCCGGGGCATTAACCGCACGGCACGGGGGTACGAAACCACATAAAATTTTATACGCACAAAAAATGCCCGTATATTTCGACGGACATCATCCGCCGTAGAGATTGTTTAGCATTGCAAATATAAATAATATTTTGGAGAAAATGATTTTTAATGCAATAATTCATTGCTTGTATGTCTATACATCGCTACTGCATGCATGGGTCTGTTTCTGTTTCGTATTGCCCCCGTGTTTTAAAGCCATTCGTTCCTGATTCGTTTTCTCCGATATATTTGCTCAATAGCCAATGATAGACGTTTTGACCGCCACCCATTCCGGGCATAGTAACAACATAAGCCTGCTCGAATTCCCAGCCGAGCGATCCCATGTAATTCATTGCGTCAACCATCGAGTTAAAAGAAAGAGGCTTTCCGTCATCACCTACGAGCTTATTTCGTGAGGCCACACCACCCAGCGCATTGGTGCGCATGGCATCCTCTTGCCCAAAATCAATCCCCACGGTTACTTGAGATTTCGCAAATTTTTGCGTTCCCACGATTTCGCAGTAAACTTTCTGCTGTGCGATGACGTAGTTGCAGGCCAATACGGCCATAAACAAGAATAACAGTTTTTTCATAATTCAAGTAGGTTTAAGGTTTGCTTTACAAAGATACCCCCCCCC
>ERZ773155.3085-NODE-3085-length-11678-cov-2.197711_pt1 | contig 11678 bp, 2 predicted proteins | sample MGYA00511262_ERZ773155 | MGnify/ENA primary metagenome ERZ773155 (study PRJEB29015, sample SAMEA2737828) | human gut metagenome | biome: human gut; feature: human-associated habitat; material: faeces | place: China | collected 2012 ... | reverse complement strand
CGCAGGGCAAAGTCTCCTTGTTCCCATAGAGGTTCTTGCCTTGCAAAACAAGGAGTTGCAGGCATATAATCAGACTCTTACTGTTTCAAATGAAGCAGATTTGGCTAAGGGTCTTATTGCAATCGATGGTTATGAGTATGTCGGTTATCTGCGTTACTCAGCTAAGCCAGAGCTTGAACAACCTTTGGAGAATACTATCAAAGGACTTGAGTCTTCAATAAAAGAAGATAATACAGTTAGTCAGGGGACAGCTGATAAGGATAGTAAGGGAATCAGTTGGAAAAAAGGAACTCAGGAGCCAGGTCATGAGGGCGAGGCTCTCGTTCAACCCGCCAATCCAGAGTATACTGGTCCAATTAGTGCCAATGGTACTCAAGAAACCGGTCATGAAGGCGAGGCAGCTGTTCAACCCGCCAATCCAGACTATACAGGCAAGCTGGAAGCCAAGGGAACACAGGAATCCGGTCATGAGGGCGAGGCAGCTGTTCAACCAGCTAACCCAGACTATACAGGCAAACTAGAAGCTAAAGGAACACAGGAATCTGGCCATGAAGGCGAAGCAACTGTTCAACCTGAGAATCCTGTTCATACCCCAGTTGTCGGCAGTATCACAGAGACTGAAACGCAAGCCATCGATTATCCTATCGAAGTTATCACTGATGATAGCAAGTATGTGGATGAAGAGGTTGTCGAGCAAGAAGGTCAAAAAGGTAGCCAAGAAATCCAGAAAATTTACCAAACCATTGATGGTGTCAAGGTTGGTGAGCCGACTATTGTGTCAGGTAAGGTTATTGAGGTGCCACAACCTAGAAAAATCCGTCGTGGCAGTAAGCCTCTAGATGGCACAACGACCGAAGAATCTATTGTAGAGCTTCCGTTTAAAGAAATTGTCCAAGAAGATGACACACTTGAGAAAGGCACTTTACAGGTTGTCCAAGAAGGTCAAAAAGGCCAAAATAAAATCACCAAGGTTTATAAGACCTATAAGGGAAACAAGACTGCTGAAGAACCAACTGTTACTGAAACAGTGCTAGTGCCTGTCCAAGATCGTATCGTTCGCAAAGGAACTAAGGTATCTGAAAAACCAGTGCTTACGCTGACACAGATTGGCAAGGATGATTTGGGTCGCAGTGCTAAACTTAGCTACAACTTGACTAATCCAGGTTCAGCAGCTATCACGACTATTAAGGCGGTCCTCAAGCAGGATGGGCAAGTTGTTCAAACGCTTGATATTCCTACCACGACCTTGACTGCTGACCTAACAAACTTAGACTATTACAAGCCATATACTCTCACAACAACCATGACCTTTGATCGTGGCAATGGTGAGGAGAGTCAGGTCTTGGCAGACCAAACTCTCCAACTGGATTTCAAGAAGGTTGAGCTTAAAGATTTTGCACGTACAGATTTGATCAAGTATGACAATCAAACAGAAGTGGATGAGACTCGTCTGACAGCTGTGCCTCAGGATCTCACGAATTACTACTTGAAACTGACTTCTGCGGATCAAAAGACGACTTACTTGGCAGTGAAAGCTATCGAAGAAACAACAGTGGATGGCAAGGCGGTTTATAAGGTAACTGCAGAAGCGGACAATTTGGTTCAACGTGATGCCCAAAACCATTTTGCCCAAACCTATAGCTATTACATTGAGAAACCTAAGGCTAGCCAAGCCAATGTCTACTATGATTTTGCTGACTTGGTCAATGCCATTCAAGCAAATCCATCAGGTGAATTTAGACTTGGTCAAAGCATGAGTGCTCGTCACGTCGTTCCAAACGGCAAATCATACATTACGACCGAATTTACTGGTAAGTTGCTCAGTGATGGTGACAAACGCTTTGCCATCTATGACTTAGAGCATCCATTGTTTAATGTTATCAATGGCGGAACTATCAAAAACATCAACTTTGAAAATGTAGACATCAATCGCCCTGGTCAGAATCAAATAGCGACGGTTGGATTTAACCTTAAAAATAAAGGTCTGATTGAAGATGTTAAGGTGACTGGTTCAGTTACTGGTAATAATGACGTTGCAGGTATTGTCAATAAGATTGATGAAGATGGCAAGATTGAAAATGTTGCCTTTATCGGTAAGATCAACTCTGTCGGTAATAACTCGACAGTTGGTGGAATTGCTGGTTCAAACTACATGGGATTCGTTAACAGAGCCTATGTCGATGCGACCATTACAGCTCAAAATGCCAACGCAAGTATGCTGGTGCCATTTGTCACTTACATGCTCAACAGTTGGAAATCAGGAACGAAGGCTAAGGTAACCAATTCAGTAGCTAAAGGTGTTCTTGATGTTAAAAACACAAGAAATGTCGGTGGTATTGTCGCTAAGACATGGCCATACGGTGCTGTTCAAGACAACGTGACCTATGCCAAGGTTATTAAAGGCCAAGAAATCTTTGCTTCAAATGATGTCAATGATGAAGATGGTGGTCCATACATCAAAGATCTCTTTGGCGTTGTTGGTTATAGCTCGGCCGAAGATGGCACAGGCAAAGATACCAAGAATCCGAAAAAACTCAAACATTTGACTAAGGAAGAAGCTGACAAGCGTGTTGAAGGTTACAAGATTACAGCTGATACATTTGTCAGCGAGCCTTACGCGTTGAACACCCTTAATAACGTTTCTAGTCAAGCAGATTTTGTCAATATTCAAGACTATAATCCAGCATACAAGCAGGCATACAAGAATATTGAGAAATTCCAGCCATTCTATAACAAGGATTATATTGTTTACCAAGCAAACAAACTGGCTAAGGATCACAACTTGAACACTAAAGATGTGCTCTCAATAACTCCAATGAATGACAGTAATTTTGTCACTGACCTAAGTGCCGCTAATAAAATTATTGTTCATTATGCTGATGGTACCAAAGACTACTTCAAGCTTTCAGAGAGTTCAGAAGGGTTGAGCAATGTTAAGGAATATACTGTCACTGATTTAGAAATCAAGTATACTCCTAACATCGTTCAAAAAGACCACTCGAGCCTTATCAATGGCATCGTTAATATCCTTAAACCGATTGAGTTGCAGTCTGATCCGATTTACCAAAAACTTGGCCGTACAGGTCCAAACAAGGTTAATGCTATCAAGAACCTCTTCTTAGAAGAAAGTTTTGAGGCTGTTAAGGCTAATTTGACGACCCTTGTGACTAAGCTGGTTCAAAATGAAGATCACCAGCTTAACCAATCACCAGCTGCCCAACAAATGATTCTTGACAAGATTGAGAAAAATAAAGCGGCCCTCTTGTTAGGTTTGACTTACTTGAATCGCTACTATGGTGTGAAGTTCGATGATGTTAATATCAAAGAAATCATGCTCTTCAAACCAGATTTCTATGGTAAAAATGTGGATGTCCTTGACCGTTTGATTGAGATTGGCTCTAAAGAAAATAATATCAGTGGTTCAAGAACCTACGATGCCTTTGGTGAAGTTCTCGCTAAGACTACCCTTTCTAGTGATCTTACCGACTTCCTCAACTACAACCGAAAACTCTTTACCACTATCGACAATATGAATGATTGGTTTATCGATGCCGCTAAGGATAAGGTCTACGTTGTAGAGAAGGCTTCTCAAAATGAAGGTGTTGGTGAGCACAAGTATCGTGTTTATGACAACCTCAGCCGTGGTCTCCACCGCAAGATGATTTTGCCATTGTTGAACCTTGATAAGACAGAGATGTTCTTGATTTCTACCTATGACACCATGTCTTATGGTACGGCTAACAAGTACAATACAACCTTAGAGAAGTTGAAACCTGAGATTGATCTAGCCGCTCAACGTCAAATCAACTATCTTGATTTCTGGCAAAGATTGGCTGCAGATAATGTTAAAAACAAATTGTTCAAAGACATTGTCAATCCAGTCTGGGAAGGTTTCTACGTCTGGGGTCATGGTTGGCCAGGTTGGCCAGAGCGCTACGGCCAATTCAAGAACAGTACGGAAGTCTATGCGCCAATCCGTGAAATCTATGGACCAGTCGGTGAGTACTACGGTGATAACGGAGCCATGGCTGGTGCCTATGCTGCTATCTACGACAACCCATATGATAATCGTGCCAAGGTTACTTACGTCATGTCTAACATGATTAGTGAGTATGGTGCTTCAGCCTTTACCCATGAAACGACTCATATCAATGACCGTATTGCCTACTTTGGAGGTTTTGGTCGTCGTGAAGGAACAGACGTTGAAGCCTATGCCCAAGGAATGTTGCAATCACCAGCTACTCAAGGTCACCAGGGTGAATACGGTGCTTTGGGACTTAACATGGCCTTCGAAAGAGAAAACGATGGTAACCAGTGGTACAACACCGATCCAAACAAGTTGAACTCTCGTGAGGCCATCGACCGTTACATGAAGGGCTACAACGATACCCTTATGCTTCTTGATTCGTTGGAAGGGGAAGCAGTCCTCAGTCAAGGCAAGCAAGAGCTCAATAACGCATGGTTCAAGAAGGTAGATAAACAGTTACGTGGTAACAGTAAAAACCAATACGACAAGGTGCGTGCTCTAAGTGATAGTGAAAAGGCTATTAGCTTGACCTCTATTGATGACCTTGTGGATAATAACTTCATGACCAATCGTGGACCTGGAAATGGTGTTTATAAACCTGAGGATTTCTCTTCTGCCTATGTCAATGTACCTATGATGTCTGCCATTTATGGTGGTAATACCAGTGAGGGCTCTCCAGGTGCTATGTCCTTCAAGCATAATACTTTCAGACTCTGGGGTTACTACGGCTATGAAAAAGGCTTCCTAGGTTATGCGACTAACAAGTATAAACAAGAAGCTAAAGCGGCTGGTAAGAACACCCTTGGGGATGACTTTATCATTAACAAGATTTCTGATGGCCAGTTCAACACCCTAGAAGACTTCAAGAAGGCCTACTTCAAAGAAGTGAAAGAAAAAGCGTCCCATGGTTTGACGACAGTTGCTATTGATGGCACATCTGTAAGTTCTTACGATGATTTGTTAGCCATGTTTAAAGCGGCGGTAGCCAAAGATGCTGCAAGCCTTAAAACAGATAATAATGGCAATAAATCTGTATCTACAAGCCATACGACAAAACTCAAAGAAGCTGTCTATAAGAAACTCCTACAAGAGACAGATAGTTTCACAAGTTCTATTTTCAAATAATAGATGAAAGAATCCCTTTTGGTAAATGCCAAAGGGATTTTTGAATCTGTTGAGAATATGGGAAGTAGGAGCCTCTAGGTCAGTATTGGCAAGGGATTGAGAGAGATGTGGGTTGAGCCATTAAAACGTTTTCTTTTTGAAGGGAGAGAGTTTTGTATTTTAATAAATATCACCAAAACTAAAAAATAAGGTTAGAGTGACGAAGGTTTTTAATAAAAGATGCTTTCATATAAAAGTATTTTAAAAATTATAAAACTGACAAAATAGGGAATTGTGCTAAATAAAAGCACGAACGTTTTGAAGTTTCAAAGCACTTAGATAAAAGTTTTAAATTAATATTCTCTAATAAAAGTTAAACTTTTACACAATTATTAGTATATATTTGACAATTTAATAATTATAGTATAAAATGGAAACTGTATATAAAGTAATTTGGATATTGAGGAAATTTATTATTATGAGAGATATGTTTAATAAACGCCAACGTTTTTCATTAAGAAAATACAGCTTTGGTGTAGCCTCTGTCCTTTTGGGAGTTTCAATCTTCTCAAATGCACAGGGTGCCCAAGCTGATGAAACGGTAGCACCAACTACCGCAGGTATGGAAACAACTGCTGAGCCAGATGTCGTCGTTGAGCAATCAACGCCAACAACAGCATCAGTAGCTCCAGCAACAACAGAAAACGCACCAAGTTCAGTCTCTACTGTGGCCTTGGCTAGTGAACAACCACAATCAGCAGCTCAAGACAGCCAAGCAGCTTCAACTACTAGTCAAACAGCAGCTAGTTCAGAAGCAGCTTCTCAGGCTGCATCGCAAGCGAGCTCTGAGTCTGCAGCAGCGACTGCTTCATCTGTAGCTACTAGTGCACAAGCTCTTAACTCAACAGCTGTAGCAGAAACTCCAGCTGCTGGTCAAGTATCAGCACAAACAAGTGCAGCCGCTTCAGTTGCGACTGCAGCAGAAACTGCAAGTGCAGAGTCTAAAACTAACGCTGTAAATAGCGTCCTTAAAGTAGCGACTAGCGAGTTAGCTGTAACAAGTAGTGAATTGAATGCTGCTGAAGCAAGTCTTAACTCTGAAAATCTCATCAATGCTATGGGACTTGCGGTATCAAACCGTAGCCTTCGTACAGCTGATGCGGTTGCTGTTTTGACAAATGCTGGAGCAGGCTCAACAAACCCTGACTTGACAAACCTTGGCTACAAACTTGCCTTTTTGCCAGAGCGTCAACAATACTTTGTTAACATTGATTACATCAACCACCTTAAAGTCGGTCGTGATAACCGTGGAGTAATGAGACCTTATGACTACATTACAAACGGTAATTACATGGTTGTCGTTAACTACGCTAACCTTGGTATTATTGACTATGTTGATGAAGCAGGGAACAAGATTCCTGGATCTTCAACATACCGTATCAACAACTCAACTGAAACAATCACAGCAAACGGTAAGACTTACAATAAAATCTACGATGCTGGTGTAACAGAACTTCCACCAGTACCAGCAGGATACCGCATCAAGTATGCATCTGCTGACAAATCTAAAGCTAATGCTTATGTAGATGTTTTGAAGTCAGAACGTCAGTACGACTATAACAACGGTATTGCAACAATCCGTTCAGAACGTACTTGGGACCGTAACCAAAGCCGTGTCGTTGACCTTGTTCAATTTGCTAACGGTTCACAAGGTTTGGATGCTTCAATTGATGCCAATGGTGGTGGTCAATACCTAGCTCCAGGTTACCGTTACCACATTATCGTTGAAAAAGACACTAAAGATGTCACAAAAGCAACAAGTCAAACAGTAACTTACACTGGTGCTGATACGAAGACACCAGCTGCTAACACTCAAAATGACTTTAGCTTCAACGGTAAAGAAGATCCTACAACTAATACAACAACTTGGACAGCAACAAGCCATACTTACGGCACAGTTAAGACTCCAGTTGTCATTGGTTACTATGCAGATAAAGCCGTAGCAGGTGGCAAGACAGTTACTCCAGATGCACCAAATGCGACAGACACAGTGACATACAAAGCCTTTGGTAAATTTATCGCTGTGGATGAAAATGGCAATCCAATCCCAGGTGTATCAACAACTGCCTACACTAACGATCCTAATGATGCGACTAAGATGATTGCCATCGACAAGACGCTTCCAAGTATTCCTGGTTACACTGTTAAGGTTGTCCCAGCATCACCATCAAATCCAGGTGAAGACACTCGTGTCGTTTACGTAGCAATCGTTAACGATGTGACTAAGGCGACGAAGCAAACAGTTACATTCCAAGGTGCTGGCGATAAAACTCCAGCTGCAGATGTGAAATCTGACTATACCTTTGCAGGTAAGGATAACCAAGCGACTGGTAAGGTGACTTGGAATGAAACTAGCCACACTTACGGTACAGTTAAGGTTCCTGTTGTTAATGGTTACTTTGCAGATAAAGCGGTAGCAGGTGGTAAGACAGTAACTCCAGATGCTCCAGAAGCAACTGACACCGTAACTTATAAGGCCTTTGGTAAATTTGTCATTGTCGATGAAAATGGTAACCCAATTGCAGGTGTGTCAGATACTGCCTACATCAATGATCCTAACGATCCAACTAAGATGATTGCAGTCGACAAGAACTTGCCAATTATCCCAGGTTACACTGCTAAGGTAGTACCTGCAACACCAGGTGACTTGTCTAGTGATACTAAGGTTGTTTACGTTAAGAACGATCAAAAAGCAAGTGTTGTTTACCGTGATGAAACAAGTGGTTCAACCCTTGAAACTGTTGCTTTGGCTGGTAAGTCTGGTGAAGCGGTTAACTATTCAACAGCTGAACGTATCAAACACTATCAAGACCTTGGCTATGTCCTTGTAACAGATGGTTACCCAGCTGGTGCAAGCTTTGACTTGGATAGCACAGTTGACCAAGCTTGGACAGTAAGCTTCAAACGTGTAGCACTTGACTTTAATCCAGACAATGCTCACGAACCAGGAACACCAATCTATCCTAACCAACCAAACGGTCCAAAATGGCCAGCTAAGGATGCTTACCTTAAAGATGTGACATATACTGTTCACTATGCAAGCAAAGATAGCAATGCTAAATTGCCAGCAGACAGTGTTCAAAAGGCACAATGGAAACGTTCATTGACGCTTGACTCTGTAACAGGTGATATTCTTACTGCAGGTGAATGGAAGGCAGATAAGACTAAGTTTGATCTCGTGATTACACCAATGGTTAACGGTTACTTCGCCGATAAAGGCCGTGTGGCTTCTCAAGATGTCACTATGGACAGCAAGGTTGAGACTGTAACTTACACTAAATTTGGTAAGATTATTGCCGTTGACGAAAAAGGGAATCCAATCCCAGGTGTTGAAGCAGTTACTTACACAAATGATCCTAACGATCCAACTAAGGCTGCTATGACTCTTGTTCCTGAAGTGAAAGGTTACAAGGCTGATAAGACTGGTGTGACACCAAGCAACCCTGGTGAAGATACAAAGGTTGTTTACAAGGTGGTTAATGCAGAACCTGCTAAACCGGCAGTTAACAAAGAAGTTGGTACTATCGTTGTTATCTACCGTGACGAGTATGGTAACCAAATCAAGATGCCACTTGTGATCACTAACTCTGTTGGTTCAGAAGTTAATGTTCATGGTGACCGTTACATCTACCGTAACGGTGTGAAATATGAATTGATCCGTCAAGAAGGTAAATCTACAGACAAGATGACAGAAGGTCAAACAGTCGTAACTTACATCTACCGTAAAGTCGAAGATGGCTCAACACCTTCAAATGGCAATGGTGGTCAATCTGGAAGCTCAACATCTAAAGCTGTCAAAGCAACTTCAAACGGATCTAAAGGATCTAAAGGTTCTGGATCTGGTTCAGCTGCTGATGGAGCATCAGATGGTAAAGGTTCAGATAAGAAGAAATCTGGAAACAAAGATGGTAAGAAGGCAGATGGTTCTGATAAAGCTAAAGAAGGCGACGAACAATTGCCAGTAACAGGTGAGTCAGATAACAACCTCGCAGCAATGGGTGTTGTTGTTATGGGACTCATGTCAGGACTTGCGGCTATGAATCGTCGTAAAAACCAAGACTAAGATTTCCACACCTTATCTCTCATAAAATCCAAAAATAAAATCTCTCTCGAGTGTGATTGCTCGGGAGAGATTTTTTGGTCTGCGGATAAAATTTACGTAATCTCCTAAAGTTCGTGAATCTTTTAAGCAGTATTTAGCTTGATAAGGTACAATAGAGTAAGACAAAACGAATGAGGAGACTGTCATGAAGTTTTTACATACGTCAGATTGGCATGTGGGTCGGACCCTCAATGGCTGGTCTTTGTTGGAAGAGCAGGAGTGGGCTTTTCAACAAATTGTGGATTTGGCTATTAGCGAAAAAGTGGATGGGGTCATCATTGCTGGGGACCTCTATGACCGTGCGGTGCCCCCTGTGGATGCGATTAAGCTTTTTAATAAGACCTTGGCCCGCTTCGTCCTGGAGGAGCAGATTCCTGTCTATGCTATCAGTGGTAATCACGATGGGGCTGAACGTTTGCATTTTGGGCGTGACTTCTTTCAACCTCAGGGCCTTCATTTAAGTACACGTTTGGAGGAGGCTTTTGAGCCTATTGAGTTGGAGGATTGCCAGATTTTCCTGCTGCCTTTTATCGATCCTATTGATGCTCGTATTTACTATAAGGACGATGAGGATAAGGAAATTCAGGGGATTGGTGATGCCTTGGCCTACATTATTGAAGATATGGAAAAAGCTTTTGATCCTGAAAAAGCCCATATTTTGGTGACGCATTTTGCGGTTTCTAAGAAGGAGGACCAAGATGGTCAAAGTCTTCGAGAATTGATGTTGTCTGAAACTAGCAATACGGTAGGTGGGCTTACCAATGTGACCAGTGACCTTTTCAAGGCTTTCGATTATGTAGCCTTAGGGCATATCCATACGCGTTTTGCCAGTCCTACCAAGCGCGTGCAATATTCAGGAAGTCCAGTCGCCTTTAATGTCAAAGAAGCCAAGCGTAAGGAAGAAAAGGGTGTCTATATTCTTGAATTGGATGCGTCTGGTGATTTGTCTCAGACCTTCCATCCTCTAGAGGTCAGACGGCCGATTGTGACCCTTCAGGAACCTTTTGAAACCTTGATGTCACTTGAATTTTATAAGGAACAGCCTTGTCAAAAGGCTTGGTTTGCCTTTGATATTCAACTGTCCAGCCGTAAGGAATTAGAGGGTATCAATGTGCGTGCCCGTCTGGAAGAAATTTATGGGACAGACATTGTAGAAATCACTTTCAGTCGTTTGGGTGATGTTAGGGAAGAAAACTTGACTGTTAATCATCACTTAAAAGATTTGGAAATGCAGTCGCCTCAGGAAATCGTATTTGATTTTTACCAGACAGTGACTGGGGGCGATGTCTTGTCTGAGAGACAAACTGCCCTTGTGGAAAGTATTTTTGAGGAGATTGGAAGGAGCCGACAATGAGACCAGTTCAGTTAGAATTGACCAATTTTGGACCTTATCGTAAGGAAGTCATCAATTTCACTCAGTTTGACCACGCTCCCCTCTTTTTGATTGGTGGGGACACGGGAGCTGGTAAGAGTACCCTCTTTGATGCCATGACGGTTGCCTTGTTTGCCACAACCAGTGGTGATCGTAATGTTGAAGAGATGAGGTCAACCTTTGCTGGTCCAGAGGATGACTTGACCAAGGTAATCTTTTATTTCCAACAAGGCAAGCATCTTTATCGCATTGAGCGAGTGCTCCAGCAGGAGAGAGCCAAGCGAGGTGGGGGCACGACCATGCAAAAGGCGACGGCTTCTCTAGTCATTGTGGATAAGATTGGTGGTCAGGAAATTGAAAAGCTTGGGGATAAGATCAAGGAAGTGAGTGACCAGATTGAGCAGATTTTGGGTCTCAATGCCGAGCAGTTCAAACAGATTATCCTCCTTCCGCAAAATGATTTCAGCCGTTTCTTGAAAGAAGATTCCAAGACTAAGACTCAAATTTTAAAGAAAATCTTTGGAACGAGTATCTTTGACCGTTTTCAAAAGAGCTTGGAAGAGCGTCTTCGTCAGAGCAATAAGGATATGGATAAGCGCCAAGCTCAGCTGGATGGCCATTTTGCCAGTCAGGTCTGGTCTGAGGAGGAATTAGCAGTCTTGACCCAGACGCCAGCCTCTGAAAAATTGGCACGCCTTGAAGAGCTTTTGTCTCAGCGTCAAGAAAGTCTTACGGAGCAAAAAAGCATCTTGAAGGATGCCCATGAGGATTTGGCAAAACTGCAGAAGAGCTTGCAAACTGCCCAAGATTTGGCAAAGATTTTTCAAGAATTGGAGCAAGCCAAGGAGCGTTACCGTCTGGAAATTGAGGAAGGAGCTCAGGAACAGGCAGAAGCCAAAGTGCATCTGGAGGAATTGCAGTTCGCTCAAGGTCTGCAGGAAACCATTAGTAGCCTTAAACAATATCAGAAACAGTTGTTGCAATTGGATCGGGACCTAGAGATTACTCAGGAA
>ERZ773155.3076-NODE-3076-length-11694-cov-4.721540_pt1 | contig 11694 bp, 8 predicted proteins | sample MGYA00511262_ERZ773155 | MGnify/ENA primary metagenome ERZ773155 (study PRJEB29015, sample SAMEA2737828) | human gut metagenome | biome: human gut; feature: human-associated habitat; material: faeces | place: China | collected 2012 ... | reverse complement strand
GGGGCCCAATGCCTTTGTACAATGTCATTCGGAATGTCCTTACAGTTTCAGCGGGTCTACCGGAGGATTTTCGAACGGTATTCTGATGGACAAGATTACCGTATCCGGGGGAAACCTGGAGTATGGCTATCGCGACATATCCGATCAGGGAGCAGGATGGACAGCCGCCAATTCTCTTTTCTGGCAAGGTCGGGCTTCACAGACTCACTGTGTTACCCCTCCGACAGCACACAACTGGGCTTATGGTATGTGGACTCAGCCTTACGGCAACGGATATTATCAGTTATCCCATACATTCATAAAACCGGAAAGCATATTTTACGCACAGCTGACAGAACGTACAGGGAAGAAACAAGAGCTGGAAGAAAATAAGATTTTTGTCTATCAGACACTCGAAACAGCCAAACCTACGGTAGAATATGCAGCATGGATGTCTAAGCAATCATTACACCCTGATATCCGAATGGATAAATGGATAGACAGCATGATTGTGTCATACCCAATAGATTGCAGCATACATGACATTCCGGAAATTTCACAAGTAAAATATAAACCGAGAAAAGAACATACTGATGCCGTAAAGTCTGCTCCACTCACTATCCGCAACGGATGGGTGACACGAGGAAGTCAGATTATGACCAGAGGCACTTATCCACATAAGTCGGAACCGAGAACAACAGGATGGCAGGGCATTGGTTCACTCACACTTTTTTATCCGGGAAGAACCGGACACGGATATACGGAAGAACCGGACAGCATTGCCCGGCAACTGGAAGCATCGGGAAGCCATGTGTTGCACCACCGCACGGGATTATGGTACGAACGCCGGCGAAACGATCATGAACGGAACATGCAGGCTGACTCGGAGGTCTGGGCTCCTTTCAACGAATATCCATACAGTCGCAGTGGAACAGGAGAAGCGCAAGACCGACTGAGTAAATACGATTTAAATAAATTCAATCCCTGGTATTGGTACAGACTCAAACAGTTTGTCGACCTTGCCGACAGAAAGAATCTGTTACTCTGGCACGACCATTACAACCAGCATAACATCATAGAAGAAGGAGCGCACTGGTGTGACTATCCCTGGCGTTCGGCAAACAACATCAACAATCTTGGATTCCCCGAGAAAACATTGTTTGCAGGCGACAAGCGTGTATATATGGCCGAACAATTTTATGACATCACCCGTCCGGTTATCAGAAAATATCATCAGTTGTTTATCCGACAAAGCGTTAATACGTTCCACGACAACAATGGAGTCATACACAGCATCGGAATAGAATATACCGGTCCGTTACATTTCATGAAGTTCTGGCTGGAAGAAATCGCTTCCTGCCCCAACCATCAACTGGTAGCTCTGACTGCAACCAAGGATGTGCAGGATGCCGTTCTGCAAGATTCTCTCTATAATAAAATGGTAGACATCATCGACATCCGGCAATGGCACTATCGTAACGACGGAAGCTTGTATGAGCCCCAAGGAGGATGTAGTCTGGCTCCCCGACAGTGGGCACGACTCATCGATCCCGGTACAACGTCTTGTGAAAGCATTTATCGGGCTGTATACGAATATCATTCCCGTTATCCGGAAAAAGCGGTAACCTACAACGCTGCCATGCCACGCAACGTCAAAGGTAATGCAGCCAACTGGGCTGTTTTCATGGCAGGCGGTTCACTGGCAAAAGTTCCTCCTATCGAAGCTATGGATGTATATACACTGGCTTCAGAGTTTCAGCCTGTCGCTTCACTTACGGAAAGCAACCGGCAATGGGTGATGGGAAAAGCCCAAAAGGGATACCTCGTATATTGTCTTGAAACAGATATCCACCTGGACCTGAGTCATGACCGGAAGACATACAAGATAGTATGGATCAATCCGGTAAACGGAGAAATATTCAGAAAAGAGCAGACACGTCTAAAAGGAGGAAAAGTAATCTCCCTGAAAGCACCACAGAAATACTGTGTATGCCTGCTTTATTAGAAAGATAAAAACAAAGCCCGTCGGAATATTACCAACGGGCTTTCGTTATATTATTTATTATATCTCAGATTTCCGAATCAATCTTCAACGTAACGTTCGATAGTCTGTGCACGGTCCGGACCTACAGATACAATCTTGATAGGGGTTTCCAACTGTTCTTCAAGGAAAGCAATATAAGCATTGAATTCTTCTGGGAATTCATCTTCACTTGTCATCTTAGTCATGTCGGTCTTCCAACCCGGCATTTCTACATATACAGGTTCAACTCCTTCGGTAATATCGAATGGGAAGTAATCGATTTCTTCACCATTAACCTTATAAGCTACACAAGCCTTGATGGTTTCAAATCCATCGAGCACATCGCTCTTCATCAGAATCAGCTGAGTAACTCCATTCACCATAATAGCATAACGCAAAGCTACCAGGTCAACCCAACCGCAACGACGTTCACGACCAGTTACTGCACCATATTCGTGTCCCAGATCGCGGATAGTCTTACCTGTTTCATCGAACAATTCTGTTGGGAACGGTCCTGCTCCAACACGTGTACAGTAAGCTTTCATGATACCATACACTTCACCGATTTTATTCGGGCCAAGACCCAGACCTGTACAAGCACCGGCACAAATTGTGTTAGAAGAAGTAACAAACGGATAAGAACCGAAGTCAACATCCAGCATTGTACCCTGAGCACCTTCACACAACACACTCTTGCCTGCTTTCAGCAAATTATTGATTTCATGTTCGCTGTCTACCAAATTAAACTGACGTAAGTATTCAATACCTTCCATCCACTGTTTTTCCAGTTCGGTAATGTCATACTCATAGTTCAGGCTTTTCAGAATCTGTTCGTGACGAGCTTTAGCTGCTGCATATTTTTCTTCAAAGTTATGCAGGATATCTCCTACACGAAGTCCGTTACGGCTTACCTTATCAGTATAAGTAGGACCGATACCCTTACCTGTAGTACCTACTTTAGAAGCTCCTTTTGCAGCCTCATAAGCAGCATCCAGAATACGGTGAGTAGGCAAAATCAAATGAGCCTTCTTTGAAATGTGCAAACGTTCTTTCAAAGGATGACCGCTTGCTTCCAGCGCTTCGGCTTCTGCCTTGAACAAAGACGGATCAAGAACAACACCGTTTCCGATAATATTTACTTTATCTCCCTGAAATATTCCGGAAGGAATAGAGCGGAGTACATATTTCTGACCTTCAAATTCAAGAGTATGACCTGCATTCGGTCCTCCCTGAAAACGAGCAACAACATCATAGCGCGGAGTCAAGACATCGACTACTTTCCCTTTTCCTTCGTCGCCCCATTGTAAACCTAGCAAAACATCTACTTTCATGATTTCCAACTTTTATAATAAGTTTATTTACTTTTCTTACGTTTAGCCACCATACACTTGTTGCACAACCCGTATATGTACAAGGAATAGTGCGAAGCATGAAAACCTTTCAACTTTGTGTCGGCAATAGCCTGCTTCAAAGTTTCATCTTCAAATTCAGACACTTTTCCGCACGAGGTGCATATCATGTGATGGTGAGTTTCATTATTGTACGAACGTTCGTACTGTGAAGTATTGCCGAACTGATGTTTGATCACCAGCCCCGCATCAATCAGGAGTATGATTGTATTATAAAGAGTAGCACGACTTACACGGAACTTTTCTTTTTCAGCCATATAGGAATAGAGCATATCTATATCAAAATGTCCCTTTATGGTATAGATTGTATCGAGTATAGCATAACGCTCGGGTGTCTTCCGATGCCCGTTCTTCTGAAGATAATCCGTCAGAATCTGTTTTGCTTTATCTTTTATATTCTCTTCCATCCGGTAATTCGTTCAGGGTTCAAAGTTAATCTTTTTTATGCAATTAAGAAAAACAATAAAAGAAAAATTTCTCTAATCAGGAATCTCTAAAACATCAGAATTCCAAATCTGCCTTAATCTCTTCTGCCAATGCCCTGACAGCCGGCTTCTCCGATTTTGCCCAGATACCCAACTGCTTGCTTACGGTTCTTTTATTGTCACGCGACTGGTGTGCATACTTGCGCAATGCCACGGATGCCGCCTTCTGAACCGGACCGCAATCTCCTTCCACAGCCGTACAGGCCTGATCCAGAAATTCAGCCTCAGCACGCTCATTCAGTTTTTCTCCTTTCATCAACAAACGTGCCATCAGTAAAAAGCCACAAAGCTGGAACATCTCGCGTTCATCTGCCATCCAACGGAACACAACTTCCGATGCATAAGGCAAACGCTGGAACAGATTCATCACCGTATATTCTGCCAGTTCAGGATAGTCCATACCCTCTATCCAGATATCAGCTATTTCCTGATAAAACGTATCTGCCGGCTGAAGCAGACCTGCCAGAATCTTACATTCTCTGATATTTTCCTTCCACAGTGCCTGAGCCAGTTCATGATCGGGCTCATATCCCGCAGCTATCTCCTTGATACGGGGATATTCAATACCGAAATTCAGTTTGTACTCCATCCCTTTTTCACGCATGCTTTGCGAAACCATGCCGTTCATGAAAAGACGGAATTTCGATTTGATATCTTTAATTGTTTCGTGTATATTATTGTCCATAATAAAAAGCAATCATAAAATCCTCCGTTGCAGATTTCGTATTCTACAACGGAAGTATATTATAAATTAGAATAATCTCTGCTATATCGGAGCATCTGCTCTGCATACCCTTCCGAATAAGAAATATGCACATCGGTAATGTTTCCCTCCGCATCGGTTTGTGGCGTATACACCGGATTGACAAAACCTTTATAAGGAGCCAGATGCAAACTGCGATATCGTTGCAAGACTTCGGCATGCAATACCGGATCTACTTGTACGGCATACGTTTCAACCAGCTGACGGGCTGCCTCATAATCTCCCTCGCTCTTGATGCGCTGAATTTCGGCCAGCAGTTTACCAAACAGCATACGCAACTTGGCATAATCGTTAATACGTACGTAAGTTTTTCCGTCACGGTTCACCATTTCCACCACATGCTCTGCCTGTCCATGTTCCAGTGCCCAGCGAGCTATCAGCTGACGGTTGCGCATATGTGCCTCTTCTACCGTACACCCGGGCTCTATACGTACCAGCTGCGTCATCAAGCCGTTCATCATGTACGAATAATATTCAGCCTTATAAGCCTCAGCATCCGGCACAAGTCCCAGTTCTATCATTTTAGCGTCGGGCAAATAGTAAAGACCGAACAAATCGGCACGTGCTTCTTCAATCGTAGAACCATGCGCTTTCAAAGCATCCGGATCTACTCCCGGAAGCAGTTTTCCTGAACCATGCCCCAGACATTCATGCAAATCAGTATGCAAGTCGTCGGTTATATCGGCATACTTCTCAAGCAACTGGCGTTCTGTTTCACTATATACAAATTCTTCGCGGAAACCATTACCTCGGGCAGCTTTGTTATAAGCATCGGTCAGATTGCCAATCGTCACCGACTTCGAGCCATGTACACTACGAATCCAGTTGGAATTCGGGAGATTGATACCGATAGCAGTCGACGGATATAGATCGCCGGCCAGAATAGCTGCTGTAATAACCTTTGCCGAAACACCTTTCACTTCTGTTTTCTTGAAGCGGGCATCTACCGGCGAGTGGTCTTCAAACCACTGGGCATTACTGCTGATGGTTTCTGTACGGTGAGTAGCTTCCATATCCTTAAAGTTGACAATCGATTCCCAACTTGCTTTCATTCCCAGCGGATCGCCGTAGCTTTCGATAAAGCCATTCACAAAATCCACCAACGAGTCAGTATCTTTCAGCCAGGCTATGGAATAAGCATCAAACAGTTTCAGATCTCCTGTGCGATAAAACTCTATCAACAGACGGATAACTTCGCGCTGTGCGTCATTTTCTGCTACATCTTCAGCTTTTTGCAGCCACGAAATAATTTTTTCAATGGCAGACGAGTACATTCCTCCAACTTTCCATACCTGTTCGTACACGTGTCCGTTTTCTTTTACCAGACGACTGTTCATACCATACATTACCGGTTCCTGATCGTCTGCTTTCTTTTGGGCTGCATAAAAGGCTTCTGCTTCCTGCTGAGTAACCCCTTCGTAATAATTGGCAGCAGAAGTGAGCACCAGGTCTTCCCCATCCGACTGGTTCACCCGCTTGGGCATAACGCTTGGATCGAAGATTACCGGAAACAGCTTATCGCACATAGCCTGACATGTTTCACCTTCTTCGAGCGGAAGCACCTCTTCAGGCAGTGAGTTGACAACTTCTTCCAGATAAGCAGATGTAAATGCCGGTACGAACTTGTCGCATGCATAATGATGATGAATACCGTTTGCAAACCATACACGTTTCAGATAGACTTCCAGTGCAAGAAACTGCTCACTGGTACGGTCACCTTTGAAATGTATATAAACGGCTTCCAGCAGACGACGAATCTGCAAGTTGTATTTTCCGTTCTGATCGAACAATATATCTCTTCCTTCAAGAGCAGCCTGAGATAGATAATAAATCAACTGCTTGCGCCGTAAGGGCAAGTTTTCAAATCCGGGAACCCGGTAACGCAAAATCTGCAAATCCGCAAACTGTTCTACTGTATATGAAAATGAATCTTGCAACATATATATTCTTCTTTTTTATAACCATCCATTATCTACTTATAAAAAGCCCTCAAACTAAATGTCATTCTAAACGAAAAGAAAGTATACTCGGAAAAGCCTTGCATGTACTTTCTCCCGTTTAGAATGACATCTGTTGTTTTTATAAGCTCTATTTTCTTTAACCGTTACCTATTATTTTCCAGCTTTCGTCTTCTATAGTTATTAGGTGTTTCGCCAACATTCTTATAAAAAGCCGCATAAAACGACTGACGGTTGGCAAAACCGACCATTGCACTGATTTCTTCTACATTCTTTTCCGCATAACGCTTGTCGATCAACATATGCAAAGCGTCCTTGATTCGGTACTCATTTACCAGGCATGAATAGTTCATTCCGAAGCGGGAATTGATGACAGCCGACAAGTAACGAGTATTGGTTTTAAGTTCTTTCGCAAGATCTTTCGCCGAATAATTAGGATCCTTGTATTTCTTCTGAAGAACAATAATGTTCATAATTCGGTCATACAATTCATCAGCCAGTTCGGCACGAATCATGTTACGGTAAGGTGCGTCCTTTATCTTCCTCTCCCGAAGATTATAGGGCTTTTTTTCTAAAACTTGACCTTGCTCGGTCATTAATTTCTCCTCTTCTCTCATCTGTCTTTATATTTAGATAATGGTTGTTTCTTCTCCCCGAAATACTATAATTATACAAATTTGCTAAGACTTTTTGTATTTTACAACATATTTACGAGTTTATTTTTCTAGAATATCATTTTTTTACATTTAAAACAGGCTAAAAATAAAAGATAACCGATATTTTAAAAGATTGAACTATCTTTGCCCGCTAATTACATAAATATAGAAAATGATACTAAAAACGCTGAAATCATACTTCGGATACACTCAATTCAGACCACTGCAAGAAGAAATCATCACTCAAATTTTACATAAAAAAGATACACTTGTACTCATGCCTACCGGCGGCGGAAAATCTATTTGCTACCAGCTTCCGGCTCTGCTCATGGAAGGAACTGCCATTGTAGTTTCCCCCCTGATATCGCTGATGAAAGACCAGGTGGAAAGCTTGCAGGCAAACGGCATCATTGCCCGTGCCCTGAACAGCACGAACGATGAGACCACAGATGCCAATATCCGTTTCGAATGCAGGCAGGGAAGGGTCAAACTGCTATATATCTCACCGGAAAGACTCATGGGCGAGGTCAACTTTCTGATGAAGGATATCCGCATTTCATTGTTCGCCATCGACGAAGCACACTGTATCTCACAGTGGGGACATGATTTCCGTCCGGAGTATACACAGTTGAAAATACTTCGCCAGCAGTTTCCGGATGTTCCGGTCGTTGCACTGACTGCTACAGCCGATAAAATTACACGACAAGATATCATCAGACAGCTGGCAATGAAAGACCCTCAAATTTTCATCTCTTCTTTCGACCGTCCGAATCTGAGTCTGGACGTCAAGCGAGGTTTTCAGCAGAAAGAAAAAATGCGTACGATATTCGATTTCATTGCACGACACCGCGGAGAAAGTGGAATCATTTACTGCATGAGCCGCAGCAAAACCGAAAAGGTGGCGGAAATGCTGGAAGAGCATGGTATTGCAACTGCTGTCTATCATGCCGGACTCAGTACTGCCGCACGCGAAGCTGCACAGGATGATTTCATCAATGACCGTGTTCAGGTGGTCTGTGCAACGATTGCTTTCGGCATGGGAATAGACAAATCGAACGTACGATGGGTCATTCACTACAACCTTCCTAAAAGTATCGAAAGTTTTTACCAGGAAATTGGACGTGCCGGACGCGACGGACTTCCCAGCGACACCCTGCTGTTTTACTCTTTCGGCGATATCGTCCTGCTCTCGAAATTTGCAGCCGAAAGCAACCAGCAGGAAATCAATATGGAGAAACTGAACCGCATGCAGCAATATGCAGAAACGGATATCTGCCGGCGGCGAATCTTACTGAACTATTTCGGTGAAACAATGGATCACGATTGCGGTAACTGTGACGTATGCCGTAATCCTCCCGAACGTTTCGATGGGACAATTATTGTACAAAAGGCGTTGAGCGGCATCGCACGTGCCGACCAGCAAGTGTCTATCAACACGCTGATAGATATTCTGAGAGGTGCAGCCACACAGGAAATCATCGAACGGGGATACGATAAGCTGAAAACTTACGGCGTAGGACGGGATATTCCGGCACGCGACTGGCAGGATTATCTGCTGCAAATGTTGAACCTGGGATATTTTGAGGTTGCCTACAACGAAAAGAACCACCTGAAGATAACCGAAGCCGGAAGAAAAGTACTGTTCGGGCATGAACGAGCCCTGCTGGTAGTTATTAAGCGTGAAGAATATGCTGCCAAAGGAACGAGAAAAAAACAAAAACAACCCCTTGCAACAGAAGCACTGTTCCCTACCCCTATGGTATTCGACAACGAAGACGAACAGCTGTTCGAAGAACTTCGCCAGTTACGAAAAAAACTTGCCGACCAACAGGCTATACCGGCTTACATTGTTCTTTCGGACAAGACGCTCCATCTCCTGGCTTCTTCACGTCCTACTACGGTAGAAGCTTTCGGTGAAATAAGTGGTATCGGTGAATATAAAAGAGATAAATACGGAAAAGACTTTATTGAGGTCATCCGGAAGTTTACCAGATAACCCCTACAACTATTTGCCAGTATTTTTTACCGACAAAACAACCTGAAAAGTTAATGTCCGAATAAAAATTTTCTCCATCTGACCGCACGTCATATCTGACATAAAAAAGACAGGAATTCATTATAATAAAACGTCAGCATATCTTTTCCAAAATATGCTGACGTTTTACCGAAAATCTCTGCATGTTTTTTAAAAATATCATGCAAAATTTCTACAAACAGATAAATTATTATTTTTCAACTACTTACACTTTTTCAGTTTTTCCATCAGTTCCATACGAGGAACACCTAGCGAAACAGCCTTCTCATAAGCCTCACGTGCCTCGTGTTTCTTCTCCATCTGTAAATAAATATCTCCCATCATCACATGCGTATCAGCATCACGGGCATCCAGTTTCAAGGCTTCTTCCAAATCGAGCAAGGCAGCATCGGGCAAGTTCTGCTCCAGTTCCAGATTAGCTCTCATCTTATATAGGGAAGCATCTTTCGGATAGTCTTCGATAAGCAGGTTCATACCATCGCGTGCCGCGATATACCGTCCTTCTTTCTGATCCAGCATAGCCAGTCCCAGACGGGCAGCCTTATGTTTCGCATCTAATCCCAGTATCACATTATAGTCGATGCGTGCTTCCTTATACTGTCGCCGTTTCATATAGATATAAGCACGAAACAGACGAGCCTCCTTATCGTTCGGCAAGAGATCGATTACATTGCAATAGTCCAAATAGGCTTTTTCCGTCAGATTCTTTTCCATATAAAGTGTGGCACGGTTCAGCAGAATGGCAGTTGCATAAGGAGTAATATTCAGTGCCATCGTATACGAATCTATTGCCTCGTCTATCTTTCCCTGACGCTTCAGCACGGTTCCCAAGTTAGAAAAAAGCAACGCATTCCGGGCATTGTAAGGATCGAGCCGTAAAGCCTCACGAAAGAGTTCTTCAGCTTGTTGCAGACTATCCTTGAAAGTATAGTCCATAGCTTTTTCCACCAGTTCATTATACGATTGTGCCTTACTGCCCAGCAACGAGAAAATACATATCAAACACAGGAGTATTCTTTTCATCCGGATATAATTTTAATTAAATTCGAAAGCAAAGGTAATGGAATAATCTGTGGAGTGGGATGTATATTAAAAAGTTTTTGTAAGTTTGAACAATCATTATAAACAAGAACTATCATGAAACTGGAAAAAGCTATATTTGCCTGCGGATGTTTTTGGGGAGCACAGTATCAGTTTGAACATGCCAAAGGAGTGGTACGCTCCACGGTAGGCTACATAGGCGGATACAAGGAACATCCGGCTTATGAAGAAGTAAAGGCACACACTACCGGACATGCAGAAGCAACACTGGTAGAATTTGATACAGAACAAACATCGTTTACAGAACTGTGTAAACTCTTTTTTGAGATTCACGATCCGGCACAGACCGACGGACAAGGTCCTGATATCGGTCCGCAGTATCGCAGCGAGATATTTTATCTGAATGACAAGCAAAAAGAAGAGGCAGAAGCTGTCATCGCCCTGCTAAGGGGAAAAGGATATGAGGTGAATACGAAACTCACTCCCGCCACAACGTTCTGGGAAGGAGAAGAATATCATCAGCACTATTACGATAAGACAGGAGGAGAACCTTACTGCCATATCCGAGTTAAAAAATTCTGACCCGATCCATCAGCAACAAAACGTATCCGAACTATAAAAAAGACAGAACCCCGAAAGTCAGCATAAAAACTTTCGGGGTTCTGTGTATCAAACAATAGCTGATACGATTCTTACTGTCATGCTTTTTTAATGTAATCAACCACCCATGCACCAACTTCCTTGGTTCCGTATTTAGGCTGTCCTTCTACCTGAATTTCAGGAGTACGCACATAAGCATCGAGTGATGCATCTACTGCCTTGCGGATCAGTGCACCTTCTTCTTTCAGATCGAAATATTCGAAAAGCATTGCCACCGACAGAATCTGTGCCAGCGGATTGGCAATGTTCAATCCCTTAGCCTGCGGCCATGAACCATGGATAGGTTCGAATACCGGAGTGCTTTCGCCTGTAGAAGCTGAAGGAAGCAATCCCATAGAACCACTGATTACTGATCCTTCGTCTGTAAGGATATCGCCGAAAGTATTTTCTGTCACCATCACATCGAAGAACTTTGGTTCCTGAATCATCTTCATAGCTGCATTGTCAACAAACATATAGTCTGTAGTAACTTCCGGATACTGAGGAGCCATTTCCTGAGCAATCTGACGCCACAAGCGAGAAGATGCAAGTACGTTTGCCTTATCGACTACGGTAAGGTGTTTGCGACGCTTCATGGCATATTCAAAACCGACCTTCAATATTCTTTCAATCTCAGGACGTGTATACATATTTGTATCGTAAGCCTTATCGTTGTCCTGATACTTCTCACCGAAATACATACCTC
>ERZ773155.3074-NODE-3074-length-11700-cov-6.085788_pt1 | contig 11700 bp, 13 predicted proteins | sample MGYA00511262_ERZ773155 | MGnify/ENA primary metagenome ERZ773155 (study PRJEB29015, sample SAMEA2737828) | human gut metagenome | biome: human gut; feature: human-associated habitat; material: faeces | place: China | collected 2012 ... | reverse complement strand
AACTTGTTAGAAAGAATTTTGAGTATTGTCGAAAGGGTAATCTATTCTGTTTCACAAAATTGAATAAAATAGTAATGAAAGAGTTGATCGTCAAGTGATTTCCTCCTTGTAAAGGGGGAGTCGTTTCAAAATAACTTGTGGATATGGGTGGGATGTTGTAAAAAATGCCTACCTTTGAGATAGATAAATCATTTTTAATCATGAAGAAAGATAAATACATTCGGTTTGACTGGGCTGTAAAACGGTTATTGCGGGACAAGGCGAATTTCGACGTGCTGGAGGGGTTGTTGACCGTGTTGCTTGATCGGCAGATTCACATCATCGATATTCTGGAAAGCGAGAGTAATCAACAGGATTACGATGACAAGTTTAACCGGGTAGATATAAAGGCTCGGGATAGCGAGAACGAGATTATCATCGTGGAAGTGCAGGTTACCCGGGAATTATATTTTTTAGAACGAATTCTCTATGGCGTGGCCAAGGCGATCACGGAACACATGGCGTTAGGAGAACTTTATTCGGAAGTGAAGAAAGTGTACTCGATCAGTATCCTTTATTTTGATATAGGCGTAGGAACCGATTATCTGTATCACGGGCAGAACCAATTTGTCGGCGTGCATACCCATGATCATTTACAGGTAAATACCAAGGAGAGGGGTGCGATCGTCAAGCGTCTTCCCTCGGAGATCTTTCCGGAGTATATATTGGTCCGGGTGAATGAGTTTGATAAGGTGGCCGTGACCCCCTTGGAGGAATGGGTGCGATACTTGAAAGATGGGATCATAACTTCCGGAACGACAGCCCCCGGCTTGGAAGAGGCACGAGAGAAATTACGCTATTACTCAATGTCTCCCGAGGAACGTTATGCTTATGACGAACATCTGAATGCGATTATGATCCAGAATGACGTGTTGAGCACTGCTAAGTTTGAAGGACGGGAAGAAGGATTAGCAGAAGGATTAGCAGAAGGCAGAGAAGAAGGACTAATAGAAGGTCGAGAAGAAGGCCGTGTGGAAGAACGTCTAGAAACAGCTCGGCGTATGCGGTCTGATGGGCTTTCGATGGAAATGGTCGTGCGTTATACTGGTTTGTCAGAGGAGGAAATAAATAAATTATGATATCTTGGGGCTTTGCTAGCGGAGCAGGATCGGTTCTTTTAAGTTCTTGGCCTGCTCCTCGGATGATGTTCCAGTATCTCTTTGCGAAGGAATTCCCGGTCGATATGTGTATATATCTCGGTGGTGGTGATTTTCTCATGCCCCAGCATCTCTTGGATAGCGCGTAAGTTGGCGCCTCCTTCCAGCAAGTGGGTGGCGAAAGAATGACGGAAGGTATGGGGACTTACGTTTTTATGGATACCGGCGGCCTCCGTCTGTTGCTTGATGATATGAAATACCATGATACGGGAGAGGGCCGTTCCTCGCCGGCTTAGAAATAAAATATCCTCGAAGCCTTTTTTAACCACGACCGAATTCCGGTCATACAGATAGTTTTTAATTTCCCGCAAAGCAACTTCGGAGATAGGAACAAGCCGTTGTTTGCTTCCTTTACCCTCTACCCGGATGAAACCTTCCTTGGGATATATATCCGAATAACGCAGGCCAGTAAGCTCCGATACGCGCAGTCCACAACTATATAAAACCTCCAGCATCGCACGGTTCCGCTGTCCCTCGGGAAGCGTGAGGTCTATCGTGTCGAGAATGCTATTTATCTCGTTGACGGTTAATACTTCCGGCAGCTTCAATCCGATCTTGGGAGACTCTAACAATTCGGTCGGATCATTTGTTATATAATTGTCAAGCAATAAGAAACGATAGAACGATTTGATACCCGAGATGATGCGTGCTTGCGATCGGGGATGGATACCGATGTCACGTAATTGGGCGATGAACTGTTGCAAGTCGTCGTAGCTGATCTCCTTAACGTCCTTTTTCTCATCCTCTGCGAAACGTAGCAATTTGTCAAGATCTGTCAAATAGGCGTCGATGGAGTTGGCTGAGAGCGATTTTTCTAATCGTAAATAGGTGTTATATCGGTTTATTATATCTTTTCCTTGTCGCATTGTCGGTATGTCGTTATGAATGTGTCAAATAAAATCCTTACCTTTGCCGGATAATTCCGGCCTCAACGGGCGGTACAAAGGTAATAAACTTACAATTAAGAATGAAGAAGATTCAGATCATCAATGGCCCTAATTTGAATCTGTTGGGCAAGCGAGAACCGACAGTATACGGAAATGCCTCGTTCGAGGACTATTTGAGCGAGTTACGTGCCCGCTTTCCTCAGTGTGAGATATCTTATTATCAAAGTAATGTGGAAGGAGAGATAATTAACAAGATCCATGAGGTGGGTTTTGAATATGACGGTATCGTGTTGAACGCCGGCGCTTATACGCATACTTCCATTGCGTTGCACGATGCTATCAAGGCGGTTACTACGCCAGTCGTGGAGGTGCATATCTCGAATGTGCATGCCCGTGAATCGTTTCGTCATGTGTCGATGATATCGGCGGCATGCAGGGGAGTGATTCTTGGGTTTGGGCTGGATTCGTATCGGTTGGCGATCGAATCGTTTATGTGATAGAAGGTTTAGAAGGTTATCAAATAGAATTAATAATTAGGTTATAATAATTTAAGGTATATGTTAAAGCATACGAAGATTGTTGCTACAGTTTCCGACCAGCGCTGCGACGTTGCGTTCGTTGAGGCGTTATATAAAGCGGGAATGAATGTGGTGCGCCTGAATACGGCTCACATGATGGAAGAGGGGTTGACCCGTGTGGTAAATAACGTCCGTACCGTATCCGACCGTATCGGTATCTTGATGGATACGAAGGGGCCGGAAGTACGTACCACGACGACGGTAAACAAGGAACCGATCCCTTTCAAGACTGGAGAGATCGTGAAGGTAATCGGTAATCCCGATCAGGAAACTTCGCATGATTGTATTTGTGTGTCATATAAGAATTTCGTGAACGACTTGGCGATTGGCAGCGACATCCTTATCGATGATGGTGATCTGGAAATGAAGGTTACCGGGAAATCCGGCGATTGTTTGCTTTGCGAGATCCAGAATGACGCTACGCTAGGTAGCCGCAAGAGCGTGAATGTGCCGGGCGTACGTATCAATTTGCCTTCGTTGACTGAGAAAGACCGTAATAATATCCTTTGGGCGATCGATCATGATCTCGATTTTATCGCTCACTCATTTGTTCGCAACAAACAGGACGTGTTGGATATCCAACGTATCTTGGACGAGCGTAACAGCCCCATCAAGATTATTGCTAAGATCGAGAATCAAGAGGGTGTAGACAATATCGAGGAGATCTTGGAAGTGGCTTATGGTGTCATGATCGCTCGTGGTGACTTGGGTATCGAGGTTCCGGCCGAGAAGATCCCGGGTATCCAGCGTATGCTGATCCGTAAATGCGTGGAAGTGAAGAAGCCGGTTATCGTGGCTACGCAAATGCTTCATTCCATGATTAATAATCCTCGTCCTACTCGTGCCGAGGTTACGGATATCGCCAACGCTATTTATTATCGTACGGATGCTTTGATGTTAAGCGGTGAGACGGCTTATGGAAAATATCCGGTTGAGGCGGTACAGACCATGACGAAAGTGGCTCGTGAGGCCGAGAAGACTAAGCTTTCTGCGAATGATATCCGTGTACCGATCGAGGGGAATGATTTAGACGTGACTTCTTTCTTGGCGAAACAAGCCGTTAAGTCTTCTTCTAAATTACATGTGAAGGCGATTATCACGGATAGTTATACGGGTCGTACGGCACGTTATCTGGCCGCTTTCCGCGGAACCTCTACTGTGTTCGCTATATGCTATAATCCTCGTGTGATGCGTATGTTGGGTCTTTCTTATGGGGTATGGGCGGTTCATCAGCCGTACAACGACAGTCGTAGGGGATATTTCTATGATGCGTTGAACCAGCTGATCCATAGCGGACGTATCACTCGCAACGATATGGTAGCGTATTTGAGCGGTAGCTTCGGCGAAGGTGGCGGTACCAGCTTTTTGGAGATTAACAACGTAGGAAAGGTGCTGGATGCCGGCACGCAATATCAGTTGCCTACTTTTAAAGAGTAAGAGGAATGTTTACGGGCGAGATTGATGCGTATATTCTTTCTCATATAGATGAAGAAGGGGATTTGCTGTCGGCGTTGAATCGCGACGCCAATGTGAACCTTCTCCGTCCGCGTATGCTATCCGGGCATTTGCAGGGTAGGATATTGAAGATGTTTTGCCGGATGATTCGTCCGAGAAGAGTCTTGGAGATCGGGACTTATACGTCTTATGCCACTTTGTGTATGGCGGAAGGCATGGAAGAGGGGGCGTTGATCCATACGATCGAGATCAATGACGAGATGGAGGATTTTATCATGAAATATCTTTCCCGCTCGCTACATAAGGACAAGATAAAAGTCCATTTTGGGGATGCGATGGAGATTATCCCCCGTTTGGATGAGACGTTCGATATGGTTTTTATCGATGCCGACAAACGCCTGTATTCCGAGTATTATGATTTGGTATTCCCGATGGTCCGTCCGGGCGGCTTGATTCTCGCGGATAATACGCTTTGGGACGGTAAAGTGGTAGAAGAAGTGCATCCTTCCGATAAACAAACGAAGGGAATACTGGTTTTTAATGAAAAGGTTAAGCAAGACGATCGGGTAGAGAAGGTGATCCTCCCTTTACGTGACGGCTTGACGATGATCTGGAAAAAGTAAATAATAAAGCGTATGGAAAGTACTAGATTACAAAAGATCGAACGCCTTCTTCAGAAGGAGTTGAGTGATATATTTCAGAAGCAGACGCAAGGAATGCATGGCGTATTGGTCTCTGTCAGCGTAGTTCGTGTAAGTCCGGATTTAAGTGTGGCGAGAGCTTATTTAAGCATTTTCCCGTCGGATAAATCGCAAGAGCTATTGGAGGCTATACGGAGCAATACGAAAGCGATCCGTTTTGATTTGGGGCAACGTATTCGTTTGCAGGTTCGTAAGATTCCTGAATTGAGCTTCTTTATAGACGATTCATTGGATTATATCGAGAATATCGACAATCTTTTGCATAAGTAATCAGAGGAGCCTTGAATCTTCCGTTCTATATAGCCCGGCGATATCTCTTTTCGAAGAAGTCGCACAATGCCATAAATATCATATCGATGGTATCGGTATGCGGGGTTGTTGTCGCCACGATCGCCTTAGTATGCGCCTTGTCGGTCTATAATGGTTTCAACGACTTGGTCTCTTCTCTCTTCAGCAATTTTGATCCGGAGTTGAAGATCATGCCCCGGAAAGGGAAGGTTTTCGACCCGACCTCGGAAGAGATACGTAAGGTGAGGGAATTGCCCGGCATTGTTTGTTTTAGTGAGGTATTGCAGGACAATGCCTTGGTCCGTTATCGAGATCGTCAGGGTGTAGCTACCTTGAAAGGTGTAGACGAGCAATATGAGAAACTGGCGCAGATCGATAGTATCTTGATCGATGGAAAGTTCCTTCTGAATGACGAGGTGGCGAATTATGCGAATATGGGGATCGGATTGGCTTTCTCGCTAGGAATAAACGCTGGCTTCGTCTCTCCGCTAGAGATCTACGCTCCGAAGCGGGAGGAGAAGGTGAACATGGCGAATCCGGCTTCTTCTTTCAATTTGGAATATGCTTATATCGGTGCTGTCTTTCGTACGGACCAACAGGTTTACGATGATTCATATATGATCGTGCCTTTGTCATTGGCCCGTTCTTTATTTAATTATGATAAAGAAGTGACAGCGGTGGAATTGAAGGTGAAAGATAGCGGGGATATCGCTCCGGTAAAGAAAGAGATTCAACGTATCCTAGGTGATCAATATATCGTGCAAGACCGTTTTGAGCAACAAGAGGCTTCTTTCAAGATGATGCAAGTCGAGAAATGGATGACCTTCTTGATCCTTACTTTTATATTGGCGATCGCCTTATTCAACGTGGTGGGTTCTTTATCCATGTTGATGATCGAGAAACAGGAGGATGTGAGTACACTGCGTAATATGGGGGCTGATGACAGTCTGATCCGTCGGATTTTCTTGTTTGAAGGCTGGATGATCTCCGGTTTTGGAGCTTTGATCGGAGTCTTGATCGGGGTTGTACTTTGCTTGCTACAACAAGAGTTTGGCTTTATAAAACTAGGGGAAGCTGCCGGAGCGTTTATTATAGAGGCTTATCCGGTACGTGTAGTCCCGGTCGATATAATAACAGTCTTTGTAACGGTATTAACGATAGGCTTTTTGGCTGCGTGGTATCCTGTACGATATCTTGCTAAGAAGTTGAAAATTGAGAATTGAGAATGAATACCGCTTGCCGATAATTCTCAATTCTCAATTCTTAATTAGTTGTATTCTTTTCCGTATTTGATTTTAGCGTCGGCTACGAATTGTTTGATACGTTGTTCGTCATCCTTCTTACAAATCAATAATACGTTTCCAGACTCGGCCACGATGCAATCTTTTAGCCCTTGGATAACGGCTAGACGTTTCGGGTTATTTAATGCGATCACATTGCCGGAGCATTCGTATAGCATTGCCTCGTTATTTTTCAATACTGCGTTCTCATTTTCGTCTTTATTCGCTAGGTCGAACAAAGATCCCCAGCTACCGAGGTCGGCCCAGCCGAAATCTACACATAGCATATATACGTTGTGCGCTTTCTCCATGATACCGTAGTCGATGGATATATTTAGGCAATAAGGGAAATTCTCTTGGATGAACGCTTTTTCTTCCGGGGTATTAAATTTATCCTTACCTAGATCGAAACGGCTGCTGATATCCGGGAGATATTTAGAGAACGCTTCCAAGATCGTATTCACGTTCCAGACGAACAAGCCAGAATTCCAGAAGAATTCTCCACTTTCCATAAATACCTTTGCCAACTCGAGATCCGGTTTTTCAGTAAAGGTCTTCACCTTGGTGAAATCATCTACTACCGTATCACTGCTTTGGATATATCCGTATCCTGTTTCCGGGCGGCTAGGCTTGATGCCCAAGGTGACCAACGCACGGTTTCTCTTCACGAAATCCAACGCTTTTTGAACGTCCCTCAAGAAAACATCCTCTTTTAAGATCAGATGGTCGGAAGGGGCTACGACAATATTGGCTTCCGGATTGCATGCCTTAATATGATAAGCCGCATAAGCGATACAAGGGGCTGTATTGCGACGAGCCGGTTCCAAAAGTATTTGTTCTTCCGCTAATTCCGGCAACTGCTCCTTGATTAAGTCCGCATAAGATTCGTTGGTAACGATGTATATATTTTCAGTAGGGATGATTTTTGCGAAGCGATCAAATGTCATTTGCAGTAAAGACCGTCCGCTCCCAAAAAAATCAAGGAATTGCTTTGGGTAACTTTCTCTACTGAAAGGCCAGAAACGGCTACCGATTCCGCCTCCCATGATGACGCAATAATTATCTTTCATGATATTGGCTGTTATTATGATTATACGTTTACAAATGTAACGAAATAATCTTTCTATGCGAAACAATCCCATACATATTCCCACTGTGAAAAAAATATTTGAAAATTTTTACCCAAACGCTTGCGGGTTTAAAAAAAAGCTGTACCTTTGCAACGCATTTGAGAAACAAACCTACTGCTAAAGCTAAAAGGTTAATCAAAAATGCCCAGATGGCGGAATTGGTAGACGCGCTGGTCTCAAACACCAGTGGATTCACTTCCATGCCGGTTCGATCCCGGCTCTGGGTACTGAAGTTGAAAAGCTTGATTGAGTAATTAGTCAAGCTTTTTTTGTATGTAATTATTCGGCAGGACTATCCACGGCTAGACAATTTTTTGGGTCAGTCCAAAAACCCTGTGGGTATGTTAAATCAGATCAGGTTCTAAATAATGTTCATGCTATTTGGGTTGCAGAAATAAAGGAAAATAAGGTTAATCTATGGCATATCCATCCGGACACGAAAGAGAATAGAAATAAGTTTGGTATATAAATATGAAACAATGAATATTGGAGAATATAAATGAATATAGGTTACAAGGTTGGTGAGTTGATTTATGATGCAAATATATATGATGGATTAAATACCTTTCTATCTGATTTGCAATTCTACAAAAAGTGGCTACCGAAAAATAAGGAGGCTGAAATACTTGAACTGTGCTGTGGTACAGGCAGACTTACGATCCCCATTGCCAAAGATGGATACAGCATTTGCGGAGTAGATTACACACCCTCAATGCTCGAACAAGCAAAGATGAAGGCTATCGAAGCAGAATTAGTGATTGATTTCATAGAAGCAGATATTAGAATGCTCGACTTGCAAGAAAAATTCGACCTAATCTTTATTCCATTTAATTCAATCCACCATTTATACAGAAACGAAGATTTATTCAATGCGTTAGGATGCGTTAGAAATCATCTCAAAGCAGGAGGCTTATTTCTGTTAGATTGCTTTAATCCCAACATCCAGTATATTGTCGAGAGCGAAAAAGTGCAGGCAGTAATTGCCGAATATACAACGGATGATGGACGGGATGTGTTGATAAAACAAACAATGCGTTATGAGAGTACAACCCAAATCAATCGTATAGAATGGCACTATTTTATCAATGGCGAGTTTCATTCATACGAAAAGATACAAAACCAAAGATGAAAATGGACTTTAAAATCAGAATAGCGCAACAATCTGATAGTGCTGAACTGAGAGATTTATATAAGAATACCGTGCTTGTAGTAAACAGGCGTGATTATTCACAGGATGAAGTTGAAGATTGGGCATCATGCGGAGATGATCTTTCCAATATAGAGGAAATGATAAAGACTCACTATTTTATTGTGGCTGTTAATCAACTGTCTCAGATTGTAGGTTTTTCATCCATTACGCCGCAAGGCTATCTGCACTCTATGTTCATTCACGCAGACTTTCAAGGCAAAGGCATTGCAACTATGCTTTTGGAAGAAATAGAACGATATGCTATTACAGAAGGTATTATACAAATCACATCAGAAGTGAGTCTAACTGCTCGTCCATTCTTTGAGAAGCAAAAATACGTGGTGAAGAAGGAACAAAAACGACAGGCAAATAAATTGAATTTGACTAATTTTTGGATGGCAAAAACCTTATCTGTAATAAAACCATATCATGGTCGTATTCCTGCTTGTGGTGTGTTCTGTGGCGGTTGTCCAAGCTACACACGAGATGAAAAAATTTGTCAGGGAGCAGAGGAAAACAAAACCCGCTGTGAAAAATGTAGAACATTTTACCTGTGTTGCGTTGAGAAAGGAATAACACACTGCTACCAATGTCATCTATTTCCTTGTACTAAGTTCAAAGGTTTTACAAAACGTTGGTTAAAGTATGGACAAGACTTTATTGAAAATCAGAAATTTTTAAAGCAGGTGGGTGAAATGGAATTTTTGAGGTTTTATAATGAAAAGGTTACAGATTAAGTTTAGTCCATTTCTCTTGTATATCTAAAATGAACTAAACCTTTGTTTTTATTGAAAGTTGTTAGCCTATCTCCTTTGAAAGAAATTTCTTGATTTCTTCCTCACTGGGCAACTGGATTTTATACTTTTGTACAAAAATATTTGGGTCTAATCCTGCTGTGGCATAACGAACTAAAGTATCTCCTTTTTCAGTACAAAGCAAAATACCGATTGGTGGATTATCATCGGGCTGCATTACTTCTGCTTTGAAGTAGTTTAGATACATATTCAGTTGGGATGCATATTCATGGTGGAATTTGTCAATTTTTAAATCCACTATGACATGGCATTTCAGTATGCGGTGATAGAAAACGAGGTCAGCAAAGAAGTAATCTTCATCTATCAGTATGCGTTTTTGGCGAGCTTCAAAGCAGAAGCCGTGTCCCATTTCCAGAAGGAACTTTTGTAAATTATCAAGGATGGCTTGCTCTAAATCATTCTCTGTAACTAATGCCCGTTCATTTAACCCTAAGAACTCTAAGGTCAAGGGAGTATTTATTACATTCGCAGGCTGTAGTTGAACTGCCTGTTGCTGTACTAATGCAGAAAGAGCTTCTTTGTTTTTAGATAATCCACTACGCTCGTAGTACAATGAATCAATCTGCCGTTCCAGTTCTTTTACAGTCCAGCATCCCCTAATCGTTTCCATTTCATAAAAGGCACGTTTAATAGGATTGTCAATAGCAGATATTGCATTCAAATGCGTAGAAGATAATCTGTTAAATAGCTTTTCAGCAGCCAATTTCCAGTCATTATTTGCAATTTCTGAAACCATTTGCAATTTGGCGGTTACTGACCGCCGAATCTCTGTTTCAAATTCGGCGGTCGGCAACCGCCGAATTCCCGAACCCGACATAACATAGCCTAAAACCTCTTCTTTCAACTGTGGATAAACAAGATATAAACGTCTGAACTCCCGGAATCTACGTTCGTTAAGTCCTTTGGTATTTAGTTGTTTTTCCAACTTCTTCAAAAGCTGCTCACCATAGGCTGCACGGTCTTCTCCGTTTTGTTCAAATTCCACGATATAACAGCCCATAAGCCAGTTACGGGAAGTTAGTGCAAGGTTTACAAAGTGTGCTGCTTGTGCTTACAGCGTGTCTTGAATGGCACTTCTCCGTATGTTTCAGCCCGCTATGTCCGAGCAAACTGGCTACTGTTTTAATATTAGCACCATTGTTAAGGATATTCACTGCAAATGAGTGACGGCCGCAATGCTAGCTTATGTGCTTGTCTATTCCGGCTCTTTTCACCCAACGCTTCACTGATTTACAGCAGCTTTCATAGGATGGTAGATTAAATATAAGCACATCTTTGTTGCCATCCGCAAGAGGTTCACCAATAATAGAGACCAAACCGTCATTCAAAGGAATGACTACTCCACTAGCAGAAGAATGCCCTTTGGTCTTATTCTGTTCAAACTTCAATAGCTTGTTTGAGTAGTCTACATTCTTATATGTAAGGTCTTTCAGTATCACACCGTGTTCGATGGCATAGCGTATCACTTTCTTGAAACGCTGATAGATACTTTTTGCTCCCTCGCCAACGCTACGGGATTGCAAATAGTCTACAAACAGAACCATCATATCTTTAGTAATAAGTTCGGGCTTGATGTTACATTCATATAATGGCTACTGTTCTTTCAGAAAATCCTTAAAACGACTGAAGGCAATTTGCATCATACGCAGGTCTTTCTTAATATTTATGGCTAATCAGTTAAAGAAATCCCTTTCTTTGGAGATTGAACGGTTCAATGCTTCGCAGAAGAAAGGATTTAGCTTTATGTTTTGATGTAAAATGCTTTTTCATAGTTCCTCTATAATAGAAGCTCACGCTAGTAGCCAAGAGGTAGTGTGGCATGTTTAGAACATGTATTCCCAAAAAGAAGAAGGAATCTGCTCTTTTGTCGAAAAAAAGTCTTATGTTTACGCACGATATGAAAAACAGGGTTTATATAGGCCCTGATATCAGTAAATAACCAACCTTGACATGTGTACAAACAGAGATAAGGCTATCTCTTTTGGGCGGGACGGCGGAGATGTCTGCCGTTTCGTTTTTTGTCTATGAGCCAGTGACGTAGTTGCTGACGAATCGTTGCCTCAAGATATTTTTCTGCAGATTCATCGTTCATATATTTCCAATATTAATCAAGTAAACGCTCACCTGATATTTATTGGGGACAGACTTAATTCAAAGGGATAAGACAAGAATCGCGGATGT
>ERZ773155.3072-NODE-3072-length-11702-cov-13.583584_pt1 | contig 11702 bp, 14 predicted proteins | sample MGYA00511262_ERZ773155 | MGnify/ENA primary metagenome ERZ773155 (study PRJEB29015, sample SAMEA2737828) | human gut metagenome | biome: human gut; feature: human-associated habitat; material: faeces | place: China | collected 2012 ... | reverse complement strand
TCGGATTGAGTCCTGAGCAAATCATGCAAGCCACCGGGTTGTCCTTGGCGGAAATCAATGATTTATAAAAAACAAGGTCCTCTTTTCCTGCCTGACTGACAGCTTGTTTTTTCCCTAATTCCGGCAAAAGCAGTTGCCTACATTTAATTCATAACCCGTCAGAAACGAGCAAAGTGATACTCTGCCGATTATCACTCATTGTAATACTTTCACTCTGACACTTTGCATTTTTAACCTGCTGAGAACGCTGTATTTCCGTGCGATGCCCACAAAGTTACAAATACGCCAATGAAAAATGATAAGTAACAGATTATAAAACAGATATCGAAATCACTGCATTTCTTTTAGAATGAAATGCTCCCTAAAAAGCACACTTATAACCCTAAACCAGGATACAAATAAGTACATTTTCAAAATGCCGTAACCCTTTTGCTCAAATGTAGTAACCCTTTCATCCGGAAGTAGCAACCCTTTCTGCATAAACTGCTCCGAAAAGCGGAATAATATGCAATAATGACGCATTATTATTATTTGTTTATCCGCAAAATTCTCTGGAATGCAAATTTGCAAAAAGACGTGAGTCAGGAAAAAGAAGAATACTGTGTTATTCTGATATGAATACTAATACAATAGTGTCATTACGAGTATGTATAGTTTCTCCCTTTCGGGACAGAAAGGAATTTTATCCGTTAATTATCCGAAGGAGAATTTTACACTTTTATATTACTACTAATCAGGTGTTTAACTTCTTTTTATGCGCACATAAGTCAAATCCCAATCAATAAAAATGCGCATATAGTACAAATTTATGCGCACATAGTATAAACGCTCCATTCCGTTTCCATTTACATTTGCCCCCAGCAAGAAACTTTATGTTTTACCTATAATCATGATTCAGAGTATGGATGAAGACAAAAATAAGAAACCGTTGCTTTCATACGAACAAGTGATAGAGATAATCGACGAATGCGTATCGCGTGATGAAGCTGACGGTCGGGATGAAAGAATTGTGCGGGTAGAGAAAGCTGCGGAAGAGTTGGAAGCCGAATATAGGAAGAAAGTGCTGCACTGTGAAAAGAAAAAAAAGAGAAGATGCTCCTTAAAGTGGTTTTGCAAAAGATTATTCAGGTGTATCAGGAAATAACGTATTAATCTAAAAAAAAGAGTGGTATTATGAAAAGAGTGGTATTTATCTTAATCACATTGTTGTTTGCAGCAGGAACAACGGATGTACAGGCGCAATGGCTGAAAAAGCTGGGGCAGAAAGCTATAGACCGGGCCGAGGACCGGGCAAAGAAGAAAGTGGAAAAGAAAGTGGATGATACCGTAGACAAGACGGTGGATAATGCTTTTGAAGGAGCGGAGGATGCGGTGAAAGGAGAGAAGAAAGATACATCTAAAAAAGTGGATGAACAGGACATACAAAAGCAAAATGAGGAAATTGCTACAGAAACTATCCCGAAAGCTCCAGCTCCTAAAACAGCCGATATAAGCTGGAATAAATTTGATTTTGTGGCAGGTGACGAGGTTATATTTGAAGATAACTTAGTGGATGAAACTATCGGGGAGTTTCCCTCACAATGGGATTTACTAGGGGGCAATGCCGAAATATCAAAGATAGACAGTGAAAGCGTAATTTACCTTGATAAATCAACAACTATTGCTCCGCTGATGAAGACACCAAAGAACTATTTGCCAGAAAGCTATACGGTAGAATTTGATTTTTATATAGGTAAAGATTCAAAAGGATGGTGGAAAATAGAGCTTATGGGAGAAGATAATCGCAGAAAGAGCAACATTGAATTATGGTCTGAAGCAAGTGCCCAAAGAACCATTGAAGGTTCATGGACCACCACAAGTGGAGAGCCGCGCAATTCCAGCAGTCAAGTCGATTTATCTGCCATCGGATGGCATCGCGTCTCCATTTCTTTTAATAAGCGTGCCTTAAAAGTGTATTTCGACCAGGTGCGTGCGATGAATATCCCCAATGTAGCGCAAGCCGGATGGTTTCGCTTTTATTCAACTCAAGCACATTTCCTTCGCAATGTCCGCATCGCCAAAGGTGCCGTCCCCCTCTATGATCGCATGATGACCGACGGCAAATTCATCACTTACGGCATCACCTTCGATGTAGGCAAATCAACCATTAAACCCGAATCAATGGGTGAGATAAACCGTATTGTGAAACTGATGATCGACAATCCCGACCTGAAATTCTCAGTAGAGGGACATACGGACAGTACCGGAAATGCTGCTTCCAACCAAACTCTAAGTGAAGCCCGAAGCAAAGCAATTGTCGATAAGCTGGTAGAATTGGGCATATCTGCCGATCGTCTCGCCAGTGCAGGCAAGGGACAAGACTCTCCTATTGCCGACAATGGTACCGATGAAGGCCGTGCCAAGAACAGACGAGTGGAGTTTGTCAAGCAATGAGAACAGAGTAGATTCTATTCTAAAAAAGAATAGGTGAAACCACACCTGAAGATACCTGTGAAGGTAAAGCACTCTTTTTCTAAGAGGGAAGCGTCACTTTGGACATGTTTTACTTGAATTAACTGAATAAAAGACGTTTCCCTCTTTTTTAAGAAGGAAATACAGGGATAAATAATAAAAAGCGGAACCGAAAAGCTATATGAGTAGGATAAACTTTAATTAATTAATAATTATGAAAACAAGATTAATGAAACGAATGGCAATGGTAGTAATTATGGCTTTATCAACCACATTCCTCTTTGCACAAGAGAAAGGTGAAATGGGAACCGGTGTAAACTTGTCTTACGGAACAAAAAGCGGGTTTAGCAACTTTGGTATCGGAGCCAAGTTCCAGTACAACATTATCGATAATCTGCGTATTGAACCAAGCGCTACTTACTTTCTTAAAAAAGATCTTGTAAGTATGTGGGACATTAATGCGAATGTGCATTACCTTTTTGGGATAAGCGACAGTTTCCGCCTTTATCCATTGGCAGGTGTGTGCTTACTGGGTACTTCTGTTGATTATTTGGGAGTAAGTGCATCAGCTTCAGACTTCGGATTTAACCTTGGAGGCGGCGGTGAATATCTGTTAACAGAAAAATTCGCGCTAAACTTAGAAATCAAGTATCAGATTGTTTCCGGTTGGAACCGTCCGGTATTCTCATTAGGCGCAGTATACAAGTTCTAAAATTATTTATAGATCTTTTAACACATAAAACCTATGAAAACTTTATTAATGAAATGGAATTTCCTCGTTGTACTCTTTATGATGTGCAGTGTTCCGCTATTGGTGGGATGTGGGGATGATGATGATCCGGTTGATCCGGATGATGTGACAACAACCTTTACCGGTTGGGAAAATAGTGGAAACAACGCTAAATTCGGTTACACATGGCAATTCGGAAAATGGAAAGCTAGTGTTGTGGTGAATCTGACTTTCAATGGTAGCGGAGACGATGCTATATGCACTAAATGCGTGATAGAAGAAACATGGCCGGTTGTAGAAGCTGCCGAATCTTCGGAAAAGGAACACAAAGCTTCAGGAGAAGCGACCAACGTAAAACGTAATGGCAAGAAGGTTACTTATGAGACAGATGCCTATAATGGCCTTAAACGCGGAGACATTAAACGGGCATTGGAAATGGGCTATCCTTAATAAAAGGGGTACCGAATAAAATAGAAGAGTTGCCGCCATCGCCCCGCAGCAAATAGCGGCAACTCTTCATTAACTACCCCACAAATTTACCACTGTTTTAAACCCCTGCATTATGAAAACTAAATTCTGGTATTTACTATTGATGGCTTTCTTGTCAATCTCTATAGTCACCATGGTGGGCTGTAGCGACGATGATAAAGGCCTTCCGGACGAACCCGAACCTGAAGTTCCGATAGATCCCGATGATCCAAAACCACCGGTTATTACCGTAATAGTAACCATGAAAGATGCCGATGTGGAAGGCTCAGTGACCGATACGGAAGGCAACCCGTTGTCGGGCGTAAACATCTCCAGTGGTGAGACGCAAACCGTGACCAATGACATGGGCCTGTTTACCTTCGAGCGTATAGCCAGTGCCAACGGACGTTTCCGCTTTACTTTCGAGAAAAACGGATATTTCACCGTTACCCGTTCAGGACTGTTCCAGGACAAACTCTCCCTGCAAATAGTGATGCAAAGCAAGAATGACGGAGCAACCAATACAACTTCAACTACTTTCACTTCGACAGAAGAAAGCACCCTGAAGGCTGACGGAATGGAAGTAGCCATACCCGCTTCATCTCTTGTCACTGCCGACGGAAAAGATTACTCCGGAGCCGTAAAGGCAGACATGCTCTACCTCTCACCGGATAATGAGAACTTCACCACCATGATGCCCGGAGGCGACATGGCAGCCGTGCGCATGGACGAGAGCGACGCCACACTGATATCCTACGGCATGGTAGAAGTCAGCCTGAGCGACGCAAGCGGAAACTCCCTGCAACTGAAGGAGGGAAGCAAATCTGAAATGACATTCCCCATCCCCGAAAGCATGAAGAATAACCCACCACCCACCATCCCGCTGTGGTACTTCAACGAAGAAGCCGGCGTGTGGGTAGAAGAGGGGACAGCCACGCTGAAAGGCGATGTATACGTAGGCAGCGTAAGCCACTTCTCCTGGCATAACCTCGATGTACCCGAAGACCGGGTAACCATCAAAGGCCGGGTAACCGACTGCCGGAATCGCCCCATTCCGCGCGCACTGGTGACTGTGGATCAAACAAGCGCCCTGACGAACAGCGACGGAACCTATTGGGTATATGTTCCCGCCAACACTCCGGTGACCGTCACTGTAAAGAGTGAGGATTACAATTTCTATTCTCCGGAAGTCAGTATTTCCGTTCCGGGACACCCCGGAGGTTCTACGGTAGAAAACGTAGACCTTGAATTACCCTGTATACCCGTCATCAGCGGACAAATTACCAACTCCTGTTCTGAACTGGTGGGAGCATACGTCTGGGTGGAATATACCGCAAACGGCAAAACTGTGAAAACAAATCCTGTCTGGACTACTGCTGACGGCAGGTTTGAGCTTCGCATCCCCGGTAATTCGGGAAAGGCTACACTCTGGGTTCAGACGGCTACGGGAGACAAGATGAGCCGTGAATTTGAGTTGACCGGTGCCGACCTGGTAATCACCGGACTGGAAATCTGCGAGGTATTTGATGACAGTTCACTCACCATTACCATGGAAGGAGGCGGATCAATAGTGGTTCCTTGGGTATCTGAAAAGGCACTGGGAATGGTTATGGACAATGCACTTCTGATTACCTGTTACGGGGTCTTTATGGCCGAAATCCAGGAATTTTCAGGTCCGGGCGAGTACACAGGAATGGCGGTCAGCTATTCAGCCAGTGCTATGGGGAACTTTGAATTAGCCAACTTTATTATCGCAGCATCCGATAAAGGCGGCTACGATATAACCATCACCGGTACGGGACAAGTGCTTGCCGGCACCGAGTTTACCAACGCCAGCATCACCGGCAAGGTGTATCTGCCCAATGTCCTCACCGTATCGGAAGCAGAGAACGTGACCCAATGGAGGGATGTAGGCCTCAGTGCCGCCATGCCACAGATGCCGCTGCCGATAGACAAGATGTTGAAGTTCAACCTTGAAGGTACCAATTGCCTTGCCGTGGAACTGGGTTATAAGGAAAAGACCGAGGCGGACTATAACGCTGTCAAGAACTTGCTGAACGGCACAGGATTCCAGCCGGTAGCACCCGAAGCCACTGACGGCAGCATCGGTGTAAAAGAGATAGCCTACTGGAAAGATGACAATTATGCCGTCATTGCTTACTATCCGCAGGGAGACACCAACGTTGGCATGGAAGGCTGTAAACTGGTAGTCTCTCTGTGCGAAGGATACAGCAAGCTACAAGGATTTCTGGGAGATTTGGTAAGTCCGTCCGGCACCTGGACGGCGGCAGCCAAAGTTCCTTCACTGAAGTTGTTGAGGAAATAAGGTTTTCTCCGATGGAATGAGTTTCTTACATCATAGAATGTGAATGAAGTGGTAAATTTGTGATTTTTACACTTGTGAGGGATACAGCAAAATAAAAATGGCTTTGGTATATGTATCCTTTTAAAGAATACCCGTGCAGTTTGTTTCATTACTCTATGATGGCGACAGCCCCATCGGCAGGCACAACGCATAAAGATGCGGGCTGTCGCTTTCTCTTCTTAATTTTCTAAATACGCTGAATATGAAAAAGAATGTTTTACTGATACCGGTATGTATACTTGCCCTGGCTTTCCTGATGCCGGCAACCGCCCATTGCCAGGGATTTCTGAAAAAACTGAAACAGAAAGTGGAGAATGCAGTCGTTGGCACTGATGAGTCCGAAGATAACATGGACCGGGACAGCGAAGAAGGGGAAACAGAAAACGCAACTAAAAGCCCAGGCTACCAACGCCCGGTTCAGCAAACTCACCCGGCAACTGCAACAGGTGAGCGAAAAGCAGAAACAACTGGCAAAGCAAAACCAGGGCGTCTGAAGTGGAGCAGGTTCGCTTTTGTGCCACTGCCTACAATGTATCGTTCAAAGGCAGCTATGAGGATATTCAAAGTAAAAGCAGGAAGGCTTTCTTTCATACCGACTTCATGGCGACCTCTCCTACCGCATATTATGTCTATCCGGACATAGCGGTATATTATTATAATGGAATTGTAGAATTAAAAAAATGAAACTTATGAAACTGAAATGGTTGTTTTTATTTTCTCTGGGGCTGCTTTTATGTAATTGCAGTAAAGATGATTCGGGGTCGAACGCTGAAATCGTAACAGTGACGCTGGAATCTCTTCCGGTTACCGGCGCGCTGACTAATTTCGTACAATGTGAGATTCCACTATACCCTCGACTTGCAGACCGGCAAACACGTAGTAAAGGTAGTCATCCTTTCGCCTGACGGAAGTGTGAAATCGGCACGGGAATTTATAGACGTTAGTTTCACCGAATAAATAGAAAGAATGAATATGAAACAGACTATTATATTAATCGTATCAGTCTTCTTCCTGACAATAGGAATACAGGCACAGCAACCGTATTACCCCACTAAGGAAAGTGTGAGCTTGACTTATGCCGATAAGAACGGCAAAGGTAAGATAGAAGGATATTCGCAGATGACTGTAACCAAAGTGGAAGTAACAGACGAACAAAATTTCTCCATCACTACCGCTACTCAGGTAATGGACGATAAGAAAAAGGAGCTCTTCAAGGAACCGATGGTGACGACCGTGCACGTGAGAGACGGCGTTGTGGAATTTGCCCCTTCTTCCATGGCAGGTAAGATGATGGCGGGAATGAAGATAACCGGAGACAGTTTCACGTTGCCCGCCGATGCATCGGTAGGGACTGTATTGGATGATTACAGCGTCACTGTCAGCATAGGCGCCATCAAGACTACCACTAATTTTACCGATGTGAAAGTGACGGGGAAAGAGACGCTGAACATAGCCGGGAGAAACCTGGAATGTCTGATAGTGGAATGTACGGCTTCCTCCAAAGTAATGGGGATGAAGCAGGAAATGACGGAAAAAATGTGGTACACTCCCGACATAGGCCAGGTGAAAATGGAGATGTATACTAAGAAAGGAAAACTGCGAAGCGCTCAGGAACTGATAGCGGTTACGGAATTATAAGTAGCATTCAATAGGTACAAGACAAATCAATAGGAAATAACATATAAAAAAGAATGATGCTATGGCTGGTATTTTAGAAGGAATAGTGAAAGGCATCTCCGGATTCATGCCACAGGATGACCCGGATGTGAAAATCTTCAATGCACAAAACGAGTTGAAGGATATAAAGGAAAAGATAGAAGCTGCCTACGCCCGGCTGGTCGACAAGTATTCAAGACCGATGGCGTAGAACTCTATCCGGAGCTAAAGGCTGAATTGGAAAGGCTCAATTTGGAGAAATCCGCAGCGGTAGAGCAGGTACAGAAGGCCAAAGAAAAGGTAGCTGCAGAACGTGCCGCAGCAGAAGAAGCGGCACGCCATGATGCTGAGGACGTCGCCTGTATCTGTCCGAATTGTGGAACTGTAGTTGCATTGGAAAACTATTTTTGCGGTTCCTGCGGCACAAAAATGGAATAAATCATTAAATAATGGAGGATACATATCATGGCGTTTTGTACAAATTGCGGGAACCGGATTCCCGACAACGTGAAGTTTTGTACTTCATGCGGCACATCAGTAGCAGAAGACAGAGCAACTGTTCTTTCCGTACAATCAGTATCACAACCTGTTCAGCCGTGTGTACAACCGCAATTGCAGGCGGCACAGCAACCGGCTCCGGTATATGCCGCACCACCTGCGCAAACCTACAAAGAAGAGCCGATTACCACCGGAGGGTATATAGGCATTATGTTTTTGATGCTGATTCCGCTTATCAACCTGATATTACTGATAATTTGGGCATGTGGCGGTTGCCGGAAAGTAAATAAGCGCAACTTTGCACGTGCAATGTTGGTATGGTTGCTTATTACGGGCATACTCGCTACTTTATTCATATTAGTCGGTGGGTTGCTTTTCGGTGATACGATAAATGCAATAAAAGAATTCGGAATAAGCATTACTGATATTAACTAAAAACAATAGGAGGAATAACTATGGCATTCTGTGGTAAATGTGGACAAAAAGTAGAAGAAGGTGTAAAGTTCTGTCCGGCTTGCGGCATACCTTTACAGGTAAATACAGATCAATCGGCCTATGAGCCGTCTCCTCAGCCTGTTGCTCAACGGCCGGTACAATCTGTTCAGACAGAGGAACAGGAAACACTGGATCAGGCAACTGCTAGTGCCGATGCCCTGGGCAGTAAACTGGGCAAACTGAATAATACGACTGATAACACAGCCGAATTTGAGAAAAAGGATATAGAAGAAAATAAGGTCATGGCAATACTTGCCTATTTCGGTATTCTGGTTTTCATTCCGATTCTGGCTGCTAAAGAATCCAAGTTCGCCCGTTATCATGCCAACCAGGGTTTGATTCTATTCATGGCTTTGGTTGGCTGGAGTATCGCCGACTATATTCTTACTGCCATTCTGCGCACCCTCCTGTGGCGAGGCATGGGACTGTGGGAGATATATTCACTCTGCGGTACAATCCTGAATCTGGTATATTTTGTCTTTACAATATTCGCCATCATTGGAATTGTAAATGCATTGAACGGAAAAGCCAAAGAACTTCCCGTTATCGGCAAATATAAAATACTGAAATAGCCATGACAGCCAAAGAAGTCTTTTCCAAAACCCTTGTCTTCGGATGGATAAAGTTGGGACTAGGACTACTGAATATCCTGATAGCCATTGTGCTCTTTGCTATCCTGGTGGGAATTTCCGTTCTTTTTGCCAGCGAAGGTGTAGGAGCCATCATGTTCTTCATTTGGCTGGTAGCATTAGGAGTGGTGAATTTCATCATCAACCACTACATCGGTTATCTGGTGAAAGCAGGACATGTGGCGAGCAACAGCATTCAAGATAGGCACCGTACCTGCCGACCCTGTAAACACCGGGAAAGCCATGGTCAAGGAACGGTTCGGTACATCCAACGTTTACTTTGTACTGGACAAGCTGATAGTGGAGTGGATTTGTGGCATTTGTTATTTCCCTGTTTCTGGCATGGACAGTGAAATATGCTTTTATCAATAGTTGGATTTTGGTGAAGATGATGAGCAGTTATATGCAAGCGGTACCGAATACGCAAATAACCTTTGACCTGTACGGGAAATTAGGCGGGCTTTCCAAAAAATTCAAGGAACTGTTCAGAAAAGGGCAAGATGGTCCGAATGAAGTAAAGAAACCCAATTTTTGTCCGTCATGCGGCACCTCACTGAGTCCGGATACAGCATTCTGTGGAGATTGCGGCATGCGATTGGAAGAAATATGATGATAGAATTCAGTAAAACAATAAATTGAAAATCACAAAAAAGGTTCTGAAAATCAATTGTTTTCAGAACCTTATCTTCGTACACCCTCAGGGATTCGAACCCTGGACCCACTGATTAAGAGTCAGTTGCTCTACCAACTGAGCTAAGAGTGCATCGTATTTCTTATTTGCGGGTGCAAAAGTAGTCCTTTTATTTTATTCATCCAAGCAAAATAAAATCTTTTTTCGATGAATGCGGCTTTTTTTAATCAAACTCGTACAGATCGGAGGGAGTACTACGCTTTAAAGCACAGAGTTGCACATCTTTACCTACCAATATACCTTTACTCTTTAATTTCCATTCCACCGTCTTGTAAGCAAGTTCCGGATGATTATTGTCTTTGCTCAAATGGCAAAGCCAGATATATTTCAGATCTTCCGTGATATTTTCAGCCAGGAACTCGGCAGTTGCAATATTGCTCATGTGTCCCGTACGGCTGGTGATGCGCTCCTTTAAATATTGCGGATATGTACCCATACGCAGCATCTCATCATCATAGTTAGCTTCCAGTATCAGGTAATTCGCTTTACGGATAAACTTGGCGGCAGTAGGGGTGATTTCACCAAGGTCGGTGAGGAATGAGAATACTTTTCCATCGATTTCAATGCAATAACCCACATTGTCCGTACCGTCGTGGGGAACTTCGAAAGACTCGATGTGAAAGTCTTCCAGTACCATCGGTTCTTCTTTCTCCAGATAATGGACGGAAGAGTGGAGCTTCTCCGTCATGCAATAACTTTTATTGATTCCTTCGTGGATACGTGCAGTTGTGTAGACAGGGATGTGCAGTTTCTCACCCAGTCCGCCTACAGCTTTGATATGGTCTGCGTGGTCGTGTGTAACGAATACCGCGCGTATCGTCTCCATGCCGACACCCACCTCCTTCAATGATTTCTTAATAGTACGTACCGCTATACCAGCGTCAATAAGTATTCCGTATTTTTCAGTGCCTATATAATAGCAGTTGCCACTACTTCCGCTCGCAAGGCTTATAAATTTTACTTTCATTATGTTCTCCTCAATTTAGAAAAAGCCGCCACTTTTATGGCAAAGTGACGGCAAATATACATAAAAAATGAGATATTCAGACCTTGGATTTCTTCTTTTTGTCGATGGATTGGGTGATTTTGGCAAATACTAACAGTGCCAGTGCAGATATCAGACCGATAGCGGCGAAATAGTACCAGATATAATGCGCATTTGCGCTGGCAGCCTCCCATGCTTCACGAGTCTCAAAGAGGACAGGATCGGGACAGTATTTTGTCAACAATACTCCGGCGATACCAAAACCGAAGATGGAAGAGAGGAAGGAATGAAGATGGCTAAATCCGAGATACATACCTTCTTCACCCTTAGGCGCTTGCAGGGAGAAGTACTCCAGATAACGCGGTGAAATAAAACATTCTGCCAAAGCCTGTATCACGATACCCGCTATCATCATTAATGTGATATTGCTCATTCCGCTTATCACGTCATTTCCAAGCAGGTTACCGCATGCCATCAGCAGAGCCGAAAATGGGATAAGGAACATACCGATATTCATGGAAGTAATGGCCGAACGTTTCGCCATCAAACGCGTCACGAAACTAACGCAGCAAACCACCACAAACGGGTTTACATTGGCTATCCAACCCGGCTTAGCAGTTTCGCCCGCCATACGGATTACATATTTAGGCATTGTAGCGTATAACTGTTGCTGCACCATCCAGAATCCCGTTATAATCAGGATAAGAATCAGCAGACGCCAGTTCGTAATGATG